>Ga0272441_10002422_pt1 | contig 37626 bp, 29 predicted proteins | sample SSMProp6N_FD_193582 | JGI IMG/M metagenome (GOLD analysis project Ga0272441, IMG submission 193582) | Marine sediment archaeal communities from Little Sippewissett salt marsh, Falmouth, MA, United States - SSM-Prop-6N | ecosystem: Environmental > Aquatic > Marine > Wetlands > Sediment ...
AACCTTAACTATTTGATTATTATGGCTTTTTTTATAAAATCCTAAAGAAAAAGTCAAGGCCAAAATATTAATTTTTATAAAAATTTCAGATACATATAAATTTTGGACTTTTTACGAGTTCATCAAAGATGATTTATCGATATTCTTTCTCCGGAATCATCAACGGGATTGGTCAGGCCGTTCCAGACCGGCACGCCGGCATATTGCGCCAGTTCTTCCACGATGCTCTGGCCGAATCCCCGGTACTCGCTGCCGTCATACACGTGGCCCAATACCCGGGCGGTATGATACAATCATCTTAAAATCATGGAGACATTATGAGATTTTCAATTGACCAGATTCTGGCTTTCATCACCACGGTCGAGACCGGTTCGTTTTCAGCAGCGGCCCGACGCCTGAAAAAAGCGCAGTCGGCTGTCAGCACAGCGATCATGAACCTGGAGCTGGACTGGGGCGTTACGCTGTTCGATCGAAACGGAAGATACCCGGTACTGACAGAGGAAGGACGTGTCCTATATCGCGAATCAAAACAGATCGCCAACCGATGCGAAGAACTCGAGGGCAAAGCCGACTCCATGGCCAGCGGCATCGAAAGCCGCCTGGCGTTTGCCATGGACGAACTGACCCCGCCCAATTTTACCCTGGAAGCATTCAGGCGGTTTGGTCGGGAATTCCCGAAAGTCGACCTGGAAATATTTTTTTCCACCGGCCATGTGGTGCCGGAACTGCTGCAAACCGGCAAGGCTTCGCTGGGCCTCATGGTGCCGGCCGGAAAACCGCCGGAAAAATTACGATATAAATTGATTGCCAATCTGGAAAGGGTTGCCGTAGCCAGAGCCGATCACCCATTGGCATTAAAAGGGAACGTGACCAAAGCCGACCTGGAAGAACATCGTCAACTCGTGGCCTACAACCGGGAGGGGCACTCCATGGAGGAGGATACGCTTTTCGGGAGAGACTGCTGGAGAGTGGACAGTTATTACGTTATCTGGGACCTGGTCCGGGACGGCATCGGCTGGGCCTTTCTGCCGGACTACATGGTGGCGGGCGATATTGCATCAGGGCGATTGAAGGCACTTCCCCTGGATTTTAAAAAAGCCGAATTATTCATTCCCTACTATCTGGTATGGATCGATGAGTATTCGCTCGGTCGGGCAGGGCAATGGCTGCTAAAGGCATTATCGGAATTCAGCCTGGAACGGCATTCGGGCCACCATTACAGCGGCCCGTGGTCATATGCGTAAACACCAAAAAGGAACTGCTTAGAATCCGAATCGCATTTGTGCCTCGAAAGCCTCGCCGCACCCGTTTTGGCGACAAATTTCGACCGAAGCATATTCCGGAGGGCACGTACATCAAAAAAAACTATAAATCGCAAAAAGCCCCGTTTCCAAACTTTATACAAGGCCTGTTTTGTATTATGATTGAATAAACATTATTATGATGAGCTATGCCCGCAACCCAATAGTCATGGAATGGCCGTTACAAAAAAACTCTTTTTTTACCGCCCGTTCGCTTCGCTCTCTTGAGATACGGAGATCGCAGAATCCAAAACTGCCGTTTCGGGTCTCGGCGGCCTCTGCGCCTCGAGCGAAGCGGGCGGTAAATATACAGGGAGATCAACATGCCGAAACGATCGAATCGACCCATCGCTCAAACCATTGCCGTCATCGCCTGTCTGACGGCGGCCGTGATCATGACCGCCCCACCGGCAGCCCATGCCCGACGGCCCCACAAGAAACACCGACCGGGAAGCATCGTGTACAAACTGCCGCGCGGCCACCGGCGCGTGCATGTCGGCCCCTCCCGGTATTATTATCACGGCGGCATTTTTTACCGGAAAAGGCCTTCCGGCTACCTGGTGGTCAACGCGCCGATCGGGGCGCTGGTATTGAGCATCCCCATCGGTTCCAGGGCGTTTATCTCCGGCGGACTCACGTTCTATCTCAACGGATCGACGTACTATCGCAGGGACCGCAGAGGGTATCGCGTGGTAGCGCCTCCCGGACAAACGGTGATCACCAACGAAATCCTGCCGGTGATTCCCACCGATCCGGTCCAGACCGGAACCGTGTCGGTCACCGTGTCGGCGCTCAATGTCCGCTCAGGGCCCGCTGTCGGCTTTCCCGTGATTAACCAGGTTCGAAGAAACGATCTGTTGACGATCCATGGATTTGCGCCCGACTGGCTCTACGTAAAGCTTCCCGCCGGACAGTTCGGGTGGGTGATGCTGCGGTATACGTCCCTTGTGACACCGGGCAGCGGGTGATCGCGCTGTACATTAAGGCGACGACACCGTTGGCCGGCACCAGGCCGGCGTTTTAATCGAGCAGGATTTCGTCGACGCAGAAAACGGCCGTCATGACGGCTCATTTCACCATTGCTTAAGCCATTGTCTCCCCAAGTCGGTCACTCGGTAACGCTGTTTGCTGCTGCGCGGCTTATCAGGAATGGTAAACTCTATGAAACGTTTGTCGATCAGGGGTTTCAGCATCGATGTGGCCACCGGGAAAATTGACGCCCGCATGACCTTCTCGGCGATATTGCCTGGGACAGACTTGGGACGGAATTTTTTCCCAAGTTGCCCGGATTGACCCGAGGGCAGCCTCTTACCGCTGAATGACTGGTCTGGGAAAGTCACAGTAAACCAATGTTTCCGGACACTTCTTTTTCTTGATTATTGCTCTTAGCATAGTGTCCGTTGGAATTAAAAAACCACATCATTCAGCCATCGGTCGACCGGCCAAAACAAAAATTTCAGATCTCCTGCTGTATGCAGGCATCTGTCAACGGGTCGGCGGTGCACCATTTAAGAATCTGTCCTTCCGACAGCTCCCACGCCGGGAATCCGACATCGAATTTAAAGCAATGACGTAGTGACGGGTTCAGAGGCCGAAATTTTAACGGAAAGGTTGAATATACGGTTGGAAATTAAAAAAGGGCTTAGAGGTTTTATTCTCTAAGCCCTTGTTGTTTTTGGCTCCCCAGCACGGACTCGAACCGCGGACCCAGTGGTTAACAGCCACTTGCTCTGCCGACTGAGCTACTGGGGAATGCTCATGTGTTGAACTCCTAATTAATATGTTTTTTGGAAGAAAAAGTCAACACCCATTTTTATTTTTTTTCATCCTCAGCCCCTGATATTTCTTCGGTGACGGATGTGGCCTTTTCAAGCTTCAGTCCCAGTTCCTTCAACTGGTCGGAACCGACGGTCGACGGGGCGTTGGTCAGCGGGCAGGAGGCCGAAACGGTCTTGGGAAACGCCATCACGTCACGGATGGAGGCTTCTCCGCAAAGCATCATCACCAGACGATCAAATCCGAAGGCAATCCCGCCGTGGGGCGGAGCGCCGGATTCCAGAGCGGACAGCAGGAATCCGAATTTTTCCCGGTAATCCTCGGGGGTCATCCCCAGGGCACTGAAAATTTTCTGCTGGAGTCCCACCTGATGCACACGGATACTGCCGCCGCCGATCTCCGACCCGTTGAGTACCATGTCGTAGGCCCGGGATCTTACGGCCACCGGATCGGTATCCAGTTTTTCGTAATCTTCCTCCAGCGGGGCGGTAAACGGATGATGCAGGGCCACGTAGCGCTGCTCGTCTTCATCGTATTCCATCAACGGGAAATGCGTCACCCAGACAAACCGGAATGCTTTTTCATCGATAAGCCCCAGCCGTTTGCCCAGATGGTTTCGAAGCTGCCCCAGGGACTCATTGACGACCCGGGGCTGGTCCGCCACGATCAGCACCAGATCGCCCGGTTCCATGTTCAGGCGTTCGGCGATGGCCGCTTTTTCATCGTCCGTAAAAAACTTGGCGATGGGCGACTGCCATCCGTCCTCTTTCACCTTGATCCAGGCAAGACCTCTGGCCCGATAGATCTTGACAAATTCGGTCAGCCCGTCGATGTCTTTTCGTGAAAAGCCGCTGCTGCCTCTGGCATTGATCGCCTTGACGATACCGCCGTTTTTCACGGTATCGGCAAAGACCTTGAAACCGCAGTTTTCAACCAGGTCGGACAGCCCGCCGAGTTCCATTCCGAACCGCATGTCCGGCCGATCCAGACCGAAACGGTCCATGGCCTCGTCATAGGTCATCCGGGGACAGGGCAGAGCCACGCGGATGCCGAGCACCTCCTGAAACACGTGTGCGATCATGGCCTCGGCCGTGGACATGATGTCCTCTTCGCCCACGAACGACATTTCCATATCGATCTGGGTAAATTCCGGCTGTCGGTCCGCCCTCAGATCTTCATCCCGGAAACATTTGACGATCTGAAAATATTTGTCAAACCCGGATACCATCAGCAGCTGCTTGAAAAGCTGAGGAGACTGCGGCAGGGCATAGAACCGGCCGGGGTTGACGCGGCTGGGCACCAGGTAATCCCGGGCGCCTTCCGGCGTGCTGCGGGTGAGTACCGGGGTTTCCACGTCGATAAACCCCCGGCTGTTTAAAAACTGTCGTACCGCAAAGGCCGCCTTGTGCCGCAGAATAATGTTTTTCTGCAGTCGGGGCCGGCGAAGATCCAGATGCCGGTACTTGAGCCGCACGGTTTCCGACACGTCGTCAGTGGAATCATCGATCAGAAACGGCGGCGTCTGGGCCCGATTCAGAAATCGCAACTCGTCGGCCGTCACCTCGATCCCGCCGGTAACCATGCTGGCGTTGGCCATTCCCTCGGGACGGCCGCCCACCTGTCCGCGCACGGCCAGTACGTCTTCATGACGAATTTTATGGGCCTTTTCATGGATACCGGGATTGGTTTCCGGATTGAATACGATCTGAGTGATACCCTCACGGTCCCTCAGATCTACGAATATAAGGCCGCCAAGGTCCCGGCGGCGCTGGACCCACCCCATGAGCACGACGTCCCGACCGATATCTTCGGTCGTCAACTCGCAGCAATGATGGGATCGTCTCAAATCTTCAAGTTTATCTATCAACGGAACGGCTCCTTTCGTTATACGCCCTGGCAGTTCTGCATTATATTTTCATTCTACGGCAAAACGCTCGGGATGAAAAGTCAGGACTTGGTTCCAACTTCGGCCATATTGTCGCAAATTTAACTGCGGAGTCCCGCCCGTTCCCGGCGGTCGACATTGCGTGATCCGGGGAAAAGATGCCGGGGTCATGAAGCGTTAAGAAGCGCAAACTGTTTGAGGTGTGCCGAGTTTTTGCGCTTTAGCTTCATGGCACCGGCATCCCCCGGATCGCGCCGGCGAAGCCGGGAACGGGCGGGACGCAGCCTGCAATAACGTGGTCGAAGATATAATCAAGCCCAAAAGTTATTTGACAGTCAGGACGGCATGGCCGCTTTCACGGAGTCAACGACACTGTCAACGGGAACCGGCACCTGTTCCTTGGTCGCCATGTTGCGAAGAATCAACCGCCCTTCCTGAAGTTCTTTTTCCCCGACCATCAGCACATACCGGGCGTTAATTCGATTGGCACGTTTCATCAGGCCCTTCAGCCCCCGATCGCTGTAATCCATTTCCGTGGCAATGCCTGCCAGGCTCAAGCCCCCGGCCCACTCGAATGCACGGGCCTGGCTGTCGCGGCCCAGGGATGCGATAAACACATCCGGTCCTTTGGTAAAATCCCGGCCCGACAGAGCGACGATTTCAGCCAACCGGTCAAACCCGATGGCAAACCCGACCGCCGGGGTATCCGGTCCGCCAAGCATCTTGACCAGTCCGTCATACCGTCCGCCCCCGGCAATGGCGTTCTGGGCACCCAGAGCCGCGGTCTGAATCTCGAAGGCCGTACGGGTGTAATAATCCAGGCCCCGGACCAGACGTTTATCCAGCACATAGGGCACATTCATCGAATCGAGCATCCGTTGGACGGTGTCAAAATGGTCCCGGCATTCCGGGCACAGGAAATCGATTACCGACGGTGCTTTTGCGACCGCTTCCCGGCAGGACGGCACCTTGCAGTCGAGCACCCTCAGGGGATTACGGACACAGCGCCTCAGGCAATCGGGGCACAGGTCGGATTTGGCGTTTTCCAGCAGCTGCGAAAGCGCTTCCCGGAATTTCGGACGGCACCCCGGGCATCCCAGGGAATTGATATGGGCCGTCGCATCCGTAACGGACAGCTGGTTAAACAGCGACACCAGCATGAATATCAGCTGCGCATCGGCCATGGGCGACGCCGCACCGAAAATTTCGGCATCGATCTGGTAAAACTGACGATAACGGCCCTTCTGCGGGCGTTCCCGTCGAAACATCGGGCCGATGGTATAGAGTTTGCGGACCGGATCTGCGGCATACAGCCGCTGCTGAATATAGGATCGCACCACGGATGCCGTTGCTTCAGGACGAAGGGTAATCAAATCCCCCTTCCGATCGGGAAAAGTGTACATCTCTTTTTCCACAATATCGGTATCTTCGCCGATGCTTCGGGAAAACAGCTCCGTCCGTTCCATGATCGGTACGCGTATTTCACTGAATCCGAAATCCTCGAAAAGACCGGCGGCGGTTTTTTCGATGTACTGCCACAACTCGATCTCCCCGGGCAGAATGTCCTTAAATCCTCTGATCAAATGAATCATTTTTCTATCGTATCCCTCTCATCCCGAACGGTTTAAAGAAAAGGCACCCATACCCGCCCTCGTTAAACGGTCCCGGCACATCATGAGGCCCTTCGCACACCACTGATCTATAAACAGTTTATGATATCCGATATTTTTTCCAAGTCAATGGAAATCTCTCATTCTCTTTCCCGAATTCCCCAGACGCAAAAAACCGGGTCCAAGAGAACCCGGTTTTTTGCGCTCTATATATTATAATGTGATATCGGACGACAGGATCACTTCAGCTGTCTGGCCAGGAAATAGCCGTCCGGATCGCATTTTTCCCTGAGCAGCTTCAGATCGGCTGCCGTAGGTTCGACCATGTCCTTCAGATCCGGGGAAATGATGAGATCGAAACTCACCTTGGCCTGAATGTCTTCAGCGGTTCTGCCCGGGGCCGTTTCCAGAAGCATCATGCGATGGCTTTCTTCATCAAACCCGAAAAGCGCTTCATTGGTGATGACCCGGTACGGACCGGAGCCCATGACGCCTGCATTTTCCCGGTAACTGGGAGACCCGTCACCGTATCCGATACTGGTGATGTAATCGAGTTCATTCACGAACCGGCGGGGTTCCAGGGCCATGATGGCGATTGTCTTTTCACAGTTGGCCGCCATGGCGCCGGCACCGCCGCTGCCGGGAAACCGGGTTTTGGCTTCGACATAGGTTCCGCCCTCAAATGTTGAATTGATGTTGCCGTACATATCGATCTGGGCGCCGCCGATGAATGCATAGTCGGAATGCCCTCTCTGGGTCATTTCAAACACCCCGTTGAGTCCCTTGAGATAACAGGCCTTGCGGCAGGCACGGGTATCACCCACGGACAGGGGCATCCCCATTTCCAGAACCGGCGCCAGTGGACCGGCTTCAAAAATCAGACCCAGACCCGGGGCATGGGTCAACTGGGCATGCATGGATGCGATAATCGGCAGACCGGTGCCGACAAACACGATCTTATTGTCTTCCAGAACTCTTGAACCCGTATATGCGATCATTTCAAATGGTGTATATTCAGCCATTGTTCAAACCTCCTTGGTTTAAATATGCGATTGGATCATTAAGACACGATGATGGGCTGGCCGCCATCCAGATCTCTCATCTGTTTCAGCGTCTTGTATGGAATCTTTGCCAGAAAATCGTCAAAGGTTTCACAGCCGAAAATATACTCATCGTAATATTTCTTCAGCTCGTCGGTATTTCCGGTTTTCCGGAAGACATCGGACGCTTTGCGGAACATGAGAATATGTTCCATGTCAAACCAGTAATGCCCGTAAGACGTTCCGGGATATGATCCAAATCGCTGCTCAATGACGGCGTCAACAGCGGTATAGGGTATTTCCGTCAGGTTCGGATAGGTCCGGATGCTTTCGTTGGGAATAATCTGTTCGGTGGTGGCGATGGTATGACCGCCGGCCAGCGCCAGTTCGGGACACGTACAGGTGGCCCCGAAAATCCGGCAGTTGCCGTAGCAGTCGGCTGCCGTTACATGCACCAGCGACAGATCCGGATAACTGGCGGCTACCAGATAACTGTTTTTACCGGTAAACGGGCTTTTGACCATGACGCCCCGGTTGGTCAACTCCATGTCCGCGCCGCCGTGATCCCGGACCTGCATGAATTCCAACCCCATGGACGCCGCCTTGAACCGGGCGGACATACCCAGATTGGTGTAGTCATCCATCAGCAGCATGCCTTTGGAATTGAGATATCTCAGCAGCGGTGCAATGCCGATGACCTCGTATCCCCACCATGCCAGCTCGACCCGTTTGATGGACACCTGATCCGGATACAGGAGCATCGCACCTGCCAGCAACTCAGGACATACCGAACTGGACTGAAAGGACAATGTCAGATCTTTGGCCCCGTGCCGGATAATTTCATGGATTGCAGCTACAGGAGGTCTGGTGTTGACAAATCCGCCGATACCGATATTGATGCCGTCCTTGACATATCGTGCCACAGCGTCTTTGAGCGTTGTCGTCTTGTCTCTCAGTCCTTTGGGCTTATTGACCATGACTTTTCTGGCCGCTTCAGGAGACATTCCCCACCATTCAAACTTTTCTGCCCCGCCAGCTGTTTTCTTAATGAGATCTTCTTGCAGGCTGGAAGCATTTCTGATTGCCGAACTTGTTTCATTTGGTTTCATGTCAAACCTCCCAACTACATGGTTAATTTTTCCTCTTGCATTTATCCTGGATAGTGGTTTGATAAACGATACACTATCTGCTCAGTGTTCATCCATAAATGCCAATTTTACCAGTTTCCGGGGACGGCTGTGACTTAAACCCTGAAAAGTCCCCCTGTATATCTGCGATCAGCATCCCGATCTTTCTCGAAACCTGAAAACTTTCTGTTTCCGACAGCCATTGCTCAATGTCAATTCAGAAACGATCGTTTTCCCAAATCAGCATGCTTCCTCTGGAAGAATATTATTCTCGGGTCAAACCGACATTTCATTAACACAATACACCGTGTGCGTTCGGACTTGACGTCTTCTCTTCCCGGAACATGGAACTCGGACGCCCCTGCTTACGGATAGACACTTCTCAAAAAAACTTTTTTAAATGGAAAGTTACTTTTTTCTCAAAACAGCAAATTAAAGTCAAGAAAAAAAAGCCGTATGTTTTTTCATTCGAGAATTGAGTTATTCTTTTAAAGTATGGTATTGGTTTTTGAATATCGATTTGATATGAATTTTTTTTACAGTTTCCCGCGCTGAAAGGTTTTCAGCGTCGATCAAAAAAAGGGCAACCCTATCCATTTCCATATCGGGAGACATCATGAAAAAACTGCTGATCCTGTGCATAAGCGCTTGCGTTATCTTCTCATGGACCACTCCGTCCAATGCACTGCTCATCAAACTGGGGCTGGTGACCAAACCCGGCTCGGCCCAGAACATCGCCGCTGAAAAATTCAAGGACTTGATTGAAAAACGATCCGACGGAAACATAACGGTACGGATCTTCCATTCCAAATCCATCGGAAACGAAACCGAAATCCTGCAGCAGATTCAGATGAATACCATCCAGATGGCCATCGTGACGACCGGCCCCTTTGACACATTCGACCCGATCGTCCGGGTGATCAATTACCCGTTCCTGTTTAAAGACAACGCCCAGGCCGATGAAATTCTGGACGGACCCCTGGGAGCCGAAATATTGAAAAGCCTGGAACATTCCGGGTTCAAGGGGTTATGCTTTTCCGAAAACGGATTCCGGAACCTGACCAACAACCGACGTCCCGTGAAGAGCCCGGACGATGTCAAAGGGCTTAAAATCCGCGTCATGGCGTCTCATCTTCATAAAACCATCTGGCAGACGCTCGGCGCCAATCCCACGCCCATGCCCTAGCCCATTTACACTGAACTGGAACAGGGCGTCATCGACGGGCAGGAAAATCCCCTGTGGGTAATGGAAGTCTATAAATTTTATGAAATCCAAAAACACATGACGCTGACCCGCCATGTGTATTCGTCCCATATCGACGTCGCCTCGCTTGCGTGGTGGAACGGACTGTCTCCCGGCACTCGTGAACTGGTTCAGACCGCCATGAAAGACGCCGCCCGATATCAGCGATCGGCAAACCGGGTCAGAAACGACGCCCGGTTGAAATTGCTCATCCGGAAAGGAATGATTGTCGAATCGCAGCCGGATATCACCGCCTTCCGAAAAAAAGTCGAAGGACTGAAGGGCATGCATTTATATAAGGAACCCCGGGTCAGGAATCTGTTAACAAAAATTCTTAAGGCCACCCAGTGATGTTTTCGCGAAACGATTCTCAAACACCTGATCCCGGCATCATTGACAAACACTGATGAATGCGCTTGAAACACTCGGCCGTACCGTCAACACAATTGTGGAACGAATTGTGTTTATTCTGGGCATTACCATGGCCATGGTGGTGGCGGCACAGGTTTTTTCCCGATATGTCCTGAACCATTCTCTTTTCTGGTCGGAGGAACTGGCCCGATATCTCCTGATCTGGCTGACATTTCTGGGAGCGTCCGCCGCCTACCATCGAAAGGCGCACCCGGGCATCGATGTCCTGTATGCCCGCCTGTCCGCCCCCCTTCAACGAACGGCCGCCATCGCAACGTGGACGGCATCGATGTTCCTGTTTGGCGTCATGATTGTATACGGGATGAAATTCGCCTGGTTTGTCCGTTACCAGATATCACCGGCCCTGTATCTGCCCAAGTGGATTGTCTTCAGCATCATTCCCCTGAGCGGTATGATCTTCCTGCTTCACGCCGTTGTCAGCATCGGATGTAAGATAAGGGGGAATTCCCGTGACGGCTGAAATCCTGATGATTGCGCTCGTTATTCTGTTTGCACTCAACACGCCGATCGCTATCGCCATTGGGGCCGCTTCGACTATAGCCATTCTCGTTCAGGGGGATTTTTCCATGATGATGGTGATACAGCAGATGGTCGGCGGCACCAATTCGTTTCACCTGATGGCGGTGCCGCTGTTCATGTTTACCGGGGTGATCATGGAAGCCGGGGGGATCAGCCGAAGAATCGTTGATTTTGCAAACGCTTTGGTGGGATGGCTTCCCGGAGGGCTGGCGGCCGTCACCATCGTGTCGGCCATGTTTTTTGCAGGAATTTCCGGTTCGGCTGCCGCGGATGCGGTCGCTGTCGGAACGATCCTGATTCCCGCCATGAAAAAATCCGGATATGACCCGGACTTTGCCGCCGCGGTTCAGGCGTCCGGCGGATCCATCGGTGTGGTCATTCCACCGTCCATTCCGATGATCGTGTTCGGTTTTCTGACCGGCGCCTCGATCGGCAGGCTGTTTGCGGCCGGGATTCTGCCCGGCCTGCTGATCGGTCTGTCCCTGATCGCCGTATCAACGTTGATTTCGCGAAAAAAGGGGTTTGCCGCCGGCAGACGGTTTTCCATTCGAGACGTCCGACGCACGTTCAAACGGTCCCTGCTTGCCATGGGAGCGCCGGTCATCATACTTGGAGGCATCCTGACCGGCATATTCACGGCTACCGAATCCGCCGCCGTTGCGGTAGTTTACGCACTGGGAATCGGCATGGGGGTGTATCGAACCATCCGAATAAAGGACCTGCCCCGGCTCTTTACTGAAGGCGCCCTGACCGCCTCTATCGTGATGTTTATCATTGCCGCTGCATCCGTATTCAGCTGGATCGCCGCCATTGAGGACATCCCGGCGAAAATGGCCGGTTCGCTGCTTCAGATCACCACCCATCCGGCAGGACTGCTGCTGTTGATCAACCTCATTCTCCTGATTGCCGGCACGTTTGTTGAAACCACCGCAGCGCTGATTCTGCTGGTTCCCATGATCACGGCGATCCTGCCGTCTCTGGGAATCGACATCGTTCAACTGGGTACGATCGTGGTCACCAACCTGGCGATCGGAATGCTGACACCGCCCATGGGCATCTGCCTGATCGTATCCTGTTCGATCTCCGGCAGCAGCATCGCACGGATCAGCCGCTGCATTCTGCCGTTTCTATCCGTGCTTCTCATCGATCTGCTGCTGATAACGTTCTTTTCTCCCCTGACCATGTGGGGGGCCAACCTGGCAGCCAGATAGTTCAGATTACGGACATTCAACCCAGTTTTCCGATGTTCTCAAGCTCGTCGGCTGCATAACCGAGCCCCAGATCGACGAGCGTCTTTTTGCGGGGAAAGCCGGTTTCCCGGTTCCACCCGTGGCGTTCATAATAATCGTCGAGCATGCGATTGTATTTTTCCCCGTCAATTTTCCATCCAGTCAGGTTGCCGGTCGGAATCGGTTCTTTGAGGTCTCTGGGAGTCGGCATATCGTCCCTGCGATCAAAGTTCGTAAACCTCAGATTAAAAACTTTTTCCAGATTCAACTGTCTCATGGCCGCCGTCTTGAGTTCAGCCACCGACATCTCCCGCCCGACAGCTGCGGAATATAACGCGGCCATCTGCGGCAGATCCGTCTGTTCCACATCCCAGCAGGTCGTGCTGTAAAGACAGATACCCAGGCAATTGGCGATCCGCGAAACCGCTTCCATGTACTGAACCATGACGGCCTTGCCTTCGTATGCCAGGGGTTTGTCCACGCCGTCTGCCCCGTAGACCCGGGCAGCCTTTTCCGCATCCATGTCCGCCACGGTCTCGATGACCAGTGCGCCGGTGGTATGGCCGCCGCCCCGGGTGGACGTGGCGGTTCCCAGCAGCCACCCGTTGGATCCCCGGCAGGGTTCGTACAGATCCTGGCCCTTCATGTGCATGGCATAATAGCCGCTGTCACGTCCCAGAAGGTCGGCGGCACGGGCACATCCTTCCGCCAGCAAATCGCCGAAGCCGCGGCGGTGGGAAATTTTCTCGATCAGGCCCAAAATCGTTTCGGCATCGCCCCAGAGAAGCGGCTGACCATCGCTGTCTTTTTCATCGATGATGCCCCGCTGAAAGCATTCCATGGCCCATCCGATCGCCCCGCCGGCCGCATCCACATCCAGGCCCATCTGATTGCACAGGGCATTGGCTTTGAACAGAAAAGTGGGCTCCCAAACGGCCAGCCGGGTCTGCAGGGTTCCCATGGCCTCATGCTGGCAGGCCTCGGTTTTCAGTCCGGCATAGGGGCCCTCGGTAATATGGAGATGACGGCCGCATCCCAGCACACAACCGGGAAAACTCTGGTGGGCCGTCTGGTACCTTTCGATGGTCTTTTTCGGGTCGATGGCTTCCAGCATGGCATCCGGGATGGCACATTCCTGAAAATTTTTATAGGACAGTCCGCAGACCTCCTGTTTCCGGGCAAGACAGGAAAGCGTACCGTATCGGCGAAGACTGTCTTTGGATTTTGTTTTCTCAAACATACCCCGCACATCGGCCACGGTATTCATAAAGCGTTCGGGATCCGCCACCCGAACCGAACCCGTGCCCCGGGCCACCAGTGCTTTGAAATTTTTTGCCCCCATGACGGCCCCGATGCCGCATCGACCGAACGCCCGTCCCCTGTCCTGGATTATACAGGCGCCGCGGACCAGGTTCTCACCCGCCGGACCGATGGACACCATGTGCAGGTTCGGATCATTGAGTTCATTGCGTACCATGTCCAGGGTTTCCCAGATGGTTTTACCCCACAGGCGAGAGGCATCCCGAAGCTCTACGTGATCATCATCGATCCGAAGATAAACGGGCGTATGGGCCCTTCCCTCAATCACCACGGCATCATACCCCGCATATTTGAGTTGCCCGCCTACGTAACTGTCGCTGCAGCCGCTCGCCCAGCCGCCGGTCAGGGGCCCCAGCGTGCTTGCGTTCATTTTGCAGGCCCCCGGGGCCGGGGTTCCCAGCAATGCACCGGCGCTGAAAACGATTTTGTTGGCGGGATCGTACGGCGTCACCCAGGATCTGAGTTCATCATAGAGAATTTTGACCGCGATCCCGGAAGCACCGATCCAGTCTTTTATGTATGGTTCGGTGGGTTCGGTGCGGATGGCTCCGCTGCTGAGATTCACCCGTAAAATTTTACCCGCATAAGCGTAAATATCCGGTACCGGCAAGACCATTTTCCTCCTTATCTTCCACGATCAAAAGCGTCTTTCACATTCTTCGAATTCAAAGTTTACCGGGTGGTATTCCTTGAATTAAGGGCCGCGGCAAAAATAAATCCATCAAATGCCGCGTTCCCGATCCTGAGAACGGGCTTGTAAAAAATCTCTCAAAATATCCTCCAGTTCTTCTTTTTCCCGACAGTACTGAACACATAACGGGGTTTCCAATCCGTTGCAGCCGTCGCAGGCAAATCCCGAACCGTGCGACTCATCGATCAACAGCACGCAATAACCGCCGTCCCCGTTATCTTCAACGATCCGGATGCTTGAAACAGAGGGATTGTATTCACCCGTATGATGAAATGAACAGGCCATTTCACAGGTCCTGCACCCGCCGCAACTCGTCATGACTCGCTTCATAAACCAATTCTTTCCTTATTGTTCCGGTACGCAATGATGTCCCTGAGAGAGCATACGGCTCAGCAGGGCGATCCTGGCGGACTCTTCCACCAGTTCGGCCATATTCTGGGCGCCGGCAAGCGTCTTTCCGCAGGTCATGATGCCATGGCCTGCCAGCAAGGCGGCGCAAACAGACGCGTCGGAGAAAATTTTCTCGACATTCAAAGCCAGCTCCGGACTACCCTCGGCTCCGGGGGGAATCAGGGGCACTTTTCCGAGAATTCTTCGGGCATGCACGGTCATCAACGGCAGAGGCTTTTGGCTGACGGCATACGCGGTGGCATAGGGGCAGTGATAGTGAACAACACCGCCGGCATCCTTACGTACCCGGTAAACACTCAGGTGGGTATTGATTTCCTTGGTGGGTTTCCCCGTCCCCTCGATCAGACGTCCAGCCCCGTCCGTCACCAGAAGGGCCTCTTCGTGAAGATCGTACAGGGAACAGCCGCTCGGTTTGACCAGCAGCAGATTTTCATCCAGTTTCATGCTCAGGTTTCCCCCTGTGGACACCTGCATATTCATTCGAAGCGCTTTTTGGCAGATTCGGATAAATTCTTTTCGTTCGACTGACCATGTGGGCATAACGCGTACCTCATTTCATTTTTTTCAGCTGTTGCAGGGCGGACAGCCGTCAAACACGGCAATCCCGGAGAAGTCCGATTCGTCCATTTGCAGCGTTTCATCAGCCCGCGGGCTGATGGGAAAAAACTGCGTACGCGGTTCAAGAGGTTATGGCAGAGCATCCCGCGCGTTTACTGGTGGGGGAAGGCAGCCCGCCGCCGACAAATGAACGAATCGAACCTGTAAACATCCTTTCGGACTATTCGTAGACCTGTCGATCGAACACGCCCATTCCGTGACCGGTCAGAATATGATCCGCCCGCTCGATACATGCCTGCATGCTTGAAAACATATCGAATACATTGACGTATCGCCCCATAGGGGTGAAGGGAAGTTTGCGGTGCGTATCGGGTTTGATATTCTCATCAGCAAAAACAGCATCCCCGGCGATCACATAGACGCCTCCGGCCGTCTTGACGGCCACGGACTGGTGACCGGGGCAGTGACCGGGGGTGGGAAAAAGCGTTATAAAACTGTTGTAGTCGTATTCTCCGTCCACCGTGATGAACTCCACCCCGTCAAAAGGCGGTATGCCTCCGACAGCTTTAGCCTCATACGACTTGAAGTACAACACATGAGGGTTCCGTGCGAATGCCAGCTCCGTTTCATGCACATAACATTTCGCTTTGCCGAAAAGCTTCATATTAAAGCAATGATCCCAGTGCAGATGGGTAAACAGCACGGTGTCGATGTCCTCGGGCGTCACCCCGAGTTTTGCCAGTTGTTCGTCGATCCGGCATCCTTCGGGCTGATAGGAACCGGGGTGATGCCAGTCCGCCCGCTCGGTGTCGCTCATGCCGGTATCGACCAGAATTTTTTCTGTTCCGTCGGTCACCAGAAAAGCCCAGCAGGGCACCTCGACGTCCACTCCGTTTCCGTTTCCCGGGGTAATGTATGTTCCTTTGTCCAACTTGATGAATCCCGTATTCATGGGATAAATTTTTACATTCATGTTCGTCCCTCGTTTCTGTATCAATGCATTCCCAACATACCGAGCATGCGGTCGACCGCCTCACGAACAAAGACATCGTCATTGATGTGAGCGTCGATTTCGATGAGATCGATGCAGCTTTTCAGTTGTCTTTTCAGTGTGTTCACAAAAACCCGGTCCGTTTCCGGATCGTAAAATTGTTTTCCTTCCGCGTTGGGTTCTGAAAACCCCCGGGTTGGAATCATGATCGTTACCGGTCCGACCGCCCGATTCACTTTTTTTGCGATAAAGTTCGCCGCCCGGGTCATCTCACGGGGCGTGGTCCTTATCGAGGTAATATTTCGGTTGTGGGCATAGAAATTTCTCTTTTTCCAGGCTGTTGTCATTTCCTGCCAGGGTCCCTTGCAGATATAATCAATGCCCCCCGGCGCAATGATGTACGGCGTACGGGTCTTTGACAACACATCCAGCCGGTCTTTACCCGAGGCGAAAATCCCTTTCCCGATCTCATCGACAATCTCGTGGGTGGTCCAGTCCATCACGCCGTCGAAGTAGCCGGTTGCCACCAGCTCCTCCAGTGCTCTGCCGCCCATTCCCGTTGCATGAAACAGAATCATCTCAAAGCCTTTTTCGTTGAGAATTTTCTTCATTTTCATAAGGCCCGGAGTCACCACCCCGAAGGCCGTCGCGCCGATGGATTTGATATCCCCTTTTTCGATCGGCTGATAGTGCCGGGCCATGCCCATGAGCGCATTCACCGCGTTATCCAGAATTCGTGTAAAAATGGAATTCAGCCCGAACACGTCGGTAACGGACGGGAAAACGGCGATGTCACTGGTATGAATGAAACGGCGCATGTTTCCCGACGCTACCGTTGACACCATGACCTTTGGAAATCCCAACGGCAGGCACTGCATGGCATCGGTTCCAATAGCGGTTCCCTGACCGCCGCCCACAGCGATTACCCCGTGTATTTTTTCTTTTCGGAAAAGTTGGGCGACCCACAGGGTCACCCCGTCTGTCATGGTCTGGATAATCTTTCCCTTGTCGCGGGTTGCCGTCAACGCTTCCAATGTAACCCCGGCTTTTTCCGCAACGTCGTATCGGGTAATGTCCCCCGGCACCAGAGGGCTGCCCAACGGGCCGGAATCGATCAGAAGGGCCCCAAATCCGTTTTGCTGAATTCGATCCCTGATATACACACATTCCTCACCCTTGGTATCCAGTGTTCCGATGATGAGGATTGTTTGTTTCGATGGTCTTGATGCATTTAATACAGAGTTCATTTATCTCTCTCAGATCTTGGCGCCTAAATATTGAACCACTTCGTCCATTCGGCGGTTGAGTTCGTCCAGGTTGCCCGTCATCCGAATCCGCCCCTTTTCCATGATATAGGCTCTCTGGTTGTCACTGAGGCGCATGGCCTTTTCCACGTGCTGTTCCACCAGAAGAATCGTCACACCGTCTTTCTGGAGTTTTTTGATAATGGTCATAATCTCGTTTACGATTTTCGGCGCCAGTCCCTCACTGGGCTCATCAATCAACATCAGTCTGGGCTTGGCCATCAATCCCCTTGCGATCGTCAGCATCTGCTGCTCACCGCCGGAAAGTTTAGCACCTTCCTGCTTCAGGCGCTCCTTCAGACGCGGGAAATATTCAAATACCATTTCCATCATCTGTTCCCTCTCGGAAGGTTTTTTTCGAACCAGGGACCCCAGTTTGAGGTTCTCATAAACCGTCAGGTTCGGAATTACCCGCCGATCTTCCGGAATCATGGATATTCCCCGCTGAGCGATTTTATGGGGTGGCTGCCCCGCGATGTTCTCACCCTGAAAAATCACTTTGCCGGCTTTGGGAGGCTGGATACCCATGATGGATTTCATCGTCGTGGTCTTGCCGACCCCGTTTCGCCCGAGCAGTACAACGATTTCTCCTTCTTTGACCTCAAGCGACACCCCCTGAAGAATGTGGCTGTATCCGTAATAGGTATCAATATTTTCAAGACGCAGCATGGTTTACTCCCCTCCCAGATAGACGTTTTGAACCTCTTCATTGTCGCTGACCTGTTGAGGCGTTCCTTCCGCCAGTTTGCGCCCCTCATTCAGGACCAGAATATCGTCGGATATCTCCATGACAACGCTCATATCATGTTCTACCAGAACAATGGACAATTTGAGGCTTTTATTGAGTTTCCGGATGAGTTCGGCACACAGGTTGGTTTCAGCCACACTCATTCCGGCCGTCGGCTCATCGAGTAGCAGTACCTGAGGCCGGGTGGCCAGAGCGATACCGATTTCAAGGTATCGCCGTTCGCCATGGGAGAGCGTCGAGGCCAGCCAGTTTCTTTTTTCTTTCAGTTCCACCTGCTCGAGCACAGAGGTCGCTCGTTCGTTGACCTCCCGGTATGACGCCGTCGTCCGCCAGAAATTGAACGTTGTTACACCGGACTGGGCGGCAATGCGAAGATTTTCAAACACGGTAAGACTGGGGAAGATATGATTGATCTGATACGTCTTGGTGATACCCATCCTCGAAACTTTGTGCAGGGGTAACGCCGTGATGTCCGCTCCCTTGAAGAACACTTTTCCATACGTCGGGGTATAGACACCGGCAATCAGATTAAACAACGTGGTCTTGCCTGCGCCGTTCGGCCCGATAATGGATTTAAGCCGACCTTCCTTCAACTCGAAATCGACACCATCCACTGCTTTCAGGCCCCCGAAGTGTATGGCTATATTTTCCGTATGCAAAAACATGCGTTTCACCTTATTGAATAAAGTTTAAGGACAGCAGATATTATGTTTTCTGTCGCGCCATCCTGAAGGCGGCGACTTTTTCCTGGATCGTTCCCATGATGCCCGCGGGAAACAAAAGAATAATGACGACAAAAATGGACCCGACGATCAATTCCCATCGGGGAGTGAACAGGCTGATGGTATTCTGAAGAAACAGAAAAACGCCTGCCCCTACCAGAGGCCCCAGAAACGTTCCCCTCCCCCCGAGAATGGTCATCATCACCATGGTGCCGGATGTCAGCCAGAAAAGCGTCGTCAACGGCACATACCCCAGATAAACCGTGTTCAGCGCCCCGGCAAGTCCGGCATAAAACGCGGACACAACCAGGGAAAAAAATTTAATCAGTGTGGTATTGTATCCGCATGCTTTGGCCCGCTCCTCATTTTCCCGAAAGGCCTGAAGCAGTTTGCCGAACGGAGACTGAAGAAACCGCCAGGTCAGAAACAACATCACAGCGGTGATAACAAAGATAAAATAGTAAAGATACAACGGCTTATTCAAAGAGATGGAAAAAAACGTCATGACCGGAATGTGGGTCAAGCCGTCCTCCCCCCGGGTGATGTGTTTGAGAGGAGACAGCGCCATAAAATAAAGCATCTGACCAAACGCCAGAGAAATCATGGCAAAATATACACCGCGTCTGCGAATGGCCAGAGCGCCGATAAAACACGCCAGAAGCATGGGCCCTATGATTCCGAGAGCGATGCCGGTCAGAACACTCGCGTGCCAGTATCGAAAAGCCAGGCCCGCGGCATAGGCGCCTAATCCGAAATAGGCCGCATGCCCGAAGGAAAGAACCCCCGTGTAACCTAAAAGGATATTGAATCCCAACCCGAAAATTGTCCAGATCAGGATCTCGGTGGCCAGAGGCACCGAAATCGCCAGAGGAAGAAACAGGAGAAAAGCAACGGTTCCCGCGACGATCGTGGGTCTGGGTGCCGGCTCACCGCCTTTGCAGGTTAATAATCCATTCTGATTTCCCATAAATACCACTCCTATTCTCTTCCTATTTCACCAAAAAGCCCCCGCGGCCGGACCAGAAGAATGACCGCCATGCAGAAGTACATGGATACATTGGCATATTCACCGGCAATAAAAGCGGCAACGGCAACGACCAGACCGATGAAAAGGCCACCGACGATGGCACCGCCCAGGCTTCCCAATCCACCGACAACGGTAACGACAAACGCCACCATGGTCATTTCCACGCCCATGTCCGGTGTTGCCGACATCATGGGGGCGGCCACGGCTCCCGCAAGCGCCGCCAGTCCGACTCCGATGGAAAATCCAATGGTCCAGATCCGAGAGACATTTACGCCCAGCATCTGCACCATCTCGCTTTCCTGAGTGGCCGCGCGGATGATCATCCCCAGATCGCTTTTCTTCAGAAACAGCCACAGAAAAGTCAAAATGGCCAGAGTGAAGATAATGATGAAAAGGCGGTAATTCGGAAAGATAAACGGACCGACCAGCATGGCGCCGCTCAATGATTCGGGATAACTGACGGGTTTTCCGATCAGACCGAAAACGATTTTCATAAAATCGGGCACGGCAACCGAAAGCCCGAATGTCAGCAGCAACGGCAACAGCTCATCTTTTTTAACGTACAGAGGCTTAAGCAGGAAAAATTCCGTAACGGCACCGATCACTGCCACGATGATGATAGCACTCACAATTCCGACAAAAAAATTTCCGGAGAGCGAAATCGCGATAAAAACAGCATAAGCACCGAGCATGGCAAAGGTGCCGTGAGCAAAGTTCACAACCCCGAGAAGACCGAAAATAATCGACATTCCGCTTGCCAGAAGAACATAGATCGATCCCAGCGCGAGCCCGAAAAAAAGCTGAAGCACGATAACGGTCCAGGGAATATCTGCAAACATAATTTAACCCTTTCTGAATGCGGAAGGATCAGGGAAGAGGTAAAAACCTCTCCCCCATGCAAAGAGGTTTTACTTTGGCAGCTTAACGTTTATAAACGGAAGTTTCTTTGCATTGTCTTCACAGGACATGATGATGGATTCACCCGGCACCTCGGCGACGATATCCGCGATATCCCAGTCTTTGGCCTTTTTACCTTTGCCTTTCACGATGACATAACTCTGGACCCGTTGATGATCGCAACCGCGGATATACTCAGGCCCCTTGGTCAGCGTAAAGTGAAGGTCTTCCAGCGCGTCCATGATTTTTTCCTTGTCCGTGACCGTTCCTGCTTTTTCAATGGCCATGAACAGAAGGTTGGTGGCCACGTATCCGCAATCACCATCCTGTTCGGGCGGCGCACCGTATCGTTTCATGAAGTTATCCACGAACTTTTTGCTGGTATCGTACTTTTCACTCAACTTCCAGAAAAAGGTCATCCCGCCCATGACGTTTTCATTATACGCATCGCCGATTTCCTTGATCGTGTGCATCGCCGTCTTGGTGCAGAAAACTTTCATTCTCTTGGTCAGTCCGAGTTCAGCTGCCTGCTTGATCGCGGCGGTTTGATCGGCGCCCAGGTTGTTCATGACGATAAAATCCGGATTGGCCGCCATGATCTTGGCATAATAGGTTGAAAAATCGGTGGTTCCCAGAGGGGCATACACATTCCCGAGAAATTCACCGCCCATCTGATCGCTCTGCCAGAGCCAGCCTTCCAGCAGGCTGTGCCCCCAGCGATAGTCGGCAGTGATGGAAAACCATCGTTTCCCGACGTTTTCAAAGGCATATTTTGAAACCGCCAGGGAAGCGGAATAGGGAACGACCATGAAGGAAGCGCCGTATTTGCATTGATCGGAACCCAGAACCATATCCGACATGCAGTAGGCTACATAGGGAATCTGATTTTTGCAGGCGAATTCATTCATGGCCAGGGAAATGGAGCCGGAGAGAGTGCCGCCGATAAAATCGCATTTTTCCTCTTCCACCAGCTCCTTGGCCCGTCGCAGGGCGACCGCGCCGTTTAACTGATCATCACGATGAATCCATTCGATCTTGTGCCCCAGAACACCGCCTTTTGCGTTCCATTCATCGACGGCCATTTCGGTCGCGCGCATCTGGTCCCTGCCCAGAACGGCATAGACGCCTGTCAGCGGATGCATGGTGCCGTACTTGATGGTCTTATCCTGCGCATGCAGTGAATCCGTACCGATCGCAAACAGGTTCAATCCCATAAAACTCAGCGTCATCACGGCGAGCACGATGAGTCGAGACAACTTTTTTTTTCGCATAACCTTACCCTCCATTCATTCTGATTGTTTTTGGATAATGTTTTCAAGCTGTTCGGCTTCTATTGATCGTTTATGTTTTCAGTTATTCGGTCGTTTCACCCCTTTCTTCTATTTATTTTTTTACAGGTTCCGCATGCGAAACAGGCCCCCCGGAGATAAAAAGCCTAAAATCATCTCTCGTTCGGGGGGACTTTTCCCGCCTATGCTTCGTCTAAAACAGCCACGGCCCGGAGTGGAGATCCGGTGCCTTTTCGGATTTTCAACGGCAGCGCAATGAAAGTGAACCGCTTACCGACCACTTTGTCCAGATTGCACAGATTTTCGATATGCGTGATGCCGCGCTCTGCGCAGACGCTGTGGCAGGGATAGGTTTTATCGTACCACATGTCCGGGCTGGAAGAGTCGACCCCGAAATTGACGCAGCCCTGATCAATTATAAATTCAGTGGCTTCCCGATTCAGTCCCGGATAATCCGTCATGTACTCCGGTTTTCCATAGTAGCGGTCATATTGAGCCGTATAAAACAGAATGGTATCTCCCTTACGGATATCCAGATCCCACTTTTTCAGTTCGTTTTCGATTTTTTCACGTCCGAATTGAGTCTTCTGTGGAATGTCGCTGACATCAAGGCAGATCGCCGGGGTAATGCATTTCTCAAGAGCAAGCTCATCGATGGATTCGGCGTTCGGGTCCCTGGACAGATGGCTGACGGCATCGATATGGGTAGGGCCGTGATCGCAGAACATGATTCCCTTGGTTTCGTAGGAAAAGCCGGTTCCCAGTTGACGCCTGCATTCTTCATGACTGAGATGGGTCCAGATGACCGTTTTGAGGTGGCCCGGATATACGGGCATTCCCTGATAAATTTCCTGCGACAGATCGACGATTTTTCCTTTGAACATGGCTAACCTCCTTCGTTATGTGCCAACATCTATTTCTATATTTGTCGCCTTGTTGCCGGTTGCACGACATATTCGGAAGTAATTGAAAAACCGCAGCTTCTCCGGATGATCAATCGGGGTTCCAGGACCATGCGGCAGGGCGTTTCATACCCGGGATTCTTTTCTATCCGGTCGATCAGTCGCCGAGCGGCCAGACGCCCCATTTCCTGTTTTCGCTGTGAAACGGTCGTCATTTCTATGGTTCGGAATGCCGTGGTGTCGACATTGTTGAACCCGACCAGGGCAATATCCTCAGGAACCCTCAACCCCATGTCCAATATCGCCTCGAAACTCCCGAATGCCATGTCGTCGTTTCCGGCAAATATGGCCGTCGGACGTTCTTTTTTCGCCAGCCGTAGAATTTTTTTCGTCGCCTGATAGCCGCTTGCCTTGAAAAAATCTCCCAGCGCAATCAGCTCCGTGGAAACCGGGACCCTGTAATCCTCAAACGCCTTGAGAGCGCCTTCGTACCGCTCTTTTCCGGATGATGTGTTCTGAGGGCCTTTGATAATGCAGATGCGGGTGTGTCCCAGACGAATCAAATGCTCTGCCGCCAGATACGCGCCCTTGAAATTGTCCACCGTTACGAAATCCAGTGATTCGCAATCGTATACGTTTCGAAGCACGGAAATTACGGGATATCCGGACTCGGCCAGCGTTTTGAGGCTGTTACTGTTCAGCAGTGCGGCGGACGTAATGATACCGTCCATGCCTCTTGCCCGGATTTTTTCGATTTCGTTGGCCTCGATGGTCTCATCATCGCAGGTGGAAATGATGCTCAATGAATATCCGTGTTCTTTCAACACGTCATCCACTCCGGCAGCCAGCTCCGGAAATATCGGGTTCAACGTGTTTGTGATCAGCATGGCAATGGCATAGGAACGGCGTTTGACCAGCGATCTCGCGACGAGATTCGGTTTGTAATTCAACGCCTCTATAATTTGAAGGACCCGGTATCTGGTTTCCTCTCCGACGCCGGGTTTGTCGTTCATGACGAGGGACACCGTTGCAGGAGAAACCTTCGCAATTCGCGCGATGTCCTTGATGGTAATCTCTTGATTTTTTTTCGATGTTTTCCGCAGCATTCGATAACCTTTACCGTTATGAAAACGTCCGGAATAGGAAAAATATGTTTTTCATGGTGACTTAAACGTTTTATTAAAACAATTTATATATTTTGTCAATTTTTTTATATGGCAAATATGAAATTTATCTTACTGTAATAGTTAGATTTTTTATTTCACCATTAATTTTTTCAATATTTTAAAACGTTTTAAAACATCCCGGCATTGATTATATATTCCACAATCAAAATCCCCAGCGGGCCCCACCGCGGACAGGCCGTTTATTTTTTAAAACTTCAGGATCGAATAAAAATCACGGAAGAAATAGAGTTCCGCACCAAAAATTTTCATTGCATATTGCATGTTATTTTGCGAATACCACCTGCATCAGACTGTTGTTTTACAGGGTTACCTGATTTTGAACTTTCTACAATTTCGTTTTCGGTTTTAAAGATGATTTGATATCATAGGAACATAATTCATTGCTCGACTATAAGGACAATTCAAATGAAACCTGAATATGCTGTTATCGGATGCGGGAAAGTGGGAACCGTGCTCGCGAAACTCATGTCGCAGGCAGGATATCCATGCGCTGGTGTTGCCAGCAAATCAATGGCGTCGGCCCGGCAGGCGGCACTTGCAGGTGGAACCACCCGATTTGGTACCGACAATCATGACATCGCCGTCCGTGCCGATATTGTTTTGATAACGACCCCTGACAGCCTCATCGAAACGGTCTGCCGTGACATAGCCGCCAAAAAGGGTTTCAAAAAAGGCAGCACCATTCTTCACTGCAGCGGTTCCCAGGCCTCCACCATATTATCGGCCGCCCGGGATTGCGGAGCCGTTATCGGTTCCATGCACCCCCTGCAAAGTTTTGCTTCAAAAGATATCAGCGGCAATCCCTTTAATGACATCATCGTATCCGTTGAAGGCGATCCCGAGGCGGTATCGACCGCCCGCCACATTGCCGTGGATTTAGGGGCCCGATGCACCGAAATCAAAACCGATGCCAAAACGCTTTATCATGCGTCGGCCGTCACCGCGTGCAACTATCTGACGGCGCTGATGGATATGGCGTTCAAACTTATTGGTTACGCCGGTGTCAGCTCTGAAGATGCTTTCGATATTCTGAAACCGCTGATAGAAGGTACGTTGAAGAACATTGAAAACGTCGGAATCCCTCAGGCCCTGACCGGCCCCATCGAGCGGGGGGACTCGGCCACCATCCGCCGGCATCTTACCGAAATTCGCAGCCAGGCACCCGAACTGTTACCCTTATATACACAACTGGGAATTCATACCATTGGGATTGCACGGGCCAAGGGATCGCTCTCCGGTGCCGGGGCCAAAAAACTGGAAAAATTATTCGAGACGCTGTGACGGCAGATAACAAAGCGTTTTTCTCTGCGTTCTCAGCGTCTCGAACGAAGCGGGCGGTGTATTTTTTTCTGCTTATTCCAGGGAGGCCTTGAGTGCTTCGAATTCTTCGGCCTTCATGGAAAAACCGTGTTTATCCTCGGGAAACCTGCGGTTTCGAACATCGTCCCGGTATTGCCCGACAGCGTCGGCAATCTGTTTACCGATATGGGCATACTGTTTCACAAACTTGGGAACAAATTTATCAAACAGCCCGACCATGTCGTGCGTGACCAGAACCTGACCGTCACAGTCCACCCCCGCACCGATGCCGATGGTGGGGATCGAAACCATTTCGGTAATCAATTTGGCGATCGGTGCCGGGATGGCCTCCAGCACCAGTGAAAAGCATCCGGCAGCCTCCAGCGCTTTTGCGTCTTCAATCAGGGCCCGGGCGGCATCGGCGCTCTTGCCCTGCACCTTGAACCCTCCAAGGGCCGAGGCTGTCTGCGGTGTCAGACCGATATGCCCCTGAACCGGAATGCCGGCCTTGATTACGGCTTCAACAACCGGCGCCATGACCGCGCCGCCTTCCAGTTTCACGGCATCGGCGCGCCCTTCCTTCATGATCCGGTTGGCGTTTTCAACGGCGTTTTCTATGGACACATTGTACGAACCGAACGGCATGTCGCCGATCACCAGCGAATGGTTCACGGCACGGGTTACGACCTTGATGTGGTGTATCATTTCATCCATGGTGACCGATACCGTATCCGGATACCCCAGAACCACCATGCCCAGTGAATCACCCACCAGAATCATATCGATACCGGCCTGGTCCACCAGCAGTGCCCAGGGATAATCGTACGCCGTCAGCATGGTAATGGCGTTCGGATCATTTTTTCGGGCCTTTATCTCGGGAATGGTAATTTTTTTCTGTGCCATTTCGATTCTCCTGCAATGTAAATGTGTCTTTTTAATTTTTTAAAACTACCGGTGCTTTGCCCTGTCGCTCCGCCAATCATCACAAAAATCCTCACCGGTTACATGATAGATTTTTTAAGAATAAGTCATAATTAAGACCCCGTCGCCAAATATGTCAACAATTTAATGAAAGGAATGAAAAATGAGGAAAGACTGTGAGGAAAAAACCGCCCGCTTCGCTCGAGGCGCAGAGAACGCAGAGCCTCAAAACAGCGATTTGGCCTCTGCGATCTCTGCGCCCCGAGATAGTGTAGCGAACGGGCGGTAGAAAACAGAAGAGTGTGCGCATGCCGGTCGGAAGCGGAGAACACACCGAAAAAGCGGAAAATCGGATAAACTATATCTGATGCAGCGTCAACGGATCGTCGACAAGCTTTAGATTTGCCTGTTTCAGGGCATCCTCTCCGGAAACAACCGCCACCGAGCTGTTCTCCCGACGTCCGGTAAAATACGTCTCCGCGATACGAATCACATCCCGACGGGTTATGGTCAACAACCGCGACTTGAACTGTTGCCGAAGTTCATCCGAAATGCCGACAATGTCGCGTAAAAACGCCTTTCGAGCGGCAGGCCCCGGAGGATCCGGCCGGTCGAATTCAGAACACACCTGCAACACAGCTTCCTTTATATCTTCGTCGCTGTAGTCGCCGGATACGATAAAGGATTCAACCCCATCATAGACTTTCAGCGTCGATACAATATGCGGATCACGGTACGAGGCGAATCCGAACAGCCCCGTGTCGGAATTGTACAGAGCAAACCCCCCGTATGCGCCGCCTTTCTCACGTATTTCGCGATGAAGGTACATGGACCGCAGCAGCTTGCTGACCACCGATAACACCGGCGCGTCTTCATGGTCCATTCTTACGGTTTCAAATATGCGGGCCACAAATGATACGGCCGATGTCGTCCACCACCCTTCTCTCGGCAAAAAGTCCTCCGTCTTGATTTGAGGGGGTGCAAATCCATTCTCAGTGCTTTCAACAAGCGAACCGATCAGCGAGCGGGCCAGCGGATCACCGGTTACAAGCGACGGCTCCTCACCGACCAACGCCGTTTGAATATTGTTTTTCGTAAACAACCGCCCGGCAATCCGCATTAAATTGCCCGACAGTTCCTGAAGCGATTTTTCACTCAGATCGCGGGTCAGGTCCTTGATGGTTCGGAGTTGATGCACCCCGTTCCAAGCCTCACTCAGAGCGGTAGTGGGAGAAAAATTTCTCGACGCCAGGGATATGGCCAGTGCATGACCGTTATGAACCACGGCGGATTCCAATCCGGCCCTGTATTGGAGCAAAAGCGTTTTAAGCCGGGTTAAATCGGAAAAGCCGTAATCACAAACCAGTTCCCGGAGGATGTCCATCATCGGTTCCTGATTCCGATCCAGGCACTTTCCGCCCAGCATGACAAACGGCAGGCCGACAGCTTTTTCAACATCAAACCGGGTCCTTGCATTTGCCGACAAACCGACACCCCCTGTATATCGATCGATTCGACGCGCCATTTCCACATAATCATGGCAACGGGTGCCGGATTTTGAAAACGCATAGCAGAAAAAAGGCATCAGGCCGACCAACTCCGGCGTAATATTCCCTGCACCAAAGACGGCCGACACATAAAAGATACCGGAGGTAGGCTGTCGGTAAAACGTTACCGGCAAATCGTCGAGATGCCCGCTCGCCTTGACGATATGAACGCCTTTCGGGATATCGTCAAGTTCAAGGGTGGGAAGACAGGACACATCTTCCGTCTCGTCCTGAAACCGTTTCAATGCGCCGGAGTCTTTCCTGATGTTTTCCACGTCCGTTCGGTCCATTGTCTGCAGTTTGGCCGACAGTTCCTCGGCGGTTCGCCGTGCCTCTGCCTCCTCTTTCCCGGGATCCGGCACCAGCTTCATATCAATCCGATGCGGATTGTCCAGCATGCAGGATTTGATCCGATTTTCAAAAAATGGCCCCTTTTCCAGCTCCCGGTTCAATCGCATCAGATCTTCATCAAATTTCAGCACGCTGACGGGGTCGCCGCCGTGAAACCAGCTTCCGCAAAATTGCAGCAAAAGTTTCAAGCCGTACGGATAAGGATGGTTGGTCACTTCCTTTCGATGAAATTCAAGCTGATGAATGGCAGATTCAATCAGTTCCCGATCGATACCGTTGGCAACCAGATCCTTGAGCACGGAAAAAACGATCTCACGAATCTGATCGGCTGATGATTCGGCAACATCCTTTAAACCACACGCAAACAGCATATCTCTTAAATCGGCATCAAATCCGGTCCCGTCACTCAATGAACTCCCCAACCCCGAGTCCATCAACGCTTTTCGAAGCGGAGACGCCGCATTCCCCAGAAGGATCTGCTCCAGCAGGGTAAGTGTCAGCACATCAAACGATTTTTGTATGTCTTCAGTCAGCCACCCGATGCATACCTGACATTTTTTGGCCGGTTCCTCGTGTCGTCCCAGCGGATACGTATAAACAGCTGTTTTGGGATGATCCCATCGAGTTTGGGGCAGTACGCCGGTATGGGGATCGATTCGTTTGAAATATTTCAGGACCTTTTTTTCGATAAATGCCAGATGATCCTGAACCGGAAGATTGCCGTACGTATAAAAAAAGGCATTGCTCGGATGATAATGCCGTTTATGAAACGCAACGAGATCTCCATGCGTCAATCGGGGAATTTCTGCAGGATCACCTCCCGAGTTGAACCGATAGGTAGAAGATGGATACAGGGCGTTCAGCAGAGACCGGACCATCACCTGATCCGGGGACGACATGGCGCCCTTCATCTCATTATAGACCACGCCCTTGTAGACAAGCCGAATGGAATCCGAATCCGGCTCGGACGGTTCCACTTCAAGCCGATGTCCCTCCTGTTTAAAACTCATTTCAGTCAGATTCGGAAAAAATGCCGCATCCAGATAGACCTCCATGAGATTGTAAAAATCTTTTCGATTCTGTGTCGAGAAGGGATACATTGTCCAATCCGAGGAGGTGAACGCATTCATGAAGGTGCTGAGACTGCGTTTGAGCATGGAAAAAAAAGGGTCCCGAACCGGGTATCTTCGGGAGCCGCACAATACCGTATGCTCAAGAATATGTGCCACACCCGTTGAATCCGCCGGAACTGTTTTAAACGCAACACTGAATGTGTTTTCCCGATCACTGCTTTCAATATGAACGTGCCTGCACCCCAACACCGTGTGCTCGAATTCATAAAACTTACAGTCGATCTCTTTTAATTCAACAACTCTGTTCAGATGATAACCGCCAATTTTATCGCCTTTCAGCAATATTGAAGATTGGCCGGCAACAGGCACGTTCATAAAACAGTCCTTTCGACTTTCACACTTTCAGGAAAACCAGCATTTTCCATTGACTCTGTCTCCGTGTTGCAAAGTAAGTGCGCTCTCCCTCCGCATTACAGAACAGTATAAATTTTATCTAAACAAAATTTATACTTCGGCCGCCGTGGAAGTGGCAGGTACCGGAGCCGCGATATAAATTCCCCGACTTTTTCGAGTGATTTTTCCGAGTTTTGTTAAACGGTAAATAATATTTCTCAGTTTTTTCTCTTCAAATCCCGTTCTGGCCTGAATCTCAGAAAAATCCACCCCCTGTTTAAATTTCCTTATAATCTCCAACACCATATCGGAAGCAGACATCGCGGGTCTTCCGAGAGCACCGGCTGAAATACCGCGGGCATACCGACGGTTCTTTGCATAAGCTGATGTTTTAACTAATTTTTCAAGCCGATCTAACCTAGCTATCAATTTTTCGACATCTTTTGTGGTCGGAATGTTATAATTCTGCATGAAAAATTTGACCATCGCATCGAAGCTTACTGTTTTACCTTTTTTCTTAATCATTGGAACCTCCTTAACAAATTGGATTCATGGGTTAAATCTTCAGCGCCGTTACCCCAGTCAGGACACAACCAAAAGATTTGCTATGGCCATTACTTAATATCAAAATAAAAGTCAACAAAATATATAGTTTTAAACATTCTGAATGCTATTCAGACCTTTTTAATTTTATACCGTCCGGCCAAAACAAATTGCCTTTCAGTTAATTAACATGCCGTTTTTTTCGATGAAGAGAAAGTCCAGAGGATACTTTTCTGAAAATATTCTACGATAGACAATATTTATTCGGTGGATTTTGATCGGGTCCTAGCCGATTACGTCTATATCATAAGAACTATATACCCCAGTTAAGGCATAAACTCAACCTCTTAATTAGTATCCAAAGAATATAAATTCAAACATTATAAAACAACTGATGTCGGTACACTTTTTAGCTTTGTTGGAGATTTATTGAAATCCCCACCCCACCCACCGGGAATAGAAGGTATCAAACAATTATTTAAATAATGATGGGTTCGTGATATATTCAATCCGTGTTTTTTAACGGCCAAACTGTGCCATTATGGATTTCACATGAACATAAACCGGAAATTTCGGGAATTCGTCGTTCGTTTCAAACAACTGAACGGGAATCCCCACTATATTGCTCTTGGAATGGCGATCGGGGTGTTTATCAGCATCACTCCCACCATTCCCTTTCATACCGTAATTGCCGTTGCTCTGGCATTTATATGCCGTGCCAGCAAACCTGCGGCCATGATCGGGGTCTGGTTCAGCAATCCGATCACCATAGCGCCGTTTTATTACGGAAGTTACAAGATCGGAGCCCTGTTGACGGGCGTCCGTCTGCCGTTTGACGGCAGCTGTCTTCAAATTTCTCAAATGCTGGAACACGGATATGAATTGACCGTCGCCATGCTTGTCGGGGGTATAATTCTTGCCGTTATTCCCGGCATCGCCGCATATTGGGTCACTCGAAAATTAATGATGCGTATACAGCGTCGAACTCTCAAAAAATCTTGAATCCCCGAACTCAAATCTGAAAGAAAATGATTATGGTCTATCCTGCAGCACTTTTGAAAAAATGGAATGTTTCGGCTAAAAAACAACTCGGTCAAAATTTTCTGGCCGACCCGTCCGTTTCGCAAAAAATCATCGAGCGGGCCGGCATCACCCCGGAAGATATCGTTCTGGAAATCGGACCGGGACTCGGGGCCCTGACCCTTCCGCTTTCGAGCATATCCAAAAAAGTATACGCGGTTGAAACAGACTCTCGCATTATTCCGATATTGCAGGATGAATTAACCCATCGTCATATCAAAAACGTCTCTGTGATGCATCAAAGCATTCTGGACACCGATATTTCACAGATCGCGAAACAGGCGCATCGAACCATTATCGTCGTCGGCAACCTGCCGTATAATATTTCCTCACAAATTCTGGTGTTGCTAATCAACTCCCGCCGACACATCTCCCGGGCCGTATTGATGTTCCAGAAGGAGCTGTCCCTGAGAATTCAGGCGAAACCGGGATGTCGAGACTACAGCCGCCTTTCGGTCATGCTTCAGTATTGTGCGGATATCAGAACGGTAACCACGGTAAAAGCGTCTGCGTTCTTTCCCCAACCCAAAATCGATTCAGAAGTGCTGGGAATTGAATTTAAACAAAAAATTCCGTTTCAGGCAGCGAGTGAACCGTTCCTATTCAACGTCATTAAAGCCGCATTTGGGCAGAGGCGAAAGACCCTGAAAAATTCACTGGCCGGCAGCGCGTTGCCGCTCGATGCCCACACGGCCGCCAAAGCACTGACGGAGTGCCGGATAGATCCGGCCAGACGAGCCGAAACGCTCACCGTCGAAGAATTCGTCCGACTCGCCGACACCCTGATTCATTACGCAGCCGCCTGAGCACCCCGTTTTACCGATTTATTCCGGCCTTACTTTACTGCATGCTCTCGGCAATCGTGACCGTCCGGTCGCCCAGCATGTTCACGTAGCTGCCCATCTCATTATCATACCACCCGTAAATAACCGCCTGGGTGACCGGAATGCGTATGACCGTATTCTTGAAAGAATTTATGACTTCTTCAGAAAGTCCCGGGACGTGCCCCAGATCTATGCGTGCTTCCGCCGTCCGCGTGTGCGTTTCGTGACCTTCGATAATAGCGGCCACCCGTGGCGTCCCGATGATGTCACAGGAAACATTCTGTTTGTCGGTATAAAACAGGTACTGGTTCATATCCTCTTCAGCGGCCTGGCGATAGATCGAATTAATCAGTTCCCGGCGAACGGGCTCTCCGCTCTTGCGTTCCTGAAGGTTCATCACCAGGATAATCAACGATCCGGTGGTCGTCGGTACCCGAACGGATTCCGCAATGAATCCGATGTTTCCCATTTCAGGAATAACCAGACTCAGTGCTTTGGCGGCCCCGGTGGTTGTCAAAATGATATTGTTCATAATGCTCCGGGTTTTTCTGAGATCATCGGCACCGGCCTTGGGAAGTCGATCCAGAACCGCCTGTGTTCCGGTTGACGCATGAATCGTTGACATGGAGGCTGACATGATATGATCGGCCCCAAAATAATTCAGCAGAGGTTTGATCATATGGGCCAGGCATGTGGTGGTGCAGGAGGCATTGGATATAATCCTGTGCTTCCGGGGATCGTAATCGTTATGATTGATCCCCATCACCGTGGTAACAGCGTCTTCCGGCATCGGTCGGCTTTTATCCTTGATTTTAAACGGGGCCGACACGATGACCTTCTCCGCACCCATTTCCAGGTGACCTCGGACCGCTCCCCCCGAATGTTCCGGCGGAATCGTCGGGTCCAGAAACTTTCCGGTAGTATCGACCACCAGATTCACTCCCTCATTACGCCAGTTGATCGCTGAGGGGTCCCGGTCGGATCTGAGCAGTTTAACGGTTACACCGTTGACTCGCATCGAGCCTGCCCTTTCATCGACCTCCTCTATCAACGGTTTGGCATAGCATCCGTACAAAAAGCCGTGGAGTGAGCCGTACGTTGAATCATGCTGCAGATAGTCCGCGATATTTTCAATGGAATGTCCCGCCTCACGTCCGATATTAACCACCAGTTCATCAAAATATTTTCGACCGAGATGATGCCAGACCGTCAGCTTACCAATCCTTCCCAATCCGTTAATTCCTAACTTCACAGCCGGTTTCCTCCTTTTATTATTCTTTCGGTTGGATGCCGATGTTTTTAATCTTTTCTTATTGAATGGGACGACACATTTAAAGTTTACTTATTGCGTTGTCCGTTACTGTTGAATTCAACCCGAAATTCCTGTTTTATTCAAGCGTTCTAATCATCTTCATTGATTTTCAACCTTCCGAAATACACGGCTCCCTGGCGACCATCCATGCTGATAAAATCGCCCGAAGACAATTTCACACGATTGAAAGAGCAGCTTCTGTCCTTCTCATTACACAAAAGTTCGCTGCATCCCACCACACACGTTCGCTCCAGCCTGTGTGCCACCACAGCGGCATGAGACGTCAGCCCGCCTCGAGCGGTCAGCAGTCCGTCAGCGGAAAAAATTTCCCGGATATCATCCGGCACCGTATCCGACCGGACAAGAATCAGCGACGTATCGGGTTCCCGGCGTCTCCATTCGTCAATCTCCTCCAGGCTGAAAACGACTCTTCCGGTCATCGCACCGCCGCTGACGCCGATTCCGTGCCCCATAAACTTATCCTCGGTAAGACCTTCAAAATCGAACGTCAATACCTGTTTACGTTCCCGGAAGGCCATATCCCTGGATTGAAGGATATAAAGGTCCTTCACATCGGGACTTTCAAACGTAAATTCCATCTCCTGAGGACTCCATCCCTTTTCTTTGACCAGATCGACGGCTATCCGTTTCAACGCCTGATAAATATGAGGATAATGGGTCTGAAGACTGATGTCGGTTTCCCGTTTTTCCGTGGCAATCTGAATTTCCGAAATCGGCAGTGTTTTGACCAGACCGGCGACGACATCCTCGCCCTGGTTTCCCTGGCTGAAATCCCCCCACAGCCGGATCACGTCTTCCGACCACCGCGGATTATGGGTGAAAAATACACCGGTACCGGACTGACGCGACATATTTCCAAACACCATTTTCTGGACGGTCACGGCCGTGCCCCAATCATCCGATATACCGATAATTTTTCGATATGTCTTGGCTTTGGCGGACTCCCAGGACTTCAGGACCCGTTTTATGATCATGAACAGCTGCTCGAACGGCTTCCCAATAACTTCAACACCTGCATCCAGAATATACCGGCGGTAGTCCAGCGCGATCCGTTTCATCTGTTCGCCGGTAAAGCCCCTTTTCAACGGTATGGAAAGCCGCTGTTTGTGCGCATCGATGATGGCGTCGAAATCATCCCGTTTCAGCCCATACGACATTCCGTATCCCTGAAGAAATCGCCGATAATTATCCCAGGCGAACCATGTGTTTCCGGTTATTCCGGCGACTCCGTTCGCAATATCCTCGTTGATGCCCACATTTAAAAATGTATCCATCATACCCGGCTGAGAAATCGAAGCACCGCTGCGAACCGACAGCAAAAGCGGATTTCCGGGATCACCAAACCGTTTGCCGGTCATGGATTCCAGCACGCAGATATAGTGGGCCACCTGATCTCTGAGATTTTCTTCGGCCGCAGCATAACTTTCGATCATTTCAACCGACCGGAACACTTCCGTAGTGACGATAAATCCCGGAGGAATCGGAAGCCCGTACTCGGTTAAACGGACCAGATTGGCCCCCTTGTTCCCCAGATAAATAATGCTTTTGACCCGTTTATTGGGGCATTTAATGCAGGTAATCGCCCGATGGGGGTCATAATTAAGCAGCAGATGCAACTTGTCTTCCGGCACTTTATCCGATTGCCGGAACAGGGTATGCAGAATACGGGTCAGCAGCAGATCCAGTTGCGGAAGCCCCAGCGACAGCGCCATTCGGTCTCTTGAAAAAATCTCGGATATTCGGTGCCTGAGTTTTTCCTGATCCGACAACCCCTCGTGAGGCAGAAATTTATCCTGTATCTGTTCCACGGGAATCTGGGCCAGTATGCGGTTCAAATTCGGATCATGAATATTGTTAAAATAGTCATTGATCATATTTTTTACCGCCTGGGCAAATCCCTTGAAAATATCCAGATACTGGGTAAACGAGAACCCCCGGATTTCCAGCGAATGCGCCAGAAAATCCAACTGGCGCTCAAATTCTGCAGATGCGATCCCGTCCAGCTTCAACACTTTGTCAAACAGAAGCAGCACATCGCGTATTTCGTAAAACGCCGCCTTGGTTATCAAGTTCAGATCAATCGAGTCAACCAATTGTTCCAGCAGCACATTGACCAGAGATTCAATGCGAAACGTCAATCCCAGAGCGTCGAATTTCATCTCATGATATCGTCCGTACATGGACGGTATGTCCACGGCGAAATGGCGTTTTTTATAAATATCTTCCCGGATCTCATAGGTTTTGTCAGACAGTATCAGTTCCTTGAGCCTCTCGAGATAATCGACCAGTTTCGTAAGTTTGGCAGTCGCGTCGGTTTCGGCCAGCGCGTCCTTGAGTTTATCCAGATCGGGAAATGCTTCGGCCTGAAGCTGGGCGATATAATGTTCAATTTCGATGAAATCCAGATTATATTTCTGATTGAGAAGCTTGTAAAACTCCGCTGCCAGCAGAACTCGTTTTCGATCCGTTTCAGAGATATCCGGCGCATTTTCGAGTATCTTTGCCAACGCATCATCTTTAACATATAAAATCCCATTGGGCAGCGGGATACCGGATTCTCTGAATTTTGAAATCCCCCGATACACGCCGTCAACATAGGGCCCCTCAGGATCGATCAAATTATAAATACTCGGAGGAATAAAGGGTTCCAGAACGGTTTTATCCCGTGTTTTCCAGAAATCAAGTGTCGCCTCCATGAAACTGACAATTCGATTACTGCTTTCCACGTGGCTCTGTTTTCTCAAAAAATGAATCAGGACATCTTTACGCTGAAGAATTTCATCGATTTCCGTCGAAATGTCTCGGAGTCGTCCCTCTGCTCCGATATCATTAAAATATACCGGGAACAATCGGCAGAGCTGCTTGACCAGGTTGTAGACCGGTGCAATTCCGCTGTTGAGCAAATGGGTGATATCCCGGGGGAACAAATCGGTATCCTTGATGAATACCCCACAAAGCGACAAATGAATGATCAGGTAGGATATCAAGCGGGTCGAGCGTTTGGGATTGAATTCAATCAGGTCCAGCCAGATCCGGATATTCTGAAGATGGGCCGCGTTTACCTTTATCTGCCAGTCATTCCCGACGCCGCCGATCATGGGCGCCTGAAAGCCCAGATCGATCATTGAATCAATAAAAAAGTTCACCAGATCGATATCATCGGTTTTGTACACCCCTTTTCCGACGTTCAGTACGCAACTCAGGGACGTCCCCGGGAACCGCTCGAATCTGGCCTTGAGAATGGAAAAGGTTTTTTCAATCAATTCACTGATATTCTTATGTTTTTCATGGACAATCGCCCAACTGAGGGTCCGATTGATATCTCTCAGGCTGTCTTCATGAATCAACGACAAACCGGATGTATGCATGATATGAAAGAGAAATATCAACTTCCATTCGTTATTTCCCTCACCGTTCCGGGTTCCTTCGATAAACAACGCCCGGGGAATGGACTTGTAATGATCCACAATTTCATTATACCCCGGCAACTCCAGCAGCTTTTCCAGATAATCCCGGTTTTGGTCGTTGCATGTCCGGATAATGTTCATCAGGGAATTATTCGAGGCGATCAGACGCTGATGGGATACCGGTTCGAATATGGCGTCAATTTTTTTAAAATTTTCAATATCACCGGCCTCAGCAACAAACCATGCCCGGGGATCCGGTTCGCTCAACCAGTATGAATACGTATTCTGAAAATATTGAGTCAGCAAACGATTGATATCCCTCAAGTCGGCATTGAATTCCGATGATTTTTCCCAAAACGCTTTTGCCAGTTTATTTATCTGATAGTAGCTTTTAATGAAAAGTAAAAACACATCATCCGGATAGTTTCGAATGAGAGAAAACGCCTTATTCAGAACCGGTATAAAACGTGGAATCTGCTCTGATGAATCGCTGATGATTTTATGAAGAAACAGAAGAAAATTATCAACGGCTTCGGTTCGAACCTCGTCACGAACCGTCGATTCAATGGCCCGTGAAAATATGCCCACAAACAGAGAGGCACCTTCAGCCCCCCTGTGATGATTTTTCAGCAGGTGAAAATAATCG
>Ga0272441_10002423_pt1 | contig 37624 bp, 33 predicted proteins | sample SSMProp6N_FD_193582 | JGI IMG/M metagenome (GOLD analysis project Ga0272441, IMG submission 193582) | Marine sediment archaeal communities from Little Sippewissett salt marsh, Falmouth, MA, United States - SSM-Prop-6N | ecosystem: Environmental > Aquatic > Marine > Wetlands > Sediment ...
ACATGTAACGAGGCTTGTTGCAAGAGAAATTGCCCTTATTTTGTTGTTTTTTAGTGAGTTATCTCTTTTTCATCGTTACAATTTCCGGGAACGCAGGATGTCAACAGGAGGGGACCGACCAGGTGAGATGCTATTTGACGCAATTGCCATCAGTGGCCTTTGCGTCAAATAGCGGTGTATTGAATAACTTCAATGTCTCTCAAGTAAAAAACTACTGGTCCCCCGTTACTCCCTTTTCCATCCCGATTGTTAATAATACAAATTTTTGCAAAATTAACATTATGCTTTCCCGCGGCCGCGACAGGGGCCTCATCGCCCCCAGGGGGCAGCGGCACCACATAGATCGGTCCGCCCCCAAGGCAGGACGAATCAGGGATGACGCAGGCCATTCCCCGAACCCGCTGCCTAGTCGTGCGGCGTGAGCCGGAGGAGACGGGCGCCCCGCTTATCCTCCAGTACCCATATGGCGCCTTCGGGTCCCTGTTCGACCTCGCGGATGCGTTTACCCATGGCAAACCGTTCCACCTCTTCGGCCCGGCGGCCGTCGATCCTGACCCGTATCAGTGACTGTGATCTGAGCCCGCCGATAAAGGCATTGTCCCGCCATTGGGGAAACAGGGCGCCGTCGTATATGATCAGGCCCGAGGGGGCAATGGTGGGCACCCAGTAGACCTCGGGTGCATGGAATTCCGGACGCGTGTCATGATCAGGGATGGGAATCCCCGAGTATTGATCGCCCCAGGATACAATGGGCCACCCATAATTGTCACCGCGAATAATCAGGTTGAACTCATCACCATCGCGGGGACCCATCTCGTGTGTCCAGAGTTGTCCCTGACTGTCAAAGGCGATACCCAGCAGGTTGCGATGCCCGAGAGTCCAGAAGGTCTGTGCCGGTTCTCCCTTGTCCTGAAAGGGATTGTCAGGCGGTACCGATCCGTCGGCGTGTATCCTGATGATCTTACCCAGATCCTGCGTCCAGCTCTGGGCAGGCGTCTGTTTCTGCCGGTCACCGGAGGTGATGAATAATGTACCCTCAGGGCCGAATGCCAGCCGGTGCGAGTAATGCCCGCTGCCGGAGACTTTGGGTTGCTGCCGCCAGATGACCTGAAGACCCTCCAGTGTGGGCGTGGCCGATCCGGGAAGCAATCGCGCCCGGGCGACGGCGGCCCCCTTTTTCCCTGATGCATCCTGCTCGGCGTAGGACAGGTATATCAGGTGATTGTCCCCGTAGTCAGGATGCAGGATGATATCACCCAAACCACCCTGGCCGCCGTAGGCTACGGCAGGTACGCCGTTGACGGGTACCCGGGAACCATCATCGAGGCGGACCAACAGCAGCGTGCCCCTTTTTTCAGTGACCAGCAGGTCGCCGTCCGGCAAAAAGGTCATGGCCCATGGTTCATAGAATGTCCCAAAGCTCTCGGCAGAGAGTTTCGACCCTGCCGTGCCGGAGATAATCCTATCACCGGACCCGGCGCCGGCACTGCCGGCAAGCAGGAGCAGCAATAGGGATACATGGCTTATTACTCGTAATGATTTCATCTTTTCCCCCCTTGTACGGTGGGCCCTGTACGGGACCCAATAAACATACTATTTACCAACGATGTATTTTTGATAACCATATATTCAGTTTTTACTGTTACCGTATTGCAAATACTCAATGCGACTGTTTGTTTTCTTGAATCGTAGCATCATATCGATCGGAAGTCTGTTCATATTTGGCTCCGTAGCGCAATCCCGCAAGGAGGCTGCGGCACATGAACAACATGATGATAGTGAAGGGAAGGGCGGCGGTAATGGTGATCTTTTGAAGGGCACCAAGACCGCCGGACATAAGAAGGACCACCGCCATGACCGATATGGTAAGACCCCAGAAGATCTTTTTGGAGGCCGAGGGGGAAAGATTGCCGTTTGAGGTCATCATGGCGATGACAAAGGTAGCCGAATCAGCCGATGTCACAAAGAATACGCCGAGGAGCACAATGGAAATAACAATGAGGACGTTGCTCATGGGGTAATGCTGCAACAACAAAAACAAGGCTGATGATGGGGAGGCGGTTGCAAGCGACGCAATGTCGATACCCCGGTGAAGCTGCAGGTAAAAGGCGGCCCCTCCAAAGACGCTGAACCAGATAAAGGTAATCAGGGTTGGTACCAGCATGGCCCCGATGACAAATTCACGGATGGTTCGTCCACGGGATATGCTGGCTACGAAAAGGCCCACAAATGGTGACCATGAAATCCACCAGGCCCAGTAGAACAGAGTCCACGACCGGGTCCAGTCATGCCCTTGGAAGGGATTGGTGGTAAGGCTCATGGAGACGAAAGATGACAAGTAATCCCCCACCGTTGAGGTAAAAATCTCGCAGATATAGGTGGTGGGACCAACGACGAACATGAAGATTACCAGGAGTACTGCCAGGAAAATGTTGATGCGGCTCAGGATCTGGATGCCCTTGTCGAGACCCGTAAGGCTGGAGCTCAAAAAGCAGATCGTAGTCACTGCGATGATGATCAGGGTAACAACGAAGGTATCGGGAGTATGGAAAACCGTGGCAAGACCGCTGGTTATCTGCAGCGCCCCGAATCCAAGGGATGCCACAATGCCGAACAAGGTGGCAAAGACAGCGGCGATATCGATCAGGGTGCCCGGCCAGCGATAAATGCGTTCTCCCAAGAGGGGATAGAAACAACTGGAAATAAGCGGGGGCATATCGCGGCGGAAGGAGAAATAGGCGATAGTTATGCTCATGGTGATGTATATTGCCCAAGGCTCAAGCCCCCAGTGAAAAAAGCTCGAACGCATTGCGAATTCGGCGGCGGATCCCGTCTGCGGTTCCAGAAAAGAAGGCGGTTCCATGTAATGACTGAGGGGCTCTGCCACGCCCCAGAACAACAGACCTATCCCCATGCCGGCCGCAAAGAGCATACTGAACCATCCGAAATAACTGTATTGCGGCTTTTCATAATCCTTGCCGAGCTTGATATGGCCATACTTGCCGAAGGCCAGTACAAAACAGAAGACAAAGAAAATCAACGCTGCAATCAAATATCCGAAGCCTGCATATGCGATGAGGTGGTCATACAGAAACGTTGAACCCGCATCGAAGAGCTCGGGCCTGGTGACCCCCACCGCAGCCATGACAACCACCAGCAGCAGGGAGATGATGAAGACTCTCTGTTTGGACTGCATCTACGATCCTCCTCGAGTTTTAATACCCGGGATAGTCAGGACTGAGCAGGGTGCCGCGTGAGTCATACCCTCGGCCGTCGAACCCAAAACTTGCTCAAGAGGATTTTCAGAATCAAAGGTACCGATTATAATCAGGTCGGTATTCAGACGTCGTGCATGGCGAACGATCTGTCGCTTCGGCGATCCGATGACCTCTACCTGATCTATATGTGTAAAGGAACTGCGGCATGAATCGGTAAGGCGGTTGAGATTTTTGTTTACCCGAACACGACGTGCCTGTTCCGCGACCGGATCCGGGGCTCGCTGACCCACGTGCAGCAACGTAAGATGTGTGGCTTTTATACCGTGACTGGTGAGATAGGGCATAACCCTGTTATCGGTTCTGGCAAATTCGGTGGCATAAAGCACCCGGTGCAGGCGGTTCCCGTCAATGTCTGATCCGTGTTTTTTGTAGACAAACACCGGAATGTCGGCCATGCGGATGATGTCGGTGGTGATGCTGCCCAGCAGGCCTCGTTTCAACATGCCCTTCCTGCGCCATGGAATACAGATAAAGTCAGACCCGGATGTGTGGGCGGCCTCGACCACGGCAGTGGCTACATGTCCCCGGCGCAGCACTATGTCGGTCTCCCGACCCGCGTCGGTAAGTTGCTGTCTCAAAACATTGAGTACGTCAATTGTTTTATGGTGTTCCGGTGCGGAGTTGACATGAACGAGGGTGACATGACTGGTGGCGAAATTTTCGAGAAAGGTTGTCATCGTGAGCGTGTCATCAAGACGCCTATGAACATTCACCGGTATGAGCGCATGTTCCCACATATATACTCACATAATTTTCCCGCACTATCGCAGCGGATCTCCCCGCTGTGCAAACGAAGCACGATGCAAGGGCATTTGATTCGGATTTCCTCTTTCGTAGTCGCGAGTATAGGGGGATGAAATATATGTGTCAAGGGGATTTTAACCCAACTACCCAACCGCATTGTGGGACATCTGTTGATCACGATCCTTGCCTGATCAGCTGTTGAACTATATTCAATAACACCTGCCCTCAGGACCATGGGCCTGGCGCGGTCCAGTTTGTGGGACATGGTTTTCCGGAAGAAAGGGCCTCAATAACGGGAGACAGGAACCTGTCTATCGAAGTCGTGACGTCGCTGAATGATGTTGGAACGTTATCCTGCTGTAGTCTTCTCCGGAACGCTGTCCACTGGACCTGCTTCTCATCAATGAACGACTCTGTGAAAGCTTCAATTTCCTCAGGCAGTTCCGTACGCCGCCGGTCTCTTCTGGATTGGTTCAGGAGGCGCTGCCGGACAGACGCGGGGATATTTATGGGAGATTTCATACCGTTGCCTCCACGTATGGACGCATTACCTTTTCGACCCGGCAGACCCTGGCATATTTCAGCAGTTCGATAGAATCGAACTTTTTTTGTGTCTTGTAGAGTTTGAGTGCCTCCAGCACGACGTCCATTCCAATCTTATTGCGAAACTTGAAGCAGTCAGCCAGCGTTTTCTCGGGGTTGTATATCTTGACGGATACTCCATCAATTATATGCTCCTCGATGCCGGTCGTGTATGACATATTAGAGAATCTGTGGGCCCGGATGGGGGGATAGTCGAGTGCAGGCATCCGTGACTCTCTCGACACCGCTACGGAAACATAATGCGGAACTTGCGTTGTAATACCGTGATACGCAAGTGCGGAGATGAGACAGATGACTGCGTTTGGGAAGCGAAGGCTCACTGTAACCAGATCAGGGTTGTTGATCGGAGGCAGCTCCACCAGCCGATAAATACCTCTGCTTACCTGTTCTATGATTCCCTTATCCCTGAGAGAATAGAGCATATATCGTGTGATACCATGCTCGATGGCCTCACTCATGCGAAGCTGACCACCGTGCTTACGGAAAATTTCTTCAGGTTGTTTTTTCATTCCTGTCTCCAGACAAATAGTTGCCACTTCCCATAATGTGGTAACAATATGTCTGATTCGTATCGAAAAATCAAGATAATTTTTGAAAATCGCGGGAACACTCGGTGGGCAAGTTAACACAGGGCAGGGGTCAGGTCTTGAATTGTGAATCAGGGAGTGAGCACAAGTAAATCTATCCTCTTTTGCCCGTGAAAGCCGTTATTATGCTCTCAGGCATATGTTTTCAAAATCACAATTAAAACAAAAGTCAAAAAAAATAACAATAACACATTCACCTCGTTTCCAGATAACTTTTGAGGTCCCTGTAGTAATGTTCATGGGGACCGATCATAATGAGTTCAAGATTCTCTGTATCAAAACGATAGGCCAGGAGATAGTGAAGCCTATGGATTGTGAATGTATGGACAAAGACACCCCGAAGATCGCCTTTCTTTTCAGTTCCAATGGAGGGATTGTCTCGTATTTTTCGTATCGCGGCATCCAGCTGTTGCTTCTGAGGTCCGGTGAATTTTTTTACTTTTCGTGCAAAGGACCGTGATTGGATGATGTTCATGGCGGGTTACCCGAATGTATACTCAGACGATTCACCTTCCTCCAACTCTACAAGACCGATGAGTATTTCCTTAATGAGGCTATAGGTCAGATCTGGATTTTCTTCTGCGCATTTCCCGATTCGTGCCCAGTGTTCAATCTGTCCGGTTATTGACCGTTTATCAATTTTACTGAATATTTTGGCCTCTCTGACCAGATCTTCGGATACCCGCACCGCATTTGTCATGTCTTTTGATCCTCCTCGACAGATTAATCGAATGGGTGCAGTATAAAACATATTGTTGCATTATGCAATGATGTTGTTCTTGATTGTGCGGGGAAAATGTAGGTATTTAAGAGAATACACGAAAGCTTAAAAATACTTGCGATTACCGTCGCTGCGCATCTCCCGGTCTGGCGCATTGGCTGGTTGTGTAACTATTTTAATTTTCTTCAAAATAGTCTGAGTCTATTGTTTTTACATGGTAGGTACTTACGGTTGAAAGTCCTACACTATGTTCAATCATTAAGCTGGTTAGACGCTCACCATCAATAAGGATAATTTTGTATTCTACTTGGCCAACAAAATCGTAAACGCTTTTGGGAAATGTTGAAGTAGTAATAAAAATTCCTTTCTTTGCTTTTTTAGATGCAAGGGCTCCAGTGAAATCACGGATTTCTTTAACGGGAACAGCGTTGTCCCATCTTTTGGCTTGAAGGTAAATGACATCAAGTCCAAGTTTGTCTTCGTTAATTATGCCATCAATACCACCATCTCTTGATTTACCCACTGCTTTTCCTGCTTCTTTTCTCGAACCTCCGTACCCCATTGAGATGAGTAAATCTATTACAAGTTTCTCAAAAAAACTCGGTTTGCAGGTTTTTAAAATGCTCAGCAATTCTTTTGATAATTCTGAATGAAGTTTCTGATATGCATATTCGAGTGATTCTTCTGGGGTTTGGTCGGTTACGTTATCAAGTTGGTGCTGTTGTAAGTTGTTTTTATCTGACTTTGTTCTTTTTATTGACTGGAACTCGACAAAATTCTCATATCTTGTGAGGAATTTCGAGGTTATTTCGTTTGGATTTTCTCTTAAAAGAGCAAGCCCCGCATCGCTTATTTTAAAATGAGCTCTTTTGGGCGATGCTAGTAGCCCAGCCTTTTTTAGGTATGTTCTTGCCCAACCCAACCTATTCCTGAAAAGTGGTTGCTGCCCACTTGGCAATAGTTCTTTTAATTCCTCATCTGTTAATTTGAACTCCTTTGCTAAAGCATCATGAGTTTCGCTGAGGCTGTGTTCCTTTTCATCTGATAAATATTTGAGGAACGGTAGCATTATTTCTTCATATTTTGGAATCATATGCATCCCCTTTTTTTGTTCCACAACGCAACGGTGAAGGGCGGTGATTTTGAGACTCGGACTACCACTAAAGCTATTAAAAGCCCGAACCGTTACCCTGTTAAATCGCCCCGGTACTCGCCGTCCCTTCAACTGCATTGGGTTTTCATTTACGCTGGGTGATAGATCGATTCTTTGTGCTCCTCGTCTATATAAGATAAAAATCTTGATGGTTGCATATCTGGAGAAGCGCCAGAATTGTAAATATCTCTGAAAACTATACTTCCAGATCTTTTTCTAGCATGGAATAAATGAAGCTCATCGATCGCACGTGTTGCCGACACATAAAAAAGTCTCGCGTCTTCGGCGATCCGGTGTGGGTCGCCAGTATTGCTAGGCAAAGTACCTTCCTCCACGCCCAATACGCACACTACCCTCGCCTCTAACCCTTTTGCTCCCTGAAAGGTCATTATGCGCACATCTTCGCCTTGGTCTTGTGTGTAGGATCGTTCGAAAAAGGATACCCAAGCATCGATTTCATTCAGGAGCGCGGGAGGTTTTTTCCACATTCCTAATGCATCAAGAACTTGAGAAGCGAATGTTGAAGTGCTTTCAGCTTGAGCAAGCTCTGAAATTTTGGAGAATGTTTCACGCGCTGCCTCAAGGATTGTGCTCCTTGCACTCAAGTTCGTCAATGAACCCCAGAGAGATGTCTGTTCTTTGGCCAAAACCGGTTCCCACAGATTACTAACCATCCCAAAAATGTTCTCGCGTTCTTGTTTTGTTTCTTTTTTACGTACGAGTTTCGAGGGAACTTCAGGATTATTGTTTATGAAATCTTCGAGGCACATCCTAAACGATAGACTGTCCAAAGGATTGTTTAACCAGCGAGATAGAGATGCCATTGCCGGGAGACCTTCGCCTGGGATGGTGGGTGGAACAGAAAAAGGGATTTTTGCCTCGAACAATGCTTTAGAGATTGATTTGGCAAAACCTCTATGAGGTACCAGAATAAGGACATCTCGTGAGGGAAGTGCATTTTTTACAATTGATCGCACGATTAGAGCTTCTTTTTCGTCACTTGCAACACTATGAGTTTGTATTTTTATTTTGCCTTCGACTTTATATGTAAAAGGTCCTTTACTAAATCGATCGGAATCAAATTTTGATACTACATCAGTAGATCCTTCCAATACGTGCTTATGACAACGGAAAGAAATCTGAAGAGGCTCTACAGCAGCAGTATCACCAAAATCGTGTTCGAATCTACGGATAAATTCTGGAGAACCTCCCCGCCACGAGTAGATACTCTGATCGTCATCTCCCACCACAAAAAGTCCTTCGAGTTGTCCATCCGAAAGCATTTTGATGAGTTGAAACTGGGCATCATTGATATCTTGGTATTCATCGACAAGTAGGTGTTTGCATTGCGACCGGTATTTACGCAGCAAATCTGGATTTTTTTTGAGTAAGTCACATGAAAGAAGAATCTGTTCATCATGGTCAATTGCTGAACATGCCTGCAACAACTGTTGATATTTTTGACAAATCAAACATCTCCTATCACTCGACCGCCTGCAATGCCCTAATCGGCGGCAGATTTCAGCCTCCTTAGCTTGGCTTCGGTCGAACCCTGCAAGCTGCGCAGCATCCTGACATAGAATTCTCTGCAAATTGATAGAAGTCACAACCGTATTGCAATCGAATGGGAGTTGCGCGTCCTCATCCTGAAGTATCATATATCCAAGGCTGTGCATTGTACGTATTGATCTTGGTTGAGACGTCGGATTTACATAGAGCTCAGGTCGTGTTTCATCGGATATCCTGTCACGCATGTTCTTTGCGGCTGCAGTGGTGAAAGTTATTACAGTGATATCCTGGGGAGGTACGCCAGCCTCTTCGACCAAGTATTTGATTCGCTTCCCAAGTCGATAAGTTTTTCCTGTACCTGGGCCAGCCAGAAGGAGCAACGGACCAGGTTTCTTGTGAATATCGTCATTCATGTTTTCTATAGCCCAACATTTATCCGGATCCGAATAACATTCCTGAATCACCATCTGACACACGTAAAAAATCCCGCCACAGTGTATATGAAACGGGGTTTGTATTTTAGTCAGATCATAATTCCCTCTTTTTTTTACGTTGAAGAATTAAGACTCTTGAAATTGATTGCAAAAATAATAGAACAAAAACTAGAGGTAATCATACGCCAATTGAACAATAAGTCAAGGATATTATGTGTGATTTTATGTGTGTTATAGACTCCTACCCGCACGGCTGTGACGAGCCTTATTGATTTTCGTTTGTATTGTGCATAATAGGATGACGATAAAACACAATCACCCATTCAGGAAGCAAGTCTATTGATCGCTTTTTAAGAGAATATGCATTTTCTTAAAAATACGTGATAAACGTATAGTTGACTAAAGTCGATAAAATCACTCGGGATCAATTCACTGCATGTTTCTTTTGGTATTCAGTAACGCTTGCCTAAATTGAGCCAAAGCAATTGCGTAGGTTTCAATTTGAGGCACTTGTTAGGCATTTTGTTATGCTTGATCGCAACCGATATACTTCCAGCGTCCAGGTGCTTGTAGCTTGCCACTGCGAACTTTCCTTCCTGAAGACAATTTAACCATAACAATGAAATATGGCGTAAACATCGCATTTAAAGGGTGTTCATATATTTCACATTTGAAATATAAAGGCTGCCCTGTCTCTAGCTTTACCGGATCCCCATCAAGCAGTCCATATACAGGTCCATTGTACCATACATTTTGATATAGATTTGGCCGAATAAATGGGCTCTTTAGGTGTATTTTAAGTATATGCCAGAGTGAATAAGTCCCTCTCGCAGAACATTCTATTATGTATATTGGCTCTGAACTTCTATTAGTTACTTTTGCACCAATACTATCAGGTTTTGTGCCATCAAAATTCAATGAATAAGATGGCTCAATATGAACCGGGAAAAGCCACTTCCAAAATTTTCTCAGCGCAAAAACAGTGGCAACTAACGCTGTAATTCCGCCCGCAATTTTTATGATTAATTCTAAATTCATGAGAGTTACTATTTTCTTTGCCTAACGATAGAGATAAGGCGCGGGGGCACTGACCTCCGCTAAAAGGCGACGGGTCTATTTCCCGTCGCCTTGATTGAGGGTGTTATATGCCCCTTATTTTATCCATCGGAAATTGTATTTCTTGAATTATTTCTTTTCCCCTATATACTTTTATTCCACTTATCGGTAGCCCAATAGTTTCGATGAGCCTATCCACATGGGGACTCGGATCGATTCCTGCGGGCAAAACCTTACACATATTTTCCTTATCCTTATAGATGTATGTCACCTTTATTGTATCTGGCGCATTTTCGTCTACCCCAGGAGGCGTACAATAGATATTGCCAAAAAGGCTGATTCCTTCTTTCTTGGCCCAGCCTTGATCGGTATCATCCTTAATCCAGAGGGGTTCATTCTTTCCCACATGTTTGTATACTGCAATTATTGCCTGTCGTGTTATAGAAATAGCATCGTCGGCAACACTTGCATCAGGAAATAGGTCTGTCTCTTGAGAGAACCGATGGGCACAGTTTTTCCGAAGTCCCTGCAGGTGCAACACCCGTTGCCATATCCCTTTACTCCAATCAAGTTTTGGAAAAGATTTCTCTTTTATTGCATCATCCAGATTGTCTTTGAATCTATATGAAATGTTCGGTTCTCCAAGTGCGTCTTGGCAGGCAATTTCAAGAGCAACCCATGCTGTTAGAAGCGTCCAACGAACATACGTACCACGATCCCATCTGTTATTCGCTTCAAGCGATAGTGCGCGGGCGTGTAAGGCATCTGTCCAAATATGATAATGATTATTTTCAATTAACTTCAGCATTGATATTCCTTGCACATAACATTACATATAAGTAGCGCTTCGTCCAAACATAATGACTTTGAAATATAGGTACGATACATCTTAGAATGATTCCAACAAGTTTAATAATTATCTGGGATTAGCTTGCGTTATATTTTCACCTCAGTGCAAGTTAAGATTGATACTTATGATTACGGATAAAGTATAGCCGATCTGTTAGGTGGGTTTTGAAAATATGTTTTCGATATTGTCCCCAAGAATGGAGTAGCACAATCGTAAATTGATTTCTTTCTTCTAATGCCGAAAGCATTGGGATTATGATGAATAATGTGTTTACCTGTACCGTGGTTAAACCAATACAGTGTATCCATTTTTTGGGACTGATTTTCCGATGGGTCAAAAGTAAAGACAACATCGGTTCGTTTACGTTTTTTACTTTGAAATTCAATATAATGAATATGATAGCCGAATCCATGATTTTCGTTGTTGAGACCATGTCCTTTATCACCGGGGATTTTTACAAACGCCAACCATAATGAAGGATATCTATCTTCGGTAATGAAACGTACTTGTTCTCTGAGTTCTAAATCAAAATCTAACCCCATGCGCACAGACATCAAATTATCATATCTTAGCTCTGCAAAAAGAAATTGAATTGTATTGTAGTCGATGTTTTTATCCAGTTGACTGAATCGTCCAACTTGTTCTGATGCCTTCGCCTCTAGTACTTCAATATAAGAGGGCAGTATAACTGAGGGTTCATAAAAAACATAATTCATGCGGTTTTTTGTCAGCCTTAGATCAATATCAAATACTTTAAAGAGCTCTGATATGCCCTTCTTGAACATTTGGACTTCTTTCCTGTTATGCATTTTAGAACCTCTCAATTAAATGATCATTGGCTTCATCTTTTATAATATTAATAATATGAAAGAAGTGTACTATATCTTTAAAATAGTAATTCGTCATATCGATGAAAGCATCTATTTGTCGATTATAACTATTTAATTTTGGAAGAAGTATTCAGTTAATGTATCTCTTTTTTTACAACGATCTATCAAATTTATGGTCTCCTTATAGTGACTCGATAGATTTTTCGTAAGCATACTTGCTATGTGTTTAAGTTCGGCTTTCTTTGTAGCATATTCAAATCTTACATTATTTTCAGTAGTCCAAATTTCAATATTTGCAGATGATTCATCAGTTTCCCAGAAATACAATAGTTCATAGGTGTTTTGATCTGGCGTTGGGCAGATTCTTCTTAATATATCATTAGAAGGGATGTTTTGATTCATATTTCTCACGTAACCTTCATTTGTAGTCCAATCCTGTAACTCCATTAACAATTCATTCGCCAAATCGCTCTCAATGATAAGTCGCGCCCCTTTCTGTGTTTTTTCAAGGCCTACTGCCCTGGCTAAAGCATTATTTGATGGCAACAATTTTTTATAATTTCTTAATGTCCGTCGAGGATCGAACTCTATTTTACCTTTGACTAATGCACCGCGCAAAAGTAGGCCCTTATTAATGATGGACAGATATATTTTTTGCAATTCTATTAAAATGCGACAACATCATCCCCCCAGATCAGTAGACTATCACTTACCATTAATACTTCTACATCACTGTTATTATTGCAGTAGCTTTCCAAACTAGAGAACGTAGTATTGTAGAAATCATTTAATCGACTATATGCCGTTTGGGGATTTAATTTGTAATGAGCAGAGATTCCCAACAGGTCCCCGTAATATGTAAAAGCCATAGTTCCTCCTTCATAAACCAAATATTAAAAAACATGCATCCTCTTAAAATATTTCATTATATTGCTAGGATTTGAAATTATTAAGTTTTGAGTCAATTACTTTATTCCGATATAATTCTGTTTACGCCACCGCCTGATTGATCATGGCGTCGGCTAATTTGACCTCTATGCTTTGAGATTTGATTAATCGGTCCTTGAGCTTGTTACATAAAGCCATCAATTCATCGACCTTAGCAACAATACGGTGTTGTTCGGATCGAGGAGGTAATGCGAACACTAAATTTTTTAATGAATTTCCGTTTACGTTTGGTTGTCCTGTTCCCATGGATTTTGCGTATAATTGCTCCCAATAAAGTTGACTACCAAGATAGGTTTTTACAAAGCGTGGATACATTTCTTTGAGATGTCTAAGTCTTATTAAGTAAGAAGCAAAAACAGCGCATAAGTCAATATCGCTAACTAAATAAGATTTCCCTATTGTTCCTCCTGTCCGAGCGATAAGAATATCTCCATTTTCCAATTTGTAATCTGAAATCTTACTGTCATCAATTTTACAGCCCGGTACAGATCCCCAATTTACAGAATCATTTTGTATGTCTGTGATTCTTAAGAGTCGTACATTATTTATCCGTTTGTCAGCCGAAGAGGTATAGCCATAATGAATGTTAGTCGTTAAATCACCAAGTCTTACCCACTCCCACCCTTTGGGTAGTTCAAACGTTTTTTCTTCGTAGGTGATTTCCGGCAGTGGTTTTTGTTTCTTGATTTTACCTTCTTTTATCAGTCGAGCTTTTTCTTTAGCGATTTTTTTCAAGAGCTCACTGGCAGGCTCATCATTAGGGTCTTGGTGGACAAGCTTACCCATGACAGCAAGTTGAAGAACTGTCTGTTTAAGTTTATCAATGCTTTGTTCTGTGGTGAACAGAATATCGAAATTATCGGCAATGCGCTGCCACGCTTCAGCTAGGTCCTTATGATCAGTAGCACTGGTAAGGGTTGTAAGAAGAGTTTCAACTAGAGTTTCATGGATTTGATTGCTGTCGGTTTGATGTTGTTCCAATTGGTCACAGAGGGCCATGAGTTCATCGACCTTGGTAACGATGCGGCGTTGTTCGGCCAAGGGTGGGAGAGCAATGCAGGAACTTGCCACTCTGTGCAAAGCAAGTTTTGGCTGCGCTAGTTGATTTGTTTTGTCAGTAAACTGTTGCTGCAAGGCTTCGCTTGATAGAGCTTTTTGAAGCCATGCTTTATCAATCTCACTGAAAACTATTTTTGCTGCATTTTCAGTTAAGTTCATTCCATTGAAATAATCAGGAACGATTCCTACAGCACCAATAGTACCTGCTATTGTGATATACAAATCGTCTTTAGAAATTGTGTAACGTGATATCTCAGACTGGGTGTCTTCTGTAATATATTTCAGATTATCTTTCGTTATGCCTCCATCTTTCATATTCGTTACTTGAATATATACAAATGGAGTTTCGACCAGTGAAAATGAATGCCCGGCTGGTAACCTCTTCCCACCTTTGACTTCACTAAAAAAACCAAGTCTTGCCCATTCCCACCCCATCGGTAGTTCAAACAGCTTTTCATTATCACTGATTTCTGGCAGGGGTTTTTGTTTCTTGATTTTGCCTTCTTTTATTAGCTGCGTTTTTTCTTTGGCTATTTTTTTGAGGAGTTCACTGGCTGGTTCATCATTGGGATTTTGAGGGACGAGTTTGCCTCGAACGGCCAATTCCAAAATCAGTTCGCGTAGTTTCTTGATGCCATACTGGCTTTGGCCGTTTGAATTGTTTCCTCTGCCACCGTTCTTCCTTTGTTCTTGGGCAGAAGTCCAAGTATCGATATGTTCTGTGATTAAATGTGCCATTTCTAAGCTGTTCCCCCGTTATTGAGGGCCTCGGCCAGAATGGTTTTAAGCTGTTCACGCAGTTCGGCAATCTCCTTTTGCTGATTGGCATATTTCTTCAACAATTTGTCGGGATCGTGATTGGTTTCTTCGGCAACATGAGGATTTTTAATATCAAGGTTATAATTACGGTTCTTTATCTCGTCGATGGCAATCTTCCAAGCTTTTTCGGTTTCAACTCTGGCGGAGAAATCATCTGTTTCATTGCCCCACCATTCTATTTCAGGTTTAAATTCTTCAAAGCGGATAGGCTTGGTCTTATTATAGCTCTTTACTCCCTCTGGGTAGGGGTGTTCGTAATACCAGACTTGCTGAGTGGGTTTACCTTTGGTAAAGAAAAGCAGATTGGTCTTAATACCGGTATATGGGTTGAATACACCATTGGGGAGGCGTACGATGGTGTGCAGATTGCATTCTTCCAATAGTTTTTCCTTGAGGCGGGTTTTCATGCCCTCACCAAAGAAAAATCCATCAGGCAATACCACGGCGGCACGTCCATTGTTTTTCAGTAAATGGATAATCAGTGTAACGAAGAGGTCTGCCGTTTCACGAGTACGTAATGTGGCAGGGAAATTGCTTTCAATACCATCTTCTTCAATGCCGCCGAACGGGGGATTGGTTACAACAACATCGACGCGGTCTTTATTCGTGTAATCCAGCAAAGGTCGGCTCAAAGTGTTATCGTGTCTAATATTAACCGGTGTATCAATCCCGTGGAGGATCATGTTGGTGATACAGAGCATATGCGGCAGGGATTTTTTATCAACGCCATAGATTGATGATTGTAAGATTTCCTCATCAGCCGGGGATTGAACAAATCGGGTACGCTTGTGTTCAATGACATTGGCCAAAAACCCACCCGTTCCACATGCTGGATCAAGAACGGTTTCTTGTAACTGTGGATCAACCCGGTCAACGATAAATTGCGTCACAGCACGGGGCGTATAAAACTCTCCGGCATTCCCGGCGCTCTGCAGATCTTTGAGTATTTGCTCATAGATGTTGCCGAAAGTATGCCGGTCACGTTGCTTATTGAAGTCAATCTCACAGATTTTGTTGATGACCTGACGAATGAGGGTGCCTGACTTCATATAGTTGTAGGCATCTTCGAATATGTCTTTGACGACCAGTGCTCGTTTTCCATGAGGACCCATTGTGTTGAGCTTGGTTTTTAACGATGGGAACAGCTGTAAATTGATAAAATCGGCAAGTTCCTCTCCCGTCATTCCTTCCGGATCTTTCGCCCAGGAACGCCACCGTAAATGTTCCGGTATGGGGGATTTGTAGTTGTCTTCGAGAAGTTCAAGTTCGGTTTCTCGGTCATCAAATATTTTGAGAAAAAACATCCAGACCAACTGGCTGATACGCTGGGCATCACCATCAACGCCAACGTCTTTTCTCATGATATCCTGAATGGATTTTATGGTTCCTGATATGTTACTCATGCAATTTTATCCTTGTTAAATAATTCCTGTTCCAGTTCAAAAAGGGCGTGTTCATATTGGTCCTTACCGCCGAAGACATCGTTGATGATTTCTATGGGCGTACCGATGTCACTGAAGGGTTTGAGCTTCAGGACCTTGGGATCTTCAATGCTCTCAATATCCTTATCGGCGTATTTGTCGAGCAGTGCAGTAAGAACGGTGCGGGCCTGCTCTCCGTATTTGGTAAAGTAGTTTCGTTTTTTTACATTATTGGCACGTTCTTTTCGAGTCAGTGGCGGTTGATCATAGGCGATATGGCAGATCAGGTCAAATGCACTGTAGTCTTTGCCCACCAGTTCGGCCACGTTCTCAAGGATAACACCCTGTTCTTCTAACAATTCGATGATGGCCTGTTTCTTCTTTTCTGTGTTCCAACGTCTAAGAAAGTCATCGAGAGAGGTAAACTCTGTTGTGATTTTCTTGCGTGTGAAGTCTCGGTAGGATTCAGTGATCAATGTACCATCCGGGCCGTAGTACTCAATACGCTCGGCTATGATTTTTACCGGCACACCACCAACGACGTATTTCTTGGTTCCTTCCGTATCATCATCTTCAGTATCATCTTCATCGTCTGGTATTTCTGGATCGGGAGGAACAGGGTCTTCACCGCCAGTGGGCTCAAAAATAACGGCTGGCTCACCATCAAAGTCAGGATCACTGAAAAGCTCTGTTGCCTTCTTGAAATCCATGATCGTAAAGAAGTATTTATTGAATTCTTCTTCTATCCGGGTACCCCGACCGATGATCTGCTTGAAACTGGTCATGGAATTGATGGTTTTATCCAGAACAATTACCCTGCACGTTTTGACATCAACACCAGTTGAGAGCAGTTCTGACGTGGTGGCGATGACAGGGAAGCGGCTTTCAGGATTAGCAAAGTTGTCAACTTCAGCCTTACCTTCAGGGCTGTCACCGGTTATACGCATAACGTATCTCGGATTATCGCTTGCGAGCTGCCCTGCCGCATTAACGATGGCTGCACGCATACGCTCAGCATGGTCTATGTCTTCACAAAAGATGATTGTCTTGGAGAAGGGATCGGTAGCGTTCAGTAACTGCATGACACGCCGTGCAACAAGCTTGGTCCGCTGGTTGAGTATTAAGATACGATCCATGTCCTTCTGGTTGTAGGTACGCTGCTCAATGTCCTCACCCAGATCGTCTTTCATGCCTGGTGGTGGGGTCCAGCCGTGAAGGTCTTTGTCGATATCAATACGAACTACTTTGTACGGGGCGAGAAACCCATCGGCAATACCTTGTTTTAAGGTGTACGTGTACACCGGTTCGCCAAAATAGGTGATATTGGAAACGTACTTTGTCTCTTTAGGAGTCGCCGTCATGCCCAACTGGATGGCATTGGAAAAATAGTCCAGGATTTCCCGCCAGACTGAATCTTCTGCTGCACTTCCTCGATGGCACTCATCAACCACCACCATGTCGAAGAAGTCTCGGGATACGGTTTTGAATATCTTGTCTTCCTCATCTGGGCCTGTGATTGCTTGGTACAGACCGAGATGTATTTCATAGGCGGGGTCAATAGTACGATTCTTGATCTTGGTCATGACTGAACCGAAGGGCTTGAAGTCATTGATACGCGTTTGATCTGCCAAGATATTTCGATCAACAAGAAAGAGAACTCGCTTTACTTGTTTTGCCTTCCACAGTCTCCATATTATTTGGAATGTTGTGTAGGTCTTGCCCGTGCCGGTTGCCATGACAAGCAAAATACGATTTTGACCTCGTGCAACAGCTTCGATGGTCCTGTTTATTGCTTCCACTTGGTAATAGCGAGGCTCTTTTCCAGAGCTGTCAGAATGGTACGGCTGTATGACCAGTTGTTCTGATTGGTCTGCAATACCCCGAAACGTTTTGTATCGTTGCCAAATCTTTAATGGAGTAGGGAAGTCTTGAAGGGGAAATTGTGTTTCGATGTCTTCACCGTAAACCGGCATTCTATTGTGGGAGGCAAAGGCATCGCCGTTGGAACTGAATGCACTGGGTACATGCAATATTTCAGCATACCCAAGAGCCTGTTGCATACCGTGGCTTACTGAGTGGTTATTATCCTTGGCTTCTACAACGGCAACGGGAACTCCGGGTTCCCAGAAGAGAACATAGTCGGCAAATTTCTTCTTATTCTTGTTTCGTGACGATAGATTACCCCTGACGACAACGGGGCCTGGTGTGAGAGTAACTTCCCGCCGGATCTGTCTTGTTTGATCCCATCCAGCATTTGTGATCGCCGGCGTTATGAACAAATCACAGATATCAGTTTCACTGAGTTTCTTCTTGTCCACTTTGTCCAAAACGGTCTCCTATGACTGTGATTGAACAACGGCAAACTTTTCAACACACCTGATACCATATTTGTGTTAGAAATCAAACTATTAATCTGTTCGGAAATGTACGTGATAATAAGAAGGAGCTTGATTATTTCATTGAATTGGTTATTTTTAAAAAACCATACAGTATCTTAAAAAGAGATTTAATTACAATAGGGTTTAATTTCCAGACCCTTGGGGCGTTCAATGCATTTAAAGATACCCCGCTACTCTGCGGCGGGGTAGTTCATTGATCTGGTTCAATCTACAAGATTGAACCAGCTTGTGGGAACGTGGAAATGGCAGATGAGATGCTGAGGGCAGGGGATGCAGGAAAAAAAACGGGGCCTGCCGTTTCCGGCGGACCCCGTGATTAATATGGTGAGCCGCCGGGGAGTCGAACCCCGAACCTACTGATTAAGAGTCAGTTGCTCTACCAGCTGAGCTAGCGGCCCATATATCGATGTGCTAATTTTCAATGGCGCGCCCGGTAGGATTCGAACCTACGACCAACAGATTCGAAGTCTGCGACTCTATCCAGCTGAGCTACGGGCGCATCTTATAGTAAAAATGTCTCTCTTTGTCAAAAGAAAACTGCATCCCTGTCTATTCTTTTGTGACTTTTTCGTCAAGGATTATTTCGCATGCTAGCAGATAATGTCCGCTGACGGCAAGGATTATTGCGCATTGCCCGGGGCGGTCTGCAACTGATCTCCCAGCCACGCCAGATAGTCACTGCTCCCGCCGACAATGGGGAGGGCAATGATTTCGGGGACATCGTAGGGATGGATGGCCCTGATGGCGCTCTCGACGTTCGGGAGGAGGTCCTTCCTTGACTTTATGGAGCAGAGCCATTCCTCGCCCCGTTCGATCTGTGCCTCCCAGCGGTAGGTGCTCTGGATGGGGCCCGTGACCTGGCAACAGGCGGCCAGGCGCTGATCGACGAGATCCCTTGCGATCCTCTGGGCGTCTTCCTTGTTGTCTGTCGTCGTGCAGATGACGATGTAGTCTTCCATGGTATCTGTTTCCCCTGATCAGTGAACAGTGATTGCCATCCCCTCAGGTCCTGAGATGGCATGCCACGAAGTGGTCGTCTCCCTGGGAGACGAATTCCGGCGCCGTCTTCTCGCAGATGTCCATCCGGTGGGGGCACCGGGGGTGAAAGAAGCATCCCGAGGGGGGATTGATGGGGCTGGGGATGTCTCCCGTGGGGACGTACTTCTCCCGCCGCCGCGTGTTCCCCTTGGCAGGGACGGCAGAGAGGAGGACCTCCGTGTAGGGATGGAGGGGACGGTCGAAGATGTCCCGGCTTGTCGCCAGTTCGACGATCTTCCCCAGGTACATGACGGCGATGCGGTCGCTCATGTGGCCGATGACGCTGAGGTCGTGGCTGATGAAAAGGTAGGTCAGGTCGAAGTCCCGCTGCAGGTCCTTGAGGAGGTTCAGGATCTGTGCCTGGATGGAGACATCGAGGGCCGATACCGGTTCGTCGGCGATGACCAGGTCGGGGTTTAGTGCCAGGGCCCGGGCGATGCCGATGCGCTGCCGCTGGCCGCCGCTGAATTCATGGGGGTAGCGGTACATGTGTTCCCTGCCGAGGCCGACGACGGCCATCAGTGCCGCTATCTTTTCCTCCCGTTCACCGGCCGTTACCGTGTTATGGACGTAGAGCGGCTCGCCGACGATGGCGCCGGCGCTCTTTCTCGGGTTGAGCGACGTGTAGGGGTCCTGGAAGATGAGCTGCGCCTGTTTCCTGAATTCCTTCAGGCGGGGGCCTTTGTAGGAGACGATATCGTCGCCGTTGAAGATGATCCGCCCCTCCGTGGGGTCTTCCAGCCGGATGATGAGCCGCCCCAGCGTCGTCTTGCCGCAGCCGCTCTCGCCCACCAGCCCCAGTGTCTCTCCCCGGTATATGGCGAGGTTGACGCCGTCGACGGCGCGCACCACGGCCTTCTTTCCCGAAAGGAGGTTTCCGCGCACGGGGAACTGCTTCTTGAGATTCTCTATGTCTACCAGGATCTGTTCCATGGTCTCTGTCACGCTCTCTTCAGTGACCGCTGATGCGGGGTCACGCGTATTTCCAGCACCGCACCCGGTGATCGGTTGATTCCTCCCTGAGGACCGGTTCTTCCTTCCTGCATATATCCATGACGTAGGGGCACCGGTCCTGGAAGCTGCACCCCGGGGGGAGGGCGTAGAGGCTCGGCACCGTGCCGGGGATGGTCCGGAGGCGCTCGTCCTTCTCCGGTATCCTGCCGAAGTCGGGCGTGGATTCCATCAGCCCCTCCGTGTAGGGGTGGAGCGGATGGGAGAAGATCTCGCCGACATCGCAGTATTCCATCACCTTGCCGGCGTACATGACGGCCGTCCGCTGTGCCGCCTCGCGGATGACGCCCAGGTCGTGGGTGATGAGGATCACCGATGTCCCCACCTCGTCCTTGAGATTGTTCATCAGGTCCAGGATCTGGGCCTGTATGGTGACGTCCAGTGCCGTCGTCGGTTCGTCGGCCAGCATCAGCTTGGGCCTGCAGGCCAGCGCCATGGCGATCATGACGCGCTGGCGCATGCCGCCGCTCATCTGGTGGGGGTAGTCACGGAGCCGCTCTTCCGCCGAGGGCATCCCCACGAGGCGGAGCATGTCCAGTGAGTGGGCCAGGGCGTCTTCCTTGGAGAGGCCGAGATGGAGCCGGGGCACCTCCGACAGCTGGTCGCCGATGGTGAGGACCGGGTTGAGGGAGTTCATCGGCTCCTGGAAGATCATGGAGATCTCCTTTCCCCGGAGGTGCCGCATGGCCTCGTCGTCGAGGGTGAGGAGGTCGGTGCCGTCAAAGAGTATCTGCCCGCCGGCGATCCTGCCGGGGGGCGTGGGGATGAGGCGCATGATGGACAGCGACAGGACCGTCTTGCCGCAGCCCGACTCACCGACGATGCCCAGCGTGTCCCCCTCGTGGAGGGAGAGGTCCACGCCGTCGACGGCCTTGACGGTCCCCTTCCTCGTCTCGAAGTAGGTTTTCAGATTGACGACGTTCAGCAGTGTCTTCATTGACCCGGTGCGTTCCACTCCTTCAGAAGTTGTACGAAGAGCCGCACGCCCACGCCGGAGGCACCCTTGGGAATGTAGGGTTTCTCCTTGTCCAGGAGGGCGGGGCCCGCGATGTCGAGGTGACACCAGGGGTAGTCACCGGCGAATTTCTTCAGGAAGAGGGCGGCCGTGATGGTCCCGGCGGCGCGGTTTCCCACGTTCTTCATGTCGGCGGCGTCGCTCTTGATCAGGTCCTCGTATTCGTGCCAGAGGGGGAGTTCCCATGCCTGTTCCCCCGTGGCCTCCGAGGCGTCCTTCACTGCCCTGTTGAGGGCCTCATCGGTCCCCAGCATGCCGATGACGTTGTCGCCCAGGGCGATGATGCAGGCGCCCGTGAGGGTGGCGATGTCGATGATGGCCGCCGGCTCGAAGCGGTGGGCGTAGGTGATGGCGTCGGCCAGGACGAGGCGCCCCTCGGCGTCGGTGTTGATGACCTCCACGGTCTGTCCCGACAGTGACTTCAGTATGTCGCCCGGTTTCATGGCGTTACCGCCGGGGAGATTCTCCGTGGCGGGGACGATGCCGACGACGTTGCGGGGGAGTTTGAGGGCGGCCACTGCCTTCATGGTGGCGATGACGGCGGCTCCTCCCGACATGTCGGACTTCATGTCTTCCATCTTTGCCGAGGGCTTGATGGATATGCCGCCGCTGTCGAAGGTGATCCCCTTGCCGATGAGGACCACCGGTTTTTCTTCCGGTGCCCCGCCGCGGTACTGCATGACGATGAATCGCGGGGGCGCCTTGCTTCCCCGTGCCACGCCGAGGAGGGTGTTCATGCCCAGTTTCTCCATGGCGTCCCAGTCGAGGACCTCGATGTCCAGGTTTCCACCGGCGGCGACCTCCTCGGCCCGTTCGGCCAGGATGGTGGGCGTCATCTCATTGTAGGGATTGGAGACGAGGTCCCGCGCCAGGTAGACGGCGTCGGCGATGATCTCCGCCTCTGCCACGGCCGGCGTGATGACATCCAGTGACGCGGCGTCATCGGCCACGATGGTCACTGACTCGATCTCGGTGTCGTTGTCTGTGTCGGCCGTCTTGAAGGGGGTGAAACGGTAGAGTCCCAGGATGATCCCCTCGGCGGCGGCCATGGCCTTCCTGTCCAAGGGAATATCGGGGGTGTCGCCGTCGAGTGCCAGGGCGAAGGCGGTGATGTGCAGGCCCCTGATCTTCTGCGCCGCCTTGGAAAAGAGGCCCCGCAGTTTCTCGACATCGAATTCTTCCCGCTTCCCCATACCCACGACGAGGATGCGACTGCTCGGTATGGATCCTCCCGTGTAGAGCAGGGCCATATCAAAGAGTTTGCCCGTGAAATCGCCCGATGCCAGGAGCGTGCCAATGGCGCCGCCGCAGGCGCTGTCCACGGCCCGGGCCGATCCCGCCAGTTCTGTATCTTTCTCATAGAGGGGCAGAACCACTGCCTGGAAGTCACGGTCCAGCAGGGTCCCCCGTTCGGTATGTATCTTCATTGATTCCTCCTCGAATGTTCGTAAAATAACACGATAGCACACAGGGATTAAATGTCAATTGATATTGCCATAGGAGGCAAAATCTGGCATAGTAGAACCCAATGACTTTGACCGGTTTCGCCTGTGCGCGGGCCATTCCGGTCCCTGCCAATTCCGGTAACAATCAGAAAGACGGGGTATTCAGCATGTCAAAAGAAGCGTTGGTCTACAGTGGAAAATCGAAGGATGTCTTTCAGATCAATGAAGGAACCTACGAGGGAAAATACCGGTTCGTCTTCACCGACCGGGCCACGGGATACATAGAGGGGGGAAAACCGGTCTTCGATCCGGGGTACGACGTCGTCGTCGGCGACATCCCCGGCAAGGGGGCGGTGGCCTGCAAGTTCGCCACCTATTTCTTCCGCCTCCTCAAGGAGCAGGGCATTCCCTCACACTATATCGATACCGTCAGCGACAATGCCATGATCGTCGAACCGGCCACGCCCATCAGCATGCCCGAAGAGGCACCCCAGTATGCCGGGTCGGCGCCCCTGCTGAACCTGGAATGGACCTGGAGAAATAACGCCACGGGGAGCTTCTGGCGGCGATACCCCTTTGTAAAACCGGGGAAAAATCTCCACACAGTGGTGGAGGCATGGACCAAGGGAGACTCGGACATACTGATCACCTACGAGGCGCTGGAGGCGGCCGGTGTGATGACACGGCAGGAGATCGACTACGTCGACACACTGGTCAGGGATATCGCCGCCGTCGTCTCCGACGAATTCACCTCCAAGGGGCTCCACGTCATCGACGGGAAGTTTGAGCTGGGCCGCCTCAAGGGGGGGGATGGCAAGATCGTCCTCATCGACGAGATCTCTCCCGATGTCCTGCGCGTCTGCGACGGCTACAAGGCCGATGATCAGGGAGACTGCACCGCCGCCGGCGACTGCATCGAGACGAAGCTGTCAGGTGACAAGCGGACGATCCGGGGCGCCAACCAGCTGACGGCGGCTGAACTGGAACGGATATTTTTGAGCTGACAGGGGACGGTTTCGTGCGGTACCCTTTGCAGATTACAGGAGGAAATGGACTGAATGGATAGTCTTTGTGAGTGCACGTCAAGCCATCCGATCATTGTTATGGTCATTGCCGCCATTGCCCTCCTGATGATCTATTTCATCTTCGTCAAGTTTTTCAAGATGGTGCTCATCCTGGGACTGATACTGCTGGCCTGTGCGGGCTACTTCTACTGGCAGTCCCCCGAGGATTTTCCCGATAATGTGAAGAAGATCGTCGAGACGGCACGGGAAAAGGGCGATGTCGTGGCGGAAAAGGGGAGAGATGCCATCGATGACAGCAGGGAACTCATCGATGGTATTGGAAAGATGGTGGAACGGGGGAAGAAGGCCTTCTCCGATGACTGAAGGGCGGGTGCCCCGGTGACCCGTCACAGTGTATTTCTTTCCCCTCGCGGGGAATATCATTCCCCCCTCTCGGGGGACGTTGCCCACCTCGCGGGGAATATCATTCCCCTCTCGGGGGATTATACCTGCCTAGATGAGATCGATCTCCATGGCCCGGACAGGGCAGGCCTTGACGCAGAGCTCGCAGCCGTTGCACTTTTCCACGTCAAAGTGGACCGTCATGTCGGACCGGTCCATGTAGAGGGCACCCGTGGGACAGAAGGCGAGACAGGCGCCGCAGTGGACGCACTTGTCGGTGTTCTGGGTGACGCTCTTGGACAGGGGCTCCACCTTGAGCCCCGTCTTTTTGAGATATCGGATGGCCCGGTCGAAGTTCTCCTTTGTTCCCGAGAGATCCAGCACCAGCACGCCTTCTCGCTTGGGCAGCACCCGTGCCCGCATGATGTTGAAGGACAGATCGAAGTCCTTGACGAGGTGGTAGGTAATGGGTTGATCAACTATGTCGGCCTTGTATCGTATGACGACCTTTTTCGAGTACCTTTTTTCCATGTAACCCCCTGATGAAATAGTAATAATTCAACGCAGGCCCTGTGTCAAGCCATTAATAGCCCATCCCAGTCGTAGGTGAGAAAGGTTGCGCGCAGGGGATGATCGTCGTCGACGATATGGCAGGTAATGTCCGTGAAGATCTCCTCGGCGATGTCGCGGACGGCCTGCAGGGGAACCACATCGTCGGCTGTCCCGTGGAAGAGGACTGCCGGCATTGCCAGTTTTCTCCCGTGGTAGGGGTAAAACTCTTCCAGGTGCAGGGCCGGGGCGAGGAGTATGACCTTGCTGACACGGTCCGCGTGTTCGCAGGCATAGATGGCCGCCATGAGTCCCCCATAGCTGGAGCCCACCAGTATGATGTCCCGCCGGTGGGCAAGGAGTACCGTGAGCCGTTCCATCCGTTCTTCCAGTGTGCCGGGATAGTCTTCCACGATCATGCCGGGATATCGCTCCCTGAAGAAGACCCCCTTTGTCCCCTGACTGCTGCTCTCGAGCCCATGTATAAAGACGCGGGTAGGATCCATCACTGCACCTCGTTTTTCCATAATTGATGTTCTGTGCCGACGGTGAAGGGGCGCCCTGTCGCCAGCTGGTATCACTCATACTATCGGAGGGAAAAATTTGCAAGTCTTCCCGCCATGGGGGAGTTGATTTGCAGGGGGCGGATGTGTTAGTAAGGGCTGTTTATTTTTCCGATACGACACCTGTCCCTCCATGCGGACAGGGCATGATAGTACACAGAAGGAGTTGGTATGGTATCTGTAGTTCCATTCAAGGCGGCGCGACCCGCCAGGGAATATGTGCAGGACGTTGCATCCGTCCCCTATGACGTCATCGATTCGAAGGAGGCACGGAAGATAGCCGGGGGCAATCCGAAGAGTTTCCTCCATGTCATAAAGTCGGAGATCGACCTTCCCGAGGACATCGATCCCTACGATGACAGGGTCTACGCAAAGGCGAGAGAAAACCTGAAGGATTTCCTTGAAAAGGGGATCTTGTTCCAGGACGGCGAGCCCTGCTATTATATCTACAAGGAAACAATGGGCGACCACGAACAGTACGGCATCGTGGCCTGCATCAGTGTGGCCGATTACGAGGCGGGGCGTGTCAAGAAGCACGAATTGACCAGGGAAGACAAGGAGACGGACCGGACGAACCACATGGACATCATCGATGCCCAGCCGGGGCCCATCCTGATGACCTACAAGGCCAGGAGCGACATCGACGCCATGGTCAGTGACGTGATACGGCAGGAGCCCGAGTACGATTTTGTTGCCGACGACGGCATATCCCACACCGTGTGGGTCGTTGCCGACAGGGCCATGGTACAGAAGATGGAGACGGCGCTGGCCGCCATCGAGGCCATCTATGTGGCCGACGGTCACCACCGGACAGTCTCCTCCGCCCGGGTGGCGGAACGGCGCCGGAAGCGGAATCCCGGGCACCGGGGCGACGAGGAATACAACTACATGCTGTCCGTGCTCTTTCCCGACAACCAGGTCAAGATACTGGATTACAACCGGGCAGTCACCGATCTCAAGGGCATGACACAAGGGGAGTTCATCGAAAAACTGTCGCGGCAGTTCACCGTGACTGCCGGTTTCACCGAGCGGAGCCCGGAGACATTCCATTCCTTCGGCATGTATCTCGGGGGTCAGTGGTATCTCCTCGAGGCGAAAGAGGGTACCTTCGATGCCGGTGATATCGTCGACAGCCTCGATGTCTCCATACTCCAGAAGAATATTCTTACCGATGTCCTGGACATCGGGGACATCAGGACGGACAGCAGGATCACCTTTATCGGCGGTATCCGCGGCATGGACGAACTGGAACGGCTCGTCGATTCCGGCGACTATGCCGTGGCCTTTTCACTGGTCCCGACGACGATGCGGCAGCTCATGGACGTGGCCGATGCCGTCAGGATCATGCCCCCCAAATCGACATGGTTCGAACCAAAGCTGCGAAGCGGCATATTCGTCCATCTCTTTTAACGGCGACGGGGTGGCCCCGTAGGGGCCGCCCTATCAGTTCAGCAGGCCGTATTCCCGTTTCGTCCAGTAGTATATGATGAAGAATACGACGACATTGGAAATGGGCTGTGCCATCCAGACACCATTCAATCCGAAAAAGATCGGCAGCAGGTAGATCAGGGGGATCAGGAAGACCACCTGGCGTATAATCATCAGCACCATCGATGTCGTTCCCTTTCCCAATCCATTGAACATATTGATCCAGACCACGGTGGGGCCTGTCAGCACCTGCGCGACGACGAATATCCTGAAGGCGGGGACGGCGATGGCGAGGAGTTCGGCGTCACTGGAAAAGAGCGTCAGGAGGGGACGCGCGAAGATCTCGATGAGGATCGTGCTGATCCCGCCGATGAGGGCCGAATATACCACCGCCGTGGAGACGATCTCTTTGAGCCGTTCGTAATTGGCGGCACCGTAATTGAAGCCCACCAGGGGCATGACGCCGTGTCCGAGACCGAAGAGGGCCATCATGAGGATGCCGTTGATGCGGAACCCCAGTCCATGGGTGGCGATGGCCAGGGGGCCGTAGGTCCCCAGTTTCTGGTTGTACACCGTGAGGACGAGGCTGAAGACGAGATGGGTGACGAGTGTGGGGACGCCGACGCGATAGATGGCGATGATGATCTTCGGTGTGGGGAGGATATAGCGCCACTGTATACGGTATTTGGAGTGGGAGCAGAAGAGAAAGTAGACCGACAGAAGAGACGTGGACGCCTCTGAAATGACCGTCGCCAGGGCCGCACCCTGTATGCCCATTTCGGGAAAAGGACCCCAGCCGAATATGAGAAAGGGGTCGAGGACGGCATTGAGGACGGCCGACGTGGTGATGACATACATGGGCACGGTGGGATTTCCCTCGGATCGGAAGAGATAGTCCGTGGTCATCATGAAAAAGAGGAAGGGGGTGCCGTATATGATGACGATGAGGTATGTCCGGGACTGGGGGAGGATCCCGGGGGTGGCGCCGAAAAACCGCAGGATGGGATCGTGAAAGAGGAGACCGCACAGCGCAATGAGGATGCCGAAGGCCACTGACAGGAAGATCACCTGTCCCGCCGTCTGGTGGGCCTTCCGATCCCTGCCGGCGCCGAACATCCGTGACGAGAAGGACCCGGCGCCGACGCCCGTTCCCACGCCGAGGGCGCCGAAGATCATCTGAATGGGGAAACAGATCGTCAGTGCCGCGATGGCCTGGGGACTGATCCTGGCGATCCAGAAGGTGTCCACCACGTTGTAGAGCGACATGACGAGCATGGCCACGATGGAGGGGAGTCCCATCTTGAAGAGGAGGTACCCGATGGGGTCCTTTCCCAGATCGATTCGCTGTGTCTCTTTCTTCTCTTTCATGGATCCCGTGCCGATGAAATGTGATATCGGCTATACATAAAGCCTCTGGCCCTTATATTCAAACAAAATAATGGTGAAACTTTAGGGCGAATGATTTACCGGTGCATCACCGCCGCTATTCTGATATACCGATAGAGGCACGGGCGGCTGCAATCCCGTGCAGTGTCACAAGGAAGGGATGGAACATGGCGACAGAAACCGTTCAGGCGGAAGGAAACTGCAATCTCATCGTCATCCTGGGGACCAATGCCTCGGGGAAGACGCGAACGGCGGTGCGTCTGGCCGCGGAGCGGGGATCGGAGGTCATTTCCGCCGATTCGAGGCAGGTGTACCGGGGGATGGACCTCGGCACCGGCAAGGACCTGGAGGAGTTCACGGTGGCGGGGAAGGGGATCCCCTATCACCTGATTGACATCTGCGATCCCGGCCATGAATTCAATGTCTTCGAATACCAGCAGCGCTTCTACCGGACGTTCAGCGACCTCTCCCGGCGGGGCATTATTCCCGTCATGGTGGGGGGGACGGGACTCTACATCGAGGCCGTCGTCAGGGGCTACGACATGGTGGCCGTCCCCGAGGACCCCCTCCTCAGGGAGAGACTGCACACAAAGGATATGGACGAGCTGGGACGGTACCTCCACACCGTCAACCCCACGGTACACAACACGACGGACCTGGGGGACCGGGGGCGCCTCCTCCGTGCCATCGAGATCGCCGAATACTCCGCCGCGCACCGCGACGACGCCCGGGAGGATCGGCCCGTGGTGCACCCCTTTGTCATGGGCATCCGCTGGCCCCGTGACTTGCTGCGGAAACGGATCGCCGCCCGCCTGCTGGACCGGCTGGACCGCGGCATGATCGACGAGGTGAAGCGACTGAGGGCCGTGGGCATCGACTGGGAGCGGCTCGATTCCTTCGGCCTCGAGTACCGGTACATCAGCCTGTATCTCAGGGGAGAGCTGGCATACGACGACATGGTCGACACGCTGACCACGAAGATCGGCCAGTTTGCCAAGCGGCAGGAGACGTGGTTCCGGCGCATGGAAAAACGGGGAACAGCCATACACTGGGTCGACGGGGACAATTATCCCGCCGTCAGGGGGCTCGTGGAACGGCATGTCGGGGTCGATGGAAACCACCAGGACCGTCAGTAAATACCTGCGGCACCACGCAGTGGGAAGTCACTGGTCTCTCGTCTCGGCAGGCACCGGCGGTGTCGATACCGTCGTCGTCATCCCGGCACTGGCGGAATCGGCGCACCTCTTCAAGACACTGGCCTCCCTGGCGAGAAACCCCGAGGTGGACCTGCGGCGGACCCTGGTGCTGTGCGTCATCAATAACAGGCCGCCCGGTCATGCGTCACCGGAAGATATCGCCGACAATCAAAGAACACTGCAGATCATTGACGCGCTCGTCCACGGGCGGGGCCTCGGCGGTGCCGTGGCGCGCTCCGCCCCCGGGGGACCCATCGATGAGATCGCCGCCAGTTCGCTCAGGCTTGCCGCCGTCGATGCCTCGTCGCCGGGGCGGGAACTCCCCGCACGGGACGGGGGTGTGGGGCTGGCAAGAAAGATCGGTGGTGACCTGGCGCTGTCGCTCCTCCACGGTGAAGGCGGGGAGGACGGGCTGCTCCTGTCACTGGACGCCGATACGCTGGTGGAGGCACACTATCTCGCCGCCGTCAGGGAGACCTTCGAAAGAGAGGACTGTGTCGCGTCGGTGGTCTCCTTTGCCCACCGCCTCCCCGGGGGAGGGGAACGTGCCGCCATCATCTGCTATGAGCTCTTTCTCCGGTACTATGTCATGGGACTTGCCCATGCCCGGTCGCCCTACGCCTTCCATTCCATCGGTTCGACCATGGCCTGCAGGGCCGGGGCCTATGCCGCGGTGCGGGGGATGAGCAGACGGCGGGCGGGTGAGGACTTTTATTTTCTCAACAAGCTGGCCAAGGTGGGGCCCATTGCGGCAACGGAAAGCACGACGGTCCATCCCTCGGCCCGTGTATCGGATCGTGTCCCCTTCGGCACGGGAAAGCGCGTAGGACGATTCCTCGGCGGCGGGCAGGAGGAATACCTCGTCTATGACCCCGCCGTCTTTGCCGTGCTCAGGTCGTGGCTGTCCTTCCTGTCTTCCCTGGGATCGAGCGGTGCCGAAGAGATACTGTCACGGGCGCGGGAGATTCACCCCGGTCTGGAGGAATTTCTCGTGACACAGCGATTCCGTGAGGTCTGGCCCCGCCTCGTCGCCAACAGCGGCAGTGACGAGGGATTGCGCCGGGCCTTCACCCACTGGTTCGACGGCTTCAGGACGATGAAGCTCATACACCACCTGACGAGGGGGGACATACCCCCCGTGGGCATGTTTGCTGCGCTGAGACGCCTCACGGCGGCCCGGGGTGAAGAGATTTCCCTGGGAGAGGGGGACGGGGCCCTGCCCGACCTTCGCCGTCAGGAGGAGATCCTCCGGCGTCTGCGGGCACTCGACGGCTGCAGGAGTAAGTGACGGCACGGGCATGATGACGAAGGAGAGGAGGGCGATCGATGAAGATGAATTTCCCGGAAGACCGATACACCGAGGTGCGGGGTCTTGGCATACGATACTGGAAGATCGGTGACGGCCCGCCCCTGCTCCTGATCCATGGCCTCGGGGCCTCTGCCGAGATCTGGATGCACAACTACGAGGCCTTTTCCCGGGACTATACCGTCTATGTCCCCGACGTACCCGGGTTCGGCCGCTCGGAAAAACCAAGGGGGCCCTGTTCTATGTCGGACCTGCTGATGGGGTTCATAGGGCAGTTCATGGACAGCCTGGGCATCGAGAGGGCACACCTCGTGGGGCAGTCACTGGGAGGGGGCATGGCCCTCAAGACGGCACTCCAGTGTCCCGAACGGGTCGATAAACTGGTCCTGGTGGGGAGCGCCGGCCTGGGCAGCGGGGTCATGCATGCACTGAGGCTCATGTCACTCCCCGTCATCGGTGAACTGCTGAGCCGTCCCAGCCGCATCGGTGCGAGGATATTCTTTTCCCTGGCCGTGAAAGACAGGTCGGTCCTGACGAAGGACTTTCTCGACTGCTATTACCGGCTCTTCAGTCTGCCCGGTGCACAGCGCATGCTCCTCGCAACGGTGCGGGAGATCGTCGATATGGGGGGGGCGAGGGACCATCTCGTCCGTCCCATCATGGACAATCTGCAGAGGCTGACACAGCCCGCACTGATCATCTGGGGACGGCAGGACCGGGTGCTCCCCGTTAGGCAGGCACACTTCGCCCATGAGAACCTGGCCGGTTCCCGTCTCGTCATCTACGATCACTGCGGCCATGTGGTGAATCTGGAGCGGCCCCGGGAATTCAACAGGGATGTCCTCGACTTTCTCTCTCTTTAATCGTCGGACCCGCCGTCGTCGGAGCCACCGGAACCGGTGTCTCCCGCCTCTGTGTCTTCCCGTTCCTCATCGTACCGGCCGTCGGCGGGATCGTGATACCCCCGGCGCGACCGCTTCAGGCCCTTTTTCCGCGCAATAACATAGATAACGATAATGACCAGAATAATCAGTGTCAGAGTTGAACCGGACATGGATCCCTCCCTTTCATCATTGGAAATATCCCGCATGGTGCCGGCAAGATGTCCCCTCCAGTAAAGAGCAAATGGTCTGTCTCTGTCAAGGAATAAAAGGCAGTGAGACGGAGCTGTCACTGCATGACCGCTTTTTCTTTTCCTTGATGCACCGTGACCTTCGTGTTATATACCAGTGAATTATTCTGTCGGAAAATCAGGAGTATTGGTGAGAAGGAAAACAAGGGAAATACAGGTCGGTTCTGTAAAAATTGGGGGTGGGGCGCCGGTCGTTGTTCAGTCGATGACCTGTACCGATACGAGGGACGTGGAGGCCACGGTGCACCAGACAGGGCAACTGGAGGCCGCCGGCTGTGAGATCGTCCGCGTCGCCGTGCCCGATATGAAGGCCGCCGCGGCAATCTCTGCTATCCGGAGCAGGATCGGAATCCCGCTCATCGCGGATATCCACTTTGATCATCGCCTCGCCATGGAATCGATGAGGCAGGGCGCCGATGCCATCAGGATCAATCCCGGCAATATGGACCGCGACCGGATCAGCGATGTGGTGCTCGTTGCCCGCGAGCGGGGTGCATCCATCAGGATCGGCGTCAATGCGGGGTCTCTCGAGAAGGACATACTGAAGGCGCATGGAGGGCCGACGGCTCCGGCGCTGGTTGAGAGCGCCCTGCGAAACATAGAACTCTTTGAGGGGCTGGGCTTTTACTCCTTCAAATTATCTCTGAAATCCTCCGATGTAGCCACCACCATAGAGGCATACCGTGCCATTTCGGAACAGACGGACTATCCCCTCCATCTCGGTGTCACCGAGGCGGGCAGTCTCCTGCGTTCCGCCATCAAATCGTCCATCGGCCTGGGCATTCTCCTCTACGACGGGATCGGGGATACCATCAGGGTATCCGTGACGGGAGACCCCGTCTCCGAAGTGGATGTCGCCTACGGCATACTGCGCGCCCTGGGGACACGAAAGGTGGGGCCCGATATCATATCCTGTCCCACCTGCGGGCGCTGCGAGATCGACCTCTTCGGTCTCACCGACGAGGTGGAAAAGAGACTGGCGGGCATGAAGAGATACATGAAGATCGCCATCATGGGGTGTGTCGTCAATGGTCCCGGAGAGGCCGCCGAGGCCGATGTGGGCATTGCAGGGGGCAGGCATATGGGTCTCCTTTTCAAGAAGGGGGAGATCGTCAGAAAGGTGAAAGAGGCAGACCTCGTCGATGCCCTGATGGATGAGATACACAAGATGGCCTGATGATAGAGGCGACGGAATGAAGGAAACTGGAAGACGGGAGATATAGAGAAAGACAATGCGATATTCAGAGATGTTTTTGCCGACGGTGAAGGAAACCCCTTCCGATGCTGAAGTGGTCAGTCACAAACTCATGTTGCGGGCGGGAATGATACGGAAACTGGCTGGTGGGATATATTCCTATCTCCCCCTGGGATACCGTGCCATCAGAAAGGTCGAGCAAATCGTCCGCGAGGAGATGGACCGCACGGGCGCCCAGGAGGTCTTTCTCCCCGCCGTCCAGCCCGCTGAACTCTGGAAGGAATCGGGGCGCTGGAATTTTTACGGGAAGGAACTCCTGCGTCTCAGGGACCGGCACAACAGGGATTACTGCATCGGTCCCACCCACGAAGAGGTGATAACCGACCTGATTCGCGACGAGATACAGACCTACCGGCAGCTGCCGAAGAATCTCTACCAGATACAGACGAAATTCCGTGATGAGATACGGCCGCGCTTCGGTGTCATGCGTTCCCGTGAATTCGGCATGAAAGACGCCTACAGCTTCGATGTCGATGAAGCAGGGGCCGAAGAGAGCTACAAGAAGATGTTCGATGCCTATAACCGGATATTCGAGCGGTGCGGTTTCCATTTCAGGGCCGTCGAGGCCGACAGCGGGTCCATCGGCGGCAGTTATTCCCATGAATTCATGGTGACTGCCGACACGGGCGAGGATGCCATGGTCTTCTGCTCTTCCTGTGCCTATGCGGCAAACCTGGAAAAGGCGGAGGTAAACAGGCCCGAGGGGATTTCCGTCGATGAGGCGGAACCGGCATCGCCGGAAGATGTCTACACCCCCGATGTGAAGACCATCGAGGAGGTGTGCCGCTTCCTTGACGTCGGGCCCGAGCAGGTCGTCAAGACGCTCATCTTCCTCTGCGACGACCGGCCCGTGGCGGCCCTCGTCAGGGGCGATGAAGAGATCAATGAAATCAAATTGAAAAACCACCTGGGCTGTGACGTCATCGAACTGGCCACGGAGGAGATCATCAGTGAGGTGACAGAGTCTCCCCGGGGGTTCGCCGGCCCCATCGGGATCAAGTGTGATGTCATTGCCGACTACTCCCTCATCACCATGACGAACTTCGTCGTGGGGGCGAACAGGGAAAATTACCATATCAGGGGATGTAACATCGGCAGGGATTTCGAGGTCGCCGAGTATGCCGATCTCAGGTTCGTGAAGGAGGGGGATACCTGCCCCCGCTGCGGCGGTTCCCTCAACTTTGCCCGCGGCATCGAGGTGGGACATGTCTTCAAACTGGGGACGAAATACAGCAAGGCCATGAACGCCACCTTCCTCGACAGTGACGGGAAGGAAAAACATATGATCATGGGATGTTACGGTATCGGCATCGGACGGACCGTGGCCGCCTGCATCGAGCAGAGCAACGATAAGGACGGCATCGTATGGCCCATGACCATTGCGCCCTACCAGGTGATTATCACGCCCATCAATGTGAACCAGGAGGAACTGCTGAAGGCCGCCGAGGATATCTACGGGGCGCTGCAGAAACGGGGCATCGAGGTCATTCTCGACGACAGGGACGAACGGGCCGGCGTCAAGTTCAAGGATGCCGATCTCATCGGGATACCCATCAGGGTGACCATCGGCGCCCGGAGCCTTGCCGAAGGGAATGTGGAAGTAAAAGTGAGAAAATCGGGAGCAGTCGAGGCGATACCTCTCGAGAAGGTGGAAGACTTTATCGCGGACACGGTTGCAGAAGGTCTGGCACAGTAAGAGAGAGGAATCATTGCCGGGCATCCGCCACACGGACATAACCCATCATGATACGAATAACAGACATTCTGGACAAGGTGCAGAAATATCTGACCGAGTCCGATCTTGAGTTGATAGAGAAGGCCTATATATTCTCGGCATCTGTTCATCAGGGGCAGGTGCGTCTTTCCGGGGAACCCTACCTGTCCCATCCCTTGGCCGTAACGTCCATGCTTGCCGACATGAAACTGGACGTTGCCTCCCTCGTAACGGGACTGCTGCACGATACCGTGGAGGATACGCTGGCGACGATCAAGCAGGTCGAGGAAGAGTTCGGCAAAGACGTTGCCTTTATCGTGGAAGGTCTGACCAAGATAAGCCAGATCACCTTTGGAAGCCAGCTGGAACGGCAGGCGGAAAATTTTCGAAAGATGATGCTGGCCATGTCTTCCGATATCAGGATTCTCCTCATACGGCTTGCCGACCGGATGCACAACATGCGGACACTGGAGTATCAGCCACTGAACAAGCAGGTATTCATAGCACGGGAGACGCTCGAGGTCTATGCGCCACTGGCGGGGCGGCTCGGCATCAACTGGATGAAGGTGGAACTGGAAGACCTGTCGCTGAAATATCTGGGACCACAGGATTATCTGGAACTGACGGAATGGGTGGCAAAGAAGAAGGGTGAACGGGAAAAATATACCAGGGAAGTCAAGAAGATAATTCACAAAGAGATGAAGGGGTATGGGCTGAAGGGGGTCGTCGAGGGGAGGGCAAAGCACTTTTACAGCATCTATCAGAAGATGAAGGAGCAGCACCTCAATTTCGATGAGGTCTATGATCTGACGGCATTCAGGATTATCCTCGACTCGGACAAGATCAAGGAGTGTTACGAGGCACTGAGCGTGGTCCACTCACTGTGGAAACCCGTGCCGGGACGGTTCAAGGACTATATTGCCATGCCCAAGGCCAATAACTACCGGTCACTGCACACGACGGTCATCGGTCCCTACGGCGAGCGGGTGGAGATACAGATACGAACGAAGGAGATGCACGAGTGGGCGGAAAAGGGAATTGCGGCCCACTGGAGATACAAGGAGGGACAGACCTACTCCTCGGAAGACGAAGATCAGATCAGGAAACTGCGGGAGCTCCTTGAAGACCAGCAGGAACACCAGGATGCCCGTGAGTTCATGAGAAACCTGAAGATGGCCCTCTACCCCGAAGAGGTCTATGTCTTTACACCCACGGGTGACGTAAAATCCTTCCCCCGGGGCGCCACGCCCATCGATTTTGCCTACAGCATCCACACCGATATAGGAAATCAGTGCATCGGTGCCAAGGTAAACCGCAACATCGTTCCCCTCCGGTATAAGTTGAAAAACGGCGATACCGTGGAGATCATCACGCAGAAGGGGCATTTCCCCAGCAAGGACTGGCTCAAGTATGTCGTCACATCAAGGGCGATATCGAAGATAAAGCACTGGATCAAGACAGAGGAGCGGGAGAAGAGCATTGCCCTGGGGCGGGAGATCTTCGAGAAGGAGCTCAAGAGGAAACGCCTCCGCCTGAACGCCGTCGTAAAGTCTGAGAAATTCAAAGAGGTGCTTGCCGAGTATACGCTCAATTCCTTCGATGACATGATGGCGCTCATCGGCTACGGCAAGCTGTCGGCCCGGCAGGTGATCAATAACTTTGTGCCCGGCGAAGAGCGAAAGGACGACGAGCTGGTCGGGAAGGTGCAGGAAAGGATAAAGAAGCAGTCGGACGATGCCGAGATATCCATTACGGGCGTCGACGACGTCATGGTCAGATTTGCCAAGTGCTGTGATCCGCTGCCCGGTGATGACATCGTGGGGTACATCACCCGGGGACGGGGGGTAAGCATCCATGTGGCGGGGTGTCCCAAGGTCAAGGAAATGGATCTCGAACGGATCGTCGATGTCAAATGGAATATCGAAGAACGGCATACCCACCCCGTCAACATACGGATCATCTGCAGAGACAAGCGGGGGGTGCTGGTCGATCTCAGTAACGTCATCTCTTCGCTGGACATCAATATCAGCTATGCCAATATTTCATCGACGGGCGACGGCTATGCCAGCTGCGATTTTCAGGTCGACGTCAATGATCTCAACGAATTGAATCAGGTACTCAAGGGTCTGCGGGAATTGAAAAACGTCGTATCCGTTGACAGGGTCAGTGATCCCCTCTTCAGGGCTGACCGGAGAGGGTACCATGAAAAGACCGAATAGCCATTGACAGCCGATGCGGTCGTGCTGTATGAAACGGAACATTTAATACACTGACAGGGAGTAGCAGGGAACGGGTATGTGTGTACAGGGAAAGTCAATTATAGTATCCATCGTGGTTCTGTTTATACTTGCCGGTTTCACCGGCAGCGCCGGTGCCGTGGTGAAACACATGGTCGTCATCGATCCCGCCCACGGCGGTTCGGAGACGGGGGTGCAACTGGCCCGGAAGACCTATGAGAAGGATCTGACACTGAAGATCGGCACAATGATAGCGGCGGAGCTGGTGAAAATCGGCAACATAGAGGCACGACTCACGCGGTCTAAGGACGTGACCCTGTCGCTCGCGAAACGATGGGAATTTGCCGGAAAGGCGAAGGGGGATCTCTTCGTCAGCATACATGTCAATGCCGGTTTCGGCAATCAATCCCGCGGGTATGAGGTATATTTCTCCGGCTTCGACACCGATCCTTCACGGAAGGAAAACGCCGACGTCGTCGTCAAGGACATGGCCCAGAACCAGTACCGCAATGACAGTGTCCGCTTCGCCCAC
>Ga0272441_10002424_pt1 | contig 37616 bp, 28 predicted proteins | sample SSMProp6N_FD_193582 | JGI IMG/M metagenome (GOLD analysis project Ga0272441, IMG submission 193582) | Marine sediment archaeal communities from Little Sippewissett salt marsh, Falmouth, MA, United States - SSM-Prop-6N | ecosystem: Environmental > Aquatic > Marine > Wetlands > Sediment ...
ATTCACAACCGAGCTGATTTGCCTTTTCACGCAGGATGTCGAATTTCATGAACCGGTTACAAAGAATGCACGGATTTGGCGTACGTCCGCGCGAATATTCTTCCCGTGCCGGATTCATGACCTTCTTTCGGAATTCGTCGGCAAGATTAAGCATGTAGTGCGGGATTCCCAGTCTGGAGGCTACCCTCCTCGCGTCCTCAGCGGCTTCGATCGAGCAGCATGCACGTTCATCGGATGCCTCAGCCCCTGACTCCAGTCTGTCGGAAAGGGGCACAAGGTGCATCGTGATACCGGTTACATCCATCCCGGCAGCCACAAGCCTGTGAGCGGCCACGGATGAATCAACTCCGCCACTCATCGCTGCAAGAACGCGAGAACCACTCGGGATTCTTATTTCGTCCCGTCGAGACATTACCGTTCGATTATACACCCGTTCCTGAAAATTGAATCCGATGTTATGAATTTCTCACACGGTTATAGACGTCGGGAAATACTTCTTTAAAATGATCGATCTCATCCTGCGTGGACGACCATCCAAGACTGATTCTGAGTGAAGAGAGAGCATCCTTACGCGGAACGCCCATCGCTTTTAGCACATGACTCGGTTCGGTGGCCCCCGTAAGGCACGCGCTCGCGGTAGCAGTCGCTACCCCGGCCCTGTCAAGCCCGAGCACCATCATCTCGCCATCGCAGTCGGGAAGATGAACGTTGAACGTCATTGGAACCGCATGATTCTGGTCACCATTGAAAGAAGCGCCGGGAGCGGTTGAATTAATGCAATCCCAGATCTGATCGCGGAATCCTGATGCGGCTTCAAGCGCATCCGGAAGGTCCCTTATCGCCGCCTCGGTTGCGCTGGCCATGCCGACAATCCCCGCGACATTCTCGGTTCCGCTCCGCAGCCCGAACTCGTGCGAACCCTCGCAGTAATTCTTTACATACACTCCCTCGCGGATATAGAAGAACCCGACTCCCTTGGGCCCGCCGAACTTGTGCGCAGATGCGCATGCGAGATCAATAGCACCCTTCGTGAGATCGAATGAATGCTTACCGATGGTCTGCACGAAATCCGAGTGAAGAATTATGCCACGCTTCCTGCACATATCTGAAATCGCGTACAGGTCCTGAACAGTCCCCACCTCATTGTTCACACCCATGATGCTGACCAGCACCGTATCATCTTTCAGCATCGATTCCAGCTCATCAAGCTTAACGAGGCCGTTCTCATCGACATTCACCATCTCGAATTCCGCTCCCATCTCGTCACGGAGGAATTCGAAGATCGCGTGGGTGGCGTGATGTTCGAAGGTGGTCGTTATTACATGATTGCCCTTGTGACGGTTCCCGATATAAGCCCCGATCAGGGTCAGGACGAGGCTCTCGGTACCGCAACCGGTAAAGATAATCTCTCTCGAATTAACTCCAAGGGAGAAAGAGATAAGATCGCGTGCCGAGTCCACCGCGGCACGGCTCTCACGCCCGAGTGAGTACGGGCTCGATGCATTCCCATAGCCTTCTTTCAGCCAGGGCTGCATCGCTTCGTACGCGCACCTCCTCAGCGGGGATGTCGATCCGTGGTCGAAGTAAGCTTTCATTTCCATAACTTGACGCACCTGCGGTTAAAACCAAAAAAGCCCACAACGGGGCATTTGGTTCTTGAATTAACGAAGTTCTTCAGGATCGAAGGTTCAATCACCAAGATGCTCATCGAATTTCTTCTTGAGCGCTGCTTTCGGCATTACACCAACGATCGTGTCATTTACATCCCCCTCCTTGAATAGTAGGAGAGTCGGGATGCTCATCACGTTGTACCTGCTCGCGATGTCGGGGCTTTCATCAGTGTTAAGACGGTAGAATTTAATCTGGCCCGCATATTCACCATCGAGCTCCTCGATAATCGGGTGAATCATGCGGCACGGTCCGCACCACGGTGCCCAGAAATCGATCACAACAGGATTTGACTTCGAACCCTCAATTACTTCCTGGTCGAAGTTGGCGGATGTCAGGTCCTGTATGGCCATTTTAGTCTCCTGATTCAGTTCCTTGTAATATCGAACGGTTATCTAAACCGTTAATTTCGTAAGGCCCGACTGACGGCGAAAAGAAGTTTGGACTCTGTCCAAACCAGGGTGGGGTCCTGACCGACTCATGCGCCGGGGCTGCCGCCTCGCCCGAATCAGGATTCCACCTGACCTCGGGTTGCCCCCTTGGCCGTTGACTAAGGGTGGCCTTCAACACATCGGGCGCTAACAGGTCCCCATAACGTAGGTGTTAGAGTCAAACGTTAATGTCGCCCAAACAGCCGGGTAGACTGATATTAGCACGCGGATTAATCCTGTGCAATCCCACTAAATTAATTAATTATCAATTAAGCCTCTGGCCACCGCCGGGCTTCATCTTTCGCATCTTCTCGATGTTTTTCTGAAGTGACTGTGCCAGCGTTACCATTCCCTGCGGCGTCATCGCAACCTGCGTATGAACGACAAATTCACCCGATTCGGGATGGAACACCCCGAACTTCACTATCCCGTGCGCGGGACTCAGCGTGAATCCGAACATATCGGAAAATTTCACTTCCTGCGCGCTCTGGGTATTTATGACCTTGACTTTCCGACGCTTCTGACCGGGAGGCCCGGCAGGCCCTACCGGTTGATTCTCGTCATGTTTCTCGTCACCATCGTCATCCGGTGGCATGGCATCGTCAGGAATATTGAAATCATCGGGTGGTTTCGACATCGTTCTCTCCTTTGCAGATTAATTCTACCTCGTGCAATTCTAACATAGATAATGACATAAAAAATGGACTCCCAGTTTCCCGGGAGTCCTTCGGGCGGGGCAAATTTGGTGGGGCTAACGGGAATCGAACCTGTGACCTCATCCTTATCAGGGATGCGCTCTAACCAACTGAGCTATAGCCCCGCGAACGGAAAAATTTAACACACGCTTATCATCGTGTCAACGGCCTGGTTTTTTTGTATCGGTATGTTAGCAGAATTTTTCAGCGAAATTAAGGAGATACTCGAGCCCTTTTAGCGTCCCCGTCCCGTACCATCCGCATTTTCGTCCGTCTATCTCCATTACCGACCTACCTGATTCCTCCTCTATCTTCGAGAGTATTTCCTCCGAAAAACTATACGGCTCGCTCGATGCGAAAATAACGTCCTGGTATTTGCTGTAAAGCACTTCTTCATTGATAACCGGATATCTCTCAACCTCTTCAAATACATTTTCAAACGGTCCCTCCCCCAATAGATTGGAAATATATCCCCCACCTCCAGCTAAATATAAGGGATTCCACCACACAATATATGAATACCTGATTTTCTTTTTCGATTCCCGGAGAATCCGAAGTCTGACCTGCGCGTTGATGATCCTCTCGCACCAGTCGTTTGACTCATCGACCTTTCCAAAGAGCTTCCCATAATCGGTAAGAAGCCCGATTACATCGGCGACCGTTCCGGGCTGGCAGACGTGCACTCGCGAGAATCCTTCGATTTCACCAACATCTTCAGGTTGGTTTTCCTCACGTCCTGTAAGGACAAGATCGGGTTCAAGTTCCCTTATCTTATCGATATCGGGATCCATTACTCCCCCGATAACCGCTATCCCATCGGTTCCGTCAATCTCCAGGCAGTATCTTGTAATCCCGACGAGCGAGTCGCGACACCCGAGATCTATTACCGTCTCGGTAAGAGACGGGACAAGCGATACGATCCTGTGTGGTGGAGAATCGAAGTCAATATCGACGCCGCGTATGTCGGTGATTTTAACCATGCGGTTTCCCGTCACTCATTATTGTTAAAATTCTCCGGACTTACAACTTCCGGTTATCAATTATTTGAGTTGGATTTTCATGTCAGGAGCACCTGTTCTCCTGCTATAATCCTTACGGAATGGCGACCGAGAAGGCGAAATCTGAAGTTAAAGGCCGAGATAACAATTCTGACCGGGGTACACCGCCATGGACATCCGTGCGGGAGCCTGTAACCGGACCGTCATGGCCATACCTTCCCGATCATGGCGGCGCGAGAATTTTCGGTTCCCTGCAGTTCAGGATTTGGCTTGTCCTTCTGGCCGCATGGGTACTCTACTCGCGGTTCTTCTTCCTGTCCCCGTATTTCAAAGATCCTGACAGCGCACGGTTCGCGTTTGGGCTCGCGCAGAAACTGCAGGGCATCGGATACTCCGATGGTATGTTCCATCAACTCGACATGCAGTATGGCGCGTACGTCCTTTTCTACGGACTCGCGAAGCTGTTCTTCATCGATCCGTCGGGTATCCAGCAGTTCATGACAATCGTCAGTGTTGTCTCGATGATCGGGATAATCGCCCTGAGCTTCTCACTCGGTTACATGATATGGGGCATCAGGACCGCACTTGTAAGCACCACTCTTCTGGCGCTCAGCCCGATGATGTGGATCGCCGGGCAGTATCCAACCGTTCTGATTCCCGCATTTTTTGTTTTCATGCTGGCAGTCTGGGCGATGGTGATGAGCTACCGTGTTCGCGGGGGACGATGGTGGCTCGTCGCGTCGGCGATACTGTTCGCGTTCTCGATTCTGATAAGAGTCGAACTTATCTTCGGGATGCTTGTACCGGTCTGCTACGCGTTCTTTGTCGACCGTCGGGGACTTAGACGCGCACTGATCCTGTACGTAATCACAGCCCTCGTCCTGACCGTGTTCTGGGTTTTCGTCTGGAACGTCGACATGGACAGCCTCTTCGCGTTCGGCCCGCATCAACCGGACTACGGAAAGTCCGTACTCATGAACTGGTGGGGGATGGGACCGTTCCTGTTCGTGTTCGCCTTCTTCGGATTTCTCTACAGGTTCGTTACCGACCGTAAACCCCTGCCCTTCATTTTCTTCTGGATCGTAGGGTTCAACACTTTCTACACCGGACATCTCACATCACCGAGAAATTTTATCCTTTACTACCCGGTAGTAAGCTGGCTCGCCGCGTTCAGCGTGATTGCCCTCTACACATGGTTCGCGCGAAAAATAAAATTGAATAAACCATTAAGGATAGCGGCAATGGTCCTGTTGAGCGCGGGAGCGCTCACGATGCTCACGATGAGCACGATAAAAACCGGCGACGGTGTGAAAATCGCGTGGGGTGACACTGTATCTTACGCGCGAAGCGACGGACTCAGCCCGACCGGTTCCGCCTGGTTTTACATGCAGGATTTCAGGGTGGGCGACGGATTCCAGTACGGCTGGATCGAAGACGGCGCTCGGGAAGCCGCCGATACGGTCTTCAATCCGGAATCGGATGTTTTCATTGGATTCAATCCCCCCATTTTCGCGGGGAAGCTGAGCCAGGTCTACCTGAATTATCACCTTCTCGCTTCAGGCTGGAAGATGGAGGAAATCAGGGGATCGTTCATTATTTTCAGACGACCTGTAAGATCGTCGGGAGAAAACATACCGACAGTTTCAATGCAGACCTACTACGTGGATGATCCTCCCGCCGAGGACATAGGATTTGTGGGCAGCGATTCAACGCTGAACGTTGTACTCGCACGTGATGCGCTACCAATTGTTCATCAGACTCAGGGTGAGGATTCAGCAGCTATTCTGAAGACATCTTCCGGGTGGCATGTCGCACATTCTTTATCCGGTCTGGATTTTCTTACAGTCGACAACCGTGGAGCACTCTACGCGGATGGCGCTCTCCAGTGCGAAACCGAGTTCATGAAGTTCTTCCACACGGACCCGACTGAAATCAGGCATGTCCAGCTTGTTCCACCGGAATCCGATTCAAGGCCTTCAGCATGGACCTATTCAGGCGGTGTAGTGTCAGTTCACAATGGAGAATCGTACTCAGATTACGACAATGTCATGCTGAAAGGTGTAACCGAAATCACATGGTCCTCGCATACCGATCCTCACAAATGGGCAGTTCTTGCGATGATGATCGACAGCCCGGAACCGGTCTTCGAGATATTCATTGGTCAGAGTCCGATAAGCAGGCCCCAGTGGATCGCAAACAATATCAGCGGTATTGAAAACGCGCGATGGCACCTGATGGCAATACCACCGGGTACTTTCACGGGCGATGAAACAGAGTTCAGATTAACAATGGAAGAGGGAGATATTTACGATATTTATCTCGTCCAGCGCTCGTATCCGGACTGCCAGTTCAGGAACGAGACCGCGATTCCGCTTGATCTCGAATTTTCCACTTACGATTGTGACAGGTAGTTAACTTTCCTCTTCAAGATAAGCGCGAACCGAATCGCACTGCCAAATACGGGACGCTATCATTACAGCGGTTTCATCCTGGTAAGCCCCGTTCTCCGAAAAAACAACGAGTACAAGTCGTGGATTCTCATAAGGCCCGAAGCTTGTGAACCATGAATGCGGTTCCTCGCGCGGCGGGTCCTCGGCTGTTCCGGTTTTTCCGGCGATGTCAATCCAGTCGAAGTTACACGCACGTCCGGTACCGTCGGCAACACACTCCCTTAAACCCCTTCTGACCGCATCTATCGCTGAATTATTGATCTCAATTCTCTCTATGAGGCTCGGGGCGGGTGTCAGAAGCCTGTTGAAATGCGGCGGAATCATGTACCCCCCGTTTGCGACAACTGACGTCATCTGTGCAACCTGTAGAACCGTAAGCTGCACGAAGCCCTGCCCGATACACATGTTCATCGTATCACCCGTGTACCATCGCTCCCCGATCCTCTCCTGCTTCCACTCGTCATCGGGAATAAGTCCGGTTGCCTCGTTGGGGATATCGACATTGGTCTGCTGCCCCAGTCCAAGTCTCTGGGCCATCTCTGCTATCCTCTCATGGCCAAGTTCCTGGGCCATCGTCCAGAATGCGACATCGCAGCTTTCGGCAATCGCCTGCGTGAAATTTACCCTTCCATGACCGCTTCGGAGCCAGCAGCGGAACGTACGGTTCCCGACCTCAAGGCTTCCGGTACACATCCATGTCCCGGTGTTGAGGCTGCTTTCGCAGGCGGCGAGCGCGGTAACGATCTTGAAAGTACTGCCGGGCACGTAATCGTTCTGAATCGGCCTGTTCAGAAGGGGATGATCCGGATCGTTAAGAATCGAAAGCCATCCGGCAGGATCGACACCCGATGGATTGAAAAGATTCGGATCGTATCCCGGGGCACTGACCATCGCCAGTATCGACCCGTCACGCGGGTCCATCGCAACAACGCCCCCCACGTACTCACCGAAGATATCAAGGATCTCACGCTGCATTTCGAGATCAAGTGTGATCCTCAGGGGGGAACCTCCGACCGGTTCGGTCACCGGCTGACGCATGACCACGCGGTCACCGATACGGGCCACCTCGCCATGTTCGCGAAAGACATACCATTCATCGTAGACACCACCCGAGCCTTCATCCGTGAAAAGCGTACGCTGAACAGCGCGTTCGCGCTCGTTGACAACCGCAAAACCGCTGTCCACCGCCTGTATAAGCCCTCCGCGCATGTTAACCCGAACCTCTCCCGGAAAATCTGCAAAATTCCCCTCAGTAAGGAGTCTCACATCACTTTCATGCACTATAACCGCACCGTTATCCGGAACCACCGCCGGAACCATTCCAGCCTCTCCGAGAATGCGCCCGCGTGCGTCAACCGACACAAGACGTTCCCCCGGATGACCCCTAAGAAGATTGTCATACTGTCTTTCAAGTCCGGCTTTCCCGACCACATCACCCATCGAGTAGCCAAAACGGGTCCAGTCTTCAAGTTCATCCGATGATATCTCGCCCATGTATCCCACTACCTGTGCGGTAGCCCGTCCTGCGGGGTAACTTCTACGGTATGACAACTCCAGGAACGCACGGGGAAATTCAGCGCTTCGTTCGAGTATCGAAGCCACCTCGACGTGATTGAGATCACGCTTGATCAGAATGCTGCGTGCCCCGAACTCGCCGCCTTCAGCGGCCCATATCTCGCTTGCAAGGCTTCTCTCGCGCGACGATGCCTCCCTGCTCTCTATCACCGCATCAAGTTGGTCGGCACTTAAACCAAGGAATTCCCCAAGTATACTTATGCGATCTATGTCGGCTTCTACATCATCCGAAGTGACGAAATAGCAGTCGTATACCGAATGATTGACCGCGAGCGGACGTCCGGCGCGATCCAGAATCTCACCGCGAGGCGGGGTAAGCTGGATCCGGGTTATTCGGTTCTGGGCTGCCTGCGCCTGGTAATACGGAAACTGGATATAACCAAGATTGAAAAGCGCGCTAATCAGGATAATGAGGATGAGAACAGCTATCGGACCAGCGAGAAATTCGCGCTTAATGGTAAGGTCCTCCGCCCTTGGCAGATGACGGTAAAGTTCCTCCTTTTCGTTTTCCGTGTAATGCTTCATGTCTTGTCGATAACCCTCGTCGTGGCCCCGTAATGACGTCGCCTTCCCTTATCAACGGGAGCTTTCAGGAGTCTCCGCGTAAAGTACAGCAGGACGGGAAATCCAATCAGAACCCCTATCAGGAATGGAGAGACTATACCGGGAACCTTCGCTGCACCACCAAGCTTGTTGATTGCACCTGCGACCATCCTCAGGAACAGCCACAGAAGTTCGCATCCGGCCAGGCTTATCACCCACGCAGCCATGAAATTCTCGAGATAAAACATCTTTCTGAGAAACAGAAGTACAGCTCCGAAACCACCGTACGCAAGTGTGTAGATACCGAATGTCCCGCTTAGTGCATCGAGAACAAGCCCGAACACTATCCCGGCGAGTGGCGATACCTCCGGGGGCCATGCGAAAGCGGCCGAGGCTACAAGAAGCCAAGCCATGTCTATGGACCATCCAAGTCGCGTATTCGCAATCGCCGACAGCACAACAAGGAGAAGTCCTGCTCCAGTGAATATTACCGACCTTACGAGCATTAGTTTTCTTTATCGGCTCAACCGCACCGATACAACAGTCCGGACAATTCTACCAGATTGAATCAGAAAATTGGGATGTTTACCGGGCAGATATAAACCGGAATCCTGATAATATACAGAAAAAAAACCCGGGAGTCGGTGTCCCGGGTATTGAATTGCCATTTAATACTTATTTTAAGCTTTGCGATAAGGTCTCTTGGCTTTTACCTTCTTTGCTTTTCCCGATTCCTTTTCCTTGAGAGCAGCCTGTGCCGCCGCAAGTCTTGCGCCGGGAACCCTGTAGGTTGAGCAGCTCACGTAGTGCAGCCCGATCCTGTGGCAGAATCCCACGCTCTCGGGTTCACCACCATGCTCGCCGCATATGCCAAGCTTGATATCCTTTCTCGCACGGCGTCCGTCCTCGATGCAGATCCTCATCATGCGACCGATACCCCTCTGATCCAATACCTGGAACGGATCGACCGGAAGGATACCCTTGTCGACATAGTCCCTGATAAGTCCGGCGGTATCATCACGCGAAAGTCCCATGCCGGTCTGCGTGAGGTCGTTTGTGCCGAAACTGAAGAACTCGGCAACCTCAGCCACCTGGTCGGCGGTAAGCGCGGCTCTCGGAATCTCAATCATCGTACCGTACAGATAATCGACCCATACTCCCTGCTCTTCCATGACCTTCTCCGCGGTACCGCGTACGATAGGTTCGAGCACTCTCAGCTCGTTAACTTCCATTGTGAGCGGGACCATGATCTCGGGTTTCGGGTCGAATCCTGCCTTTTTACGCTTGCAGGCTGCCTCGAATATCGCGCGTACCTGGGTTTCGCTGATAATAGGGAACATTATCCCGAGACGGCAGCCCCGTGTGCCAAGCATCGGGTTGGCCTCGTCGATAGTCCTTCTCAGCCTTCCCATCTCGAAAAGCTTCGACTTCTCCTCTTTGGACTCGGCTTCGCTTATCATATTCTCGATATCCTCATCCGACGGCAGGAACTCGTGGAACGGAGGATCGATAAGTCGAATCGTTGTCGGAAGACCATCCATAGCCTGGAATACGCCGGTGAAGTCCTTCCTCTGTTCGGAGAGAAGCTTTTTGACAAGCTGGTTCTTTCTCTTTTTACTGGCAGAATCGGTTTTGTTGCTTGCCAGGATAAGGATCAGTTCCGCGACAAGCATCTTGCGCTCTCCACCAAACTGATGCTCGGTCCGGCAAAGGCCAATACCCTCTGCGCCAAGTTTCCTCGCGAGAGCGGCTTCGCTCTTCTTGTCGGCATTCGCGCGGACACCCAGTTTCCTGAACTTGTCCGCCCACTCCATAACCCGGCCAATATACTTCCCGGGTTCGGGACTGCTTACAAGGTCAAGCGCCGCATCGATTATCTCTCCGGTCGTACCGTTGATCGTTATTACGTCCCCTTCCCTGTAGACCTTGCCGCCAATGGTAAGCGTACCCTTTTTCGAATCAGTTACCGCATCCTTACAGCCTGCGACACATGGCTTGCCCATCTGGCGTGCAACAACCGCCGCGTGGGAGGTCATACCGCCCTGGCTTGTCAGAATTCCGTTACTTGCGAGCATTCCCGGGAAATCGTCCGGGTTGGTCTCGTTCCTGACCAGTATCATCTCCGGACGTGGCTGTTTGGCATCCTTTGCTATCTCAATCTTCTCGAGAACCCGGTCGGTTGAGAAAACAACTTCACCAACCGCAGCTCCGGGACTCGCGTTAAGTCCTTTGCCTATAACATTGTCCGAGTATTTCTCGCTCGCCCTGATCCGTGGAAGAAGGCACTGCACGAGAAGCGCCGGATCGACCTTCATGACCGCCTGCTTCTGAGTAAGGATTTTTTCATCGACCATATCGGACGCGATCCTGACCGCCGCGGGGCCGGTTCTCTTGCCGTTTCTGGTCTGGAGTATCCAGAGCTTGTCGCCCTCGAACGTGAACTCCATGTCCTGCATGTCCTTATAGCGCTTCTCAAGCTTGTTGGCATAACCCACAAGCTCTTTGTACATTGCGGGTTTCTGAACCTTCAGCTCATCGATGTGAAGAGGTGTCCTTGTACCCGCGACAACTTCCTCACCCTGCGCGTTGAAGAGAAGCTCGGCGAAGAGGACCTTCTCGCCATTAGACGGATCGCGCGTGAACATGACACCCGATCCGCAGGTATCGTCGATGTTGCCGAACACCATTGTCTGGACGTTTACGGCGGTACCGAGGTCATGCGCGATGTTGTTCGCGTTACGGTAGGCAATCGCGCGTTCGGTGTTCCAACTTTTATATACCGACTCGAGTCCCGTCATAAGCTGATCGAACGGGTCGTCCGGAATCTGCTGTTTTGAAGCCCGGATGAACTTTTCGAATTCCTTCCCGAGTTCGTTAAGCGCATCGGCCGGAAGCTCGGGATCGGTGTCTACACCGAATTTTTCACGTTTCGCGATGAGGGCATGCTCGAAGAGACCCTTATCGACTCCAAGGACTACTTCACCGTACATCTGGAGAAGACGACGATAGCAGTCACGTGCGTATCTCTCGTTGCCGGTCTTCTTAATAAGGCCCTTCAGGACATCTCCGTTGAGACCAATATTAAGCACCGTATCCATCATGCCCGGCATGCTGAACTTGGCGCCGGAACGAACAGAGAGAAGCAGCGGATTGTCCGGATCGCCGAACGTTTTGCTTATCTGTTTTTTAATGAAAGCAAGGCCCGTTCTGACCTGTTTTTCAATTCCCGGTGGCATTTTCTTATGCCGCATGTAGTAGATACATCCTGCCGTTGATGCAATGAAGAACGGCGGGATAGGGAGTCCCATGTTGTACATCTCGCAAAGGTTTGCTCCCTTACCTCCAAGGAGATCTCTCATCTCCGCGTTCCCTTCATGGGGAAGGTAAATCCACTTGTCACTCACTTTAAAGCCTCTTTTCGCAGGCGGGTTATTTCTCCTGGTTTGAGTCTGCATAACCCGCAACTGGCAGGATAAGTTTGGAATCTATGTGATCATGATGCCGGTTCAGTTACTTCAGTCTGTTCATCGGCAGCGGCTTCAGTACCATCTTCTTCCATGTAATAGTAGCTGTATAATCTCTCCAGGTCGGGATCGCCAAATGTCCATTCAGTTGACCTTATTGTCCCGTCGACCCAGTCAAATAATGCTTCTGCCGCCTCGCTCGATGCCGGGTCAAGGCCGTTTAATTCCGCAACCTTCTCAAGAAGGGCGTTCATCAGAAATTCCTCGCGCCACATGGTTCGCACGCGATCGATTGTCATTCCCATTCCCGCGATATATTCCTCCGCTTCCTCGCGTCCCCCAAAGGATTCATAGAACTGCTCCTCACGTGCGGCAAGCGCGGCCTCGTCGGGCTGCAATGAATAATCGTCCGCCGCTTTGGCGATCACGATCTGCTCAAGTCCGCTCTGAAGCGTGATCATCGTCGCTTCCTCGGCGGCAGATTCCTCGTCCATTTCAGCCGCGAGAAGTTCCGCGTACTCGATCGATGCGTGCTGTTCGAACCAGTCCCACCCGATCGTGTACTCACCCAGTGATACGATCGGCTCGCCATCGGACAGTTCATGCATCACCATGCCACCACCATGCGGCGACTCCATCCCTTGCGGTGCCTGCATTCCATCGCCATGACTATGACCCTGACCCTGAGCTGAAGCCTGCGTCTGCTCCATGGCTCTTTCGACAGGGCCCTTCTTCCCAAGGCCGATCACTACCACTGCAAGTACAACAACAATGATTATGATCAAAATGTCCCTGATTGTTTTTCTTGTGTCCATTTTTACTTATCTTCCCGTTCCTTACTCCCCCTGGTGCTCTGCTTCCGACTCCATGCCAACAGGGTCTTCATCATGTCCTGTTTCAGCTTCCTCTTCGCCATCCATTCCTTCCTCGTGTTCCCCCTCGCCTGTCTCTTCGGCGGCGTGTTCCCCGTCACCATGATCCTCGCCATGTCCTTCGACAACCTGGCCTTCAAAAGTCTCCTCGGTGACAACCGGTACATCCACATCCTCCGCTAACTCAACTATGTTAAGCCTGTCGAGCAGCAGTATCTCGATCTCATGGTTCTCGCGCATCTCTTCCATGTAAGTCATCTGGCGTTCCGAGATCCACTGTCGCTTTATCTCCTCAGCGATATACTCGGTCGACTGCTCCATCGTGAGCTCTTCCGGGTCCACTTCGGCAAGTCCCGCGAGATAATTCCTGTATGCCTCGCCGTTCGTTACCCAGAATTCCTCGATCTCTGCATCGGTAACTTCCCCGTGTTCGATCTCCCAGAGCTTTTCGATTATCTTCTCCTGAAGCGACTGAACAAGGAAATTCCTTTTTAGATCATCGGGGATAAGCTCCTCGGGAATCATCGGAGGAACCATGTTCTCGATAAACGCATCCCATCCGCCGTTGGTGTCGAGAAAATTATTGTACTGCTCCTCGATTTCCTCCTGCGGAACACTTACACCAAGTTCGGCTGCCTCTATTAATGTTATCTCCGGTGTGATTATGTACTGGTCCAGAAGCATGTAAATCTGCGGATTACTGAGAAGGTCCGCAAGTGTGATCTCGTTGTCATCGATTCTCGCAATAACCACTGAATCGTATTCCGGACCGTATTCCGTCAACTCGGCTTCACTGTATGCCTGGCCTCTGGAGCATCCGACACCGATGATAATCGCCGACACGAGTATCAGGCCTGCCAGGAATCCCGTTAAAAAGGGCTTTATTTTTTTCATTTTATTCTCCCTTTACCTGTCATTTCATTTATCTCAAATTACCGCGAACGGGTATGATACTAAGCAATAACGCTTTTATCAAAGTTTCCGGTTCCGTCACGAACCAATCCTGCCTTCAACCGGTCTGGCAATGGGCTTACATGCCGTCTCAAGCTCACTGATTATATGCCTCGCCTGCGAAATCACACGGTCCGGTTCTCCGGACGTTTTAACAATAAATCCGCGCGGTGTCGGCTTAAGCCTAGCCCTTCGAACCATTTCACCGACACTCGTCCACCTGTTATCCCGCGCCATCCAGTGATGGAATGAAACCTCGATCACCTTCCTGACCGGATCGAACGCGATCAGTTCAACTCCGCATTCCATCGCTTTCAGCCGCATCTGCATGATATCGATCAGGTTGACAACCTCCTGGGGCGGCTGACCGAACCTGTCGACCACCTCGTTCATAATCCGGTCCAGTTCTTCCTTCGTCTTAATCTGTCCGAGTCTTCTGTATAGCGTGTACCTTTCGGTCTGGTCGAGAAGGTAATCCGGTGGTATCCGGGCGTCGACCGGAAGTCGAAGCGTGCATTCAACGTGCCCGGAAGTCCCGATATTGCTGTAGTCAATCTCGCCCTCGAAAACCTCGGATATCGTCTCGGTCAGAACCTTCGAGTAAAGTTCGAACCCGAGTTGCGCGACGAATCCGTGCTGTTCAGGTCCCAGGATATTTCCTGCTCCCCTAAGTTCAAGGTCACGTTGCGCGATCTCGTAGCCTGCACCGAGATGACTGAAATCCGACAGCGCCTCAAGACGCTTCGTGGCAAGCCCGGAAAGCGGTTTTCCAAGCGGGAACAGGAAATACGAGTATGCCTGAAGTCCGCTTCGACCAACGCGGCCTCGTATCTGGTGAAGCTGTGCGAGTCCGAAATTCTGCGCGTCCTCGACAATCAGGGTGTTAACCCTCGGAATATCAAGGCCGTTTTCGATAATCGTCGTGCATACAAGAACATCATGCTCGCCGGCCATGAACTCCATCATGACTTTCTCTAATTCGGTCTCCTCCATCTGACCGTGGGCGACAGTTATCTTCGCCTCCGGCACGAGTTTCTGGAGACGCTTCGCTACCGCCCAGATAGTCTCGACCTTGTTGTGCAGGTAGTATATCTGGCCCTTTCTCGCAAGCTCTGCCTGAATTGCTGACTTTACAAGGTGCGGGCTCCATCTTTTCACGTACGTTCGTATCGGAAGCCTGTCCGGGGGTGGAGTATCGATGATGCTGATATCCCGAAGCCCGATGAGGGACATATAGAGTGTGCGCGGTATAGGTGTAGCTGTCAGTGTGAGTACATCTATCGAATTTTTCAGAAACTTGATTTTTTCCTTGTGCCTTACCCCGAACTTCTGCTCCTCATCGACTATCAAAAGTCCAAGATTATTGAACTCGACATCCTTCGAAAGAATACGATGTGTACCGATAACAATGTCAGCCTTGCCGTCCTTAAGGTCCTTAACAGTCTCCTTCTGTTCCTTTCTCGATTTAAACCTGGACAGAAGCGCGATATTTACCGGAAGGTCCTTCAGCCTCTGCTGGAACGTTATGTAATGCTGCTGTGCAAGGATCGTCGTGGGGACAAGCACCGCCACCTGCATACCGTCCAGAACAGCCTTTAAGCCGGCCCGCACGGCAAGCTCCGTTTTTCCGTAACCGACTTCGGCGCAAATCAGCCTGTCCATCGGTTTCGTCGACTCCATGTCGTTCTTAAGCTCATCAAGGCTCCTGAGCTGCCCGGGAGTCTCCTGGAATTCGAACCGGTCCTCCACTTCCTTCTGCCAGACCGTATCGGGCTGGAACCTGTGCCCTGATACCTGCATGCGCGACTTATAGAGCTTCAGAAGGTCCTCGGCCATCCGGACCATCGTCTTCTTGACCCTGCGCTTGAGCCTGTCCCAGTCACTCGTTCCAAGGCGGTTTATCGCAGGGGCCGCACCCTCCGCCGATGTGTACCGATAAAGCTGGTCTATCTGTTCGACCGGTACATACAGCTTGTCGTTCTGGGCATATTCGAGAAGAACGTAGTCCCGGAAACTTCCGTCCGGCCCCTTCTGCTGCGTTATGCCCCTGAAAATGCCTATACCGTGGTGGACATGTACAACGTAGTCTCCCAGCCGAACTTCACGAAGCTCCTCACGCGTAAACGCCCGTGCTTTGCCCCGTGCCCTGGCAAGGCCACGCTTCCTCGACGGGAACAACTCGGCATCTGTCAGAACAACCGGACCACCGGGTGCTATGTCAAAACCATCGGAAAGGTCTCCATGCAGGATATGGACTCCCGGGTACTCCCCCCCGAGCATCTCCTTTATTCGTTCACTTGATCGGCTGACGATGAACAGTCCCGGACCCTTTTCGGATTCCCTGTCCTCGGCAAGATTTTTCAGGTACTGCTCCAGACGCCTGTCGAAACTCCCTGACGTGACTTTGATGGGATGATAGTGAAGGTCTATGATTTCTGTCCCGGCGGGTGGAACCGGACACGTTGGTGACAGGTACTCAAGCCGCGTGAAAATCCCCAGGCCATTTGAAATATCATCAACCGAGTGACTCAGGCCTTCGTGCTCCGGGAGCCTGACACCATCTCCACCGACCTCCCTCGGAAGCTCCATGGCAATACTTCTGGAGAGCGTAAGACCCGGCGAATCGACTATTACAAGGCTGTCCTTCGGAAGGTAATCCCAGATTCCGGCCTTGTCGAAAAATGAGAATCCACGGGCCTGAAATTCATCCTTCTCCTCGTCGGAAAACTCCCTGAACCTGACCGGATCGTCGTGAATCTTCCCGACTTCTCTTAATTCTCCCTCGACATCAAACAGCGCTTCTGGATCCTGGTCCCTCAGAAGTTCCGCTTCAAAGCACGGACTGATCCGAAGCGAGTCTGTGTGACCGAGTGACCTCTGGGTTTCAGGATCAAATTCCCTGAGGCTCTCGATCTCATCGCCAAATAAATCAATTCTTACCGGACGCTTTCGTCCCGGTGGGAAAATATCGATGATTCCGCCACGTCCCGCGACCTGCCCGATCTCGCGAACCCGCCCTACAAGGCGGTAGCCCATGTCAAATAATTCTCTGAGAAATACCGTCTTATCCTCGATCTCGCTTCCCGGTTTGAAATTGAGCATCCTCTCCCGATACCTCGCGGGCGCGACCAGAGGAATACCGAGTGCCGACCGGCTCGCAACAACAAGTATCGGAACCCCGGTAATCAACCTTTCCAGAACACGGTACCTGTAGAAAATAATTTCAAGCTCACCGAGTGTGAGAAAATCCTGCGCTAGAAGGTTGAGGTCCTCGAAAAGGAATACCTCCTCGTCGCCTTCACGCTCCGCGAGGTCCATCATGAATGCCGCGTCGCTGAAAATTTCCTTCGCGCGGGCTGTATCGGGAGCAACCACCAGTGTCGGGGCATTACCTCTCCGCATGTGAGTTAAAGCGGCGACAATACCCGCGAGACCTCCACGGACTCCCGATGCGATCGTTCTGTCCGAGTCCCCGGAAATTGCGTCCAGTATCCCGGATATCCCCGGATGATTTATAAGTCCACTGTCGAAGCTGCCGGGAGTATCACTCATCGGATGATTCGCTCACCTCACCTGTTTCCTCTTCTTCTCCCCGCTTAGTTTCGGGATCAGGGCCTTTGTCTTGTTTCAATCTCAGATTTGTATTCAACCATGTCATTGCTTTCTCGGGACCATAATCAACCCATCGCTTGATCCCTTCAGTAATACCCGGCATGATTTCCGTGAGTGTATTCTCCTCTTGCTTATCCATCTGGTCCAGAACGAAGTCGGTTCCACCCTCAACGACCTGTTCATGCGGCCAGCCTATTCCCACCTTCAGCCTTGAAAATCCCGATCCGCAGACTTCTATTATGTGTCTGACACCTTTATGCCCCGCTGACCCACCACCAATCCGCATTTTTGCGTAACCAACCGGGATGTCCATCTCGTCGTGAATTACGAGCACATCCTCAATCCCGAGTTCCGTTTTCCCAAGCACGTGAGATACCGCGTTTCCCGACAGGTTCATGTAAGTAGAGGGCTTCACGAGGATCACATTTTTATTCCCGACCTTAATTACCTGTGCCCTTGCATTTTTGAGCGCGGAGAAATTCTTCCGTACTTCCATGTACGAGAGAAACTCATCGAGAACACGGTACCCGAGGTTGTGACGTGTCCCTGTATATTTTTGACCAGGATTGCCGAGTCCTGCAATGATTGCCGAAATATCATCCCAGTTTATTCCAGAATCCTTTTTACGTTTTCCCAGGAACATGATTTTTCACAACTCCAACGTTAAAAGCCCCGGATTTGAAATACCGGGGGGTTTTAGTTTTGCTGGTGGAATATTTTCGCTATATCAACCTCCAGCCCACATCGCTGAAACAGCCTGTAGATATGGGTCGGGACGTGATCTTATTTTTCCTCAGGTTCCTCTTTTGCTTCACCTTCGGCAGGAGCGGCTTCGCCCTCCTCACCTTCAGGAACAGCCTCGACTGGCTCTTCGTCTTCCGGAAGTACCATCCTGACAGCAGTAACACTTATCAGGACCATCGATGGATCGCTCTGCAGTTTGACGTTTTCAGGAAGGACTATATCGCCCGCGGTGATTGCATGACCGATATCAAGATCTTCCGTGTTAACTTCGATCAGGTCGGGAACATCGGTCGGAAGGCACTCGACGTCTACATAATCGTTGGAGATCGCACGGACACCGCCGTTCGCAATGCCAATCGGGCTGCCGGTAAATTCGAGTTTAACGTTGAACGAAGTTACCTCGTCCATCTTGACTGCATAGAAATCAACGTGTAACGCGTCCTGCGACATCGGATCGCGCTGAATCTCTCGAACAGCTGCGACCTGCTCGTTTTTTCCGAACTCGATGTTTACAAGGTTCAGCTGATCGGTTAGATGCTTCATCCATTCCTTCGCATCCAGCTTCAGAAGAGTGGGATCATTTCCATGAGCGTAAAGGCTTGCCGGTATAAATCCCGCATCTCTTAGTCGTCGCGATGCTTTTGAACCGGTTTCTTCTCGTGATTCTGCTTGTAGCTTGATAATTGCCATAATACTTTTCCTCCGCCCATATTCGTTTGAGCGCGAACCTGCTATTTTATTGAAAAGTTTCCAATACTTCAAGACCTGCAGTGATTTTCATGCGGTTATCCATTTTTATTTCATCCTGAGCAAATTTCGCCTGTATAATAATAAACAATGAAAAAGCTGTTTCCTCTCATTATTTTAATATTACTCGTATGCGGTTGCCGCGGTGAAATCACCGTGCCCGATCTTTCGGGCAACACTGGTGTACCCAGTACAATTTTCCTTATCGATAATCCCGACCAGCTTGTGCCTGTCGTTTTCGATGGTTCGGAATTCGACCAGGGCGGGATAGCCGTGATAAACGCCAAGATTGGCGATACCTTTGCAAGGTCTATAACTTCAAGATGGACCGGATCGTTCAGATGGTCCGGAACCATCCCTCAGAATGCAGGGCTTACAGGGCTTTACGGAATCGGTGACGGTCCGCTCGAACTCTTCAACACGGTGGACATCATCCCGCCGATCACACGTTTCGGGGACGAGACGCTTCCTCCACCAGAGGGCATGTTCTTCAGGATAAGAATAAACGGTGAAGAAATTTTCAGCGAGGAGATTTCCAGGGAGCCATCGGACCACTGGAACAGTTTCAATCTTGATATCTCCGGTTATAGCGGGCAGGATGCGGATATCATCTTCGAATGCGAGGGCGTTGTCTTCGGAACCAACCTCGCGTACTGGGGGCACCCCGAAATCTCATCTCCCTCGGAAAATCCAAGACAGGTAATTTTATTTGGCCTTGACACAGTAGCAGCCGGACATTTTGGCCATCACGGTTACAGGCGCGACACATCATCGAATATTGACGAACTTGGTGAAAGTTCTTTTGTATTCATGGACGCGCACTCACCCGCGCCGTGGACGCTTCCATCGTTTGCATCGGTTCTTTCCGGACGGCTGCCGGGTGTGACCGGCGCGAACCGCAACAATCGCGGACTTGCCGACTACGAGGACATGCTAGCCGAAATCTTCCGTCGGAACGGTTTCGCGACCGCCAGCTTTGTAAATATTCCCTATCTGCAGGAGGGTGGATTCTACCAGGGTATGGATCACATGTGGGAGGTGCAGGACTTCCCCGCCGAGTTTGCCCTTACTCAGGCAAAGAACTGGATCGAGTATCACAGGGACCAGGATTTCTTCATCTTCATTCACCTTTTCGACCCGCATATCGCGTACGAACCGTCGATGGCATGGGTCGAGAGATTCAGGGATCCCGATTACAGTGGAGCTTACGCCGAAGAATGGCGTCTACAGGGTGGAGTAATTAACGCGAATCACACCGACCCGTCAATCTGGGCCGGATTCAGCGAGGCCGACCAGATTCAGTGCGAGGCCCTCTACGATGGTGAAATCGGCTACATGGACGAGAAGATAGGCGAATTTCTCAACTGGTACGAGTCGCAGGGAATGCTGGATGATGCGCTGATCGCGATGTTCGGCGATCATGGCGAGGAATTCGGTGAACATGGTCGATGGGAGCACGGGCACTCGCAGTTCGAGGAGCAGATACACGTCCCGATGCTCATCAAGCTGCCCAGACAGGAGAGTTCGCGCGAAGTAAACGGGCTTGTCCGCACGATCGACCTCTACCCCACACTTCTTGACCTGTTCGGTTTCGAATCCGAGACCGAAAGCTCCGGAACGACTCTTCTTCCTGTATTGAACGGTGATGACCCATCACCGGACATCCGGTCTATCTCGGAATCGACTTTGTGGGGACCTGAGATAAAAGCTGTCACTACAAACGATTTCAAGTACATCGTGACCGTCCCGACCGGATACCAGGAATTATATGACCTCCAGGATGATCCCGGCGAAACCGAGAATGTGATCGATGACTTTCCGGATGTTGCTGAAGGTCTTGGCGGTTACCTTGAGGAATACGTAAACACGAATGAGGCCGGATGGCACTTAAGATTTCTCGCTGGACCACAGTTCCCGATGACAATCAACCTGCGAATCACATCGCAGTCGAACTTCGAAAACGTGGAGCTTGTAAAACAGATATTCCGTGGAAGCGGCGAGGGAATAACGATCGAAACCGATAACTCGTTCCGTGTCGATCTGGAACTCAGGCCGAACGACACTGTCGAGGTCAGGTTCACGACCGAGTTTAATTCGGGTGATGTAATGTTCGACGGGCTTATCGGTGATGAGCAGGCTGTCGATGCGATTCAGCTTGGCGCGCTCGCGCTGCCGCTTCCGGAACTTGTCGAGATGCTGTCGGACGGCGGCGTCACGCGAGACTATCCCGATGGCATCCTGGTTATTACCGAGGAGGATCCGGTGATCGCGTTCAGTTTCCCGGACTATGCCCGCGAGGAGACTCGCGGGGTGTTTCTCTGGACCGTACCGGAAAACCTTCGCGCCCATGCGGCCGCGATGACTCCCGAACAGATGGAAGCGCTCGAAAGCCTCGGTTATGTATTCGAGTGAAGCTGAAACCTTGTTGCTTAAATATTTAACATCAGGGACTTAAATATCATCACCGACAACACTGAACTGCTCATGCGGTGGTGGTTCCATATCATCAGTTACTATTATTACACCATCGTGCCTGCCGTCTAAATAATTCGCATATCCGTAATATATCTCTCCCTCCTGTACGCTGAGAATACTGTTTTCCTCGAAATCCCCCCACAGGTTATAAACATCCTCTCCTGTAACTACTGGATTTCCGTAACCGCACAGATGGTAGCCGACGACATCCGGGAGTATCGGACGACTCGCATCGGGATTCCCATCCGCATCCAGGTAAAAAGATGAGTAACCGCCCGGTTCCTCGAAAGTCGCGTAGTAGTAGAAATTCCCCGGGAGCATCAAGAACAGATGATCCCCTTCGATCTCATTATCGAGTTCAAGGCCATCACGAATCCGCGGATTCAGGTAACCTGTCGAATGCGATTCCGGATCGGTAATGATTATCGGCCACGGCGGATGTCTTTGCCCTTCGCTGACATCCCACATCAACTGACCGTTTACGCCACCGACCTTCCTTTCGACATACTGAAGCGCGCGGTCCTCCGGATACGCAAACGCGCTTACACGAGACCGCCCATCAGTTTCAGTGTGCAGTTCCAGCGGACCGAATCCGTTCTCCACGGGACAGGTTGTCAGGCATCCATGCTTTTTAATGTTGTAATCGCGCATGAACGGATTCTCCGGGTAATGCACCATGTAACCGTACACTATGAGTGCATCGAAATCCCCCGGATATGGCGAGTAATGCGGGTCGCCCGGCGGCAGGTACCATGACCTCCCGGTGTCCGGATTTATCCCCGCACGGGGATCGACGAAGGTGTCGGTTGAATCGCCACCATATAAGAACAGCGGGTATCGTCCACCGTTATCCACCGCGTACCTCTCCAGCGTGATCTGGATCATGTGGATGTTTGCCTTGACTTCATACATCCTCGTATCCTGAGGATTACACGGCCCGGTTATAAAACAGGGAATAATCAACAGGACAAGTCCGACAAAAAGTACCGTTGAGATGATGCATCCGACTACGTGACTTATCCTGCCTGACTGGTTCATTTCCATTTCCTTGCTTACCGTATCTTTGTAATTATGACACAAACAATTCACGCATGGTTATCTATCGCTGCTATTTCCGATTAATTAATTTTCATTTTTATCTGCTATCATTCCTGACATAAAGTCGAACAGGACCCATCCGATGCCAGAATTCACCACCGACAATAACTCGATCACCCACAGAAGGCCTCCGGAAACGCTGTTGATCGAACCGTACGGCCCCGATATTCTCCGTGTCCGGGCGACGATCAACCCGGAATTCAGCGGACGGAAATGGATGCTTCTCGATCCGGGGGAATCATCCCCGTCGATCGAGATTTCCGATTCATCCGCGTCGATCACGAACGGACGGATCAGGGCGGTTGTCGAGATCAACGGCCGCATCACCTTCTATAACGAAAAGAATGAAATCATACTGGAGGAACCTGCGTACCATTCGCTCCTGATACCATCCGGCAGAAATCACAAAACACTCGGAAGCGAATTATCCGAAACAATTGTCAGGTTTAAATCGCGCGAAGATGAGAAAATCTACGGTCTCGGACAACACCGTCACGGTTACCTCGATCAGAAGGGCTGCGTGATCCCGCTCGAACAGCGTAATTCGGAGATCGCTATCCCGTTCGCACTTTCGAGTCTGGGGTACGGTTTCATCTGGAACAACCCGGCGATCGGACATGTCGAGTTCGCGAAAAACGAGACGCGATGGATCGCGAACGCATGCCCGGAAGTTGATTACCTTGTATTTACCGGGGTTAACACCCGCGAAATAATCGAGAAATACGCTGATCTCACCGGGCACCCGCCGAAACTTCCAAAGTTCGCATCGGGATTCTGGCAGTGCAAGCTTCGATATAAAACCCAGGATGAGCTTCTGAACGTCGCTCGTGAATATAAAAAGCGCGGACTTCCCATATCGGTAATCGTAATTGACTTCTTCCACTGGAAACATATGGGCGAGTGGAGGTTCGATCCGGACGACTGGCCGGACTCCGGCGAGATGGTCCGCGAACTTGACGAGATGAACATTAAACTCATGGTTTCCATCTGGCCCGCGGTCGGGGTCAACAGCGAGAATTTCAAAGAGATGGAAGAAAAGGGCTTCCTCGTCCGGACCGAGCGCGGAATCCCGCTTTTCCAGAGATTCAGGGAAAAACTCACCGGAAACTTCGAATACCTTCACTACTACGATGCGACAAATCCCGACGCCGGGAAATATGTCTGGAGCAAGGTCAGGGATAACTACTTTCGTCACGGGATAAAAGTCTGGTGGCTCGACGCGATCGAGCCGGAGATGTACCCGTATCACCCGGAGAACGTCCGGTTTAATATCGGTAACGGAAACGAGGTCGGATGCTTCTACCCGGTGGGACAGCAGAGGGCGTTTTACGAGGGAATGATCTCAGAGGGCGAGGAGGAGATCATCACGCTCGGACGGTCGGCGTGGCTTGGTTCGCAGCGCTATGGCGCCGCGGTCTGGTCGGGAGATATTTTCTCGACATTCGAATGTCTCAGGCAGCAGGTTCGCGCGGGACTCAATATCGGGCTTTCAGGAATCCCGTGGTGGACGACAGACATCGGTGGATTCCTCCATGGAAGAAACGACGACCCGACATTCAGGGAGCTGATTGTAAGGTGGTTTCAGTATGGCACGTTCTGTCCACTTTTCAGGCTGCATGGATGCCGTGAACCTTTTGGGGAAAGCACCGGCGCGGATAACGAGGTCTGGTCGTTCGGTGATGAGGCGTACGAGATCATCGCACAATACCTCCACATGCGCGAAAGACTCAGGCCTTACATAATGGAGCAGATGCAAATCGCGCATGAAACAGGCTGCCCGGTAATACGTCCGCTGTTTTTGGATTTCCCCTCTGACAGTAATTCATGGACAGTCGATGACCAGTACATGTTCGGACCGGACATCCTCGTCGCACCAATTCTGCATGAGGGAGCACACGAAAGAAAAGTATGGCTGCCTAACTGCCCCGGTGGGTGTGTATGGGTCGATGCATGGACCGGGGACACGATCGAAGGTGCGACATGGGTAGATGCCGACGCGCCGCTCAATCGGATACCTCTTTTCCTGAGGGATGGCCGGGACCTTCCGGTAGTCACTTAACTTTCGAGATTTCGCTCAACTCTTAAATTCCCCAACGATATTTCCCACGCTGTCCTTCGCGTCCCCGAGAAGCATTCGAGTGTTCTGCATGAAGAAGAGTGGATTATCGATCCCCGCGAATCCCGGTCGCATGCTTCGTTTTAAAATAATGACCGTCCTTGCACGATCGACATCTATGATCGGCATACCGTAAATCGGACTCGATTCGTCACTCCGTGCAGCCGGATTCACAACATCGTTCGCCCCGATAACAAGTGCGACGTCCACGGTCTCCATAACCGGGTTGACATCCTGCGGTTCGACAAGCTGCTCGTACGGCACATTCGCCTCCGCGAGAAGAACGTTCATATGACCGGGCATACGTCCGGCGACCGGATGCACGACGTATTTGACTTCGGTGCCATTTTCCTCGAGAAGATCACCAAGCTCACGGACCGCGTGCTGCGCCTGCGCGACCGCCATTCCGTAACCGGGAACAAAAATTACCGAGTTGGCAGCTTCGAGCATAAGGTATGTGTCATCCGGGCTAACCGTCCTCGCTTCACCGGAGTAGCTTCCCCCGCCCGATGCCTGCGCCGCTCCGAATCCACTGAATAAAACGTTGGCGAGAGACCGGTTCATCGACCTGCACATAATGTTCGTGAGGATGATCCCGCTTGCACCGACAAGCGCGCCCGCGACGATCAGCAGGATGTTGTCGATTGCGAATCCGGCGGCGGATGCCGCAAGTCCTGAGTAGCTGTTCAGGAGCGATATAACGACCGGCATGTCGGCTCCCCCGATCGGTATCACCGACATGACGCCAAGTATCATGGAAAGAACAACGACCAGTATAAGCGCCCAGTAAGTACTTCCGGGCATTATTACAAACGTGATCGCAAACGCGAGAATCGCGACGAGAATTAAGATATTCACAATCTGCTGACCTGCGAACAGAATCGGTTTACCGGGGAGTTTTTCCGCGAGTTTCCCCCACGCGATAAGGCTTCCGGTGAATGTCACCCCGCCGATTATCACCGCGAGGATTATCGCGATGCTCGTAAAAGCGGAGAATGTTTCGGCGCTGCCATTCGACAGAACATCGGAGAATCGAGTGTGATACTCCGCCCATCCCACGACAAGGCTTGCAAGTCCGCCGCATCCGTTGAAAAGCCCGACCATCTCCGGCATCTGTGTCATCTTCACAAGCCGCGCGATAAGTCCACCGATTATTCCTCCTATAATTAAACCAACCAGTATCCACCTGTAGTCCATGTCAGCGAGAAGAAGCGTCGCGATGATCGCGATCAGCATCCCGATCGCTGACAGGAGATTACCCCTTCGGGCGGTCTGCGCGGATGAGAGCATCTTCAGTCCGATGATGAAAAGAACCGCCGCGATCACATACGCGAAGTCAATAACCTGCACCGGTATCACTTTTCACCTCCGCCCTTTCTCTTAAACATACCGAGCATGCGGTCCGTAACGAGATATCCCCCGACCACATTTATGGTTGCGAAAATCACCGCGATGGTGCCCAGCACAACCGTCATCGTTTCGTTCCCATGACCCGCTGCAATAAGCGCGCCTACTATCGTGATGCCGGAAATCGCGTTCGATCCGGACATGAGCGGTGTGTGAAGCTGTGACGGGACCTTCGAGATAAGCTCAAGCCCGAGAAATATCGCAAGTACGAAAACAAACAGTATCAATCCTGTCGATTCCATATCAGGATGACTCCCCTACTTTTTCTGACTGCGCAACCGCGAGGCGAATTGTTTCGTTCACTATCTTTCCCTCATGCGTAATCACGCATCCCGCGAGAATTTCATCCTTCAAATCAAGCACCAGCTCCTTTTTCTCGCTGTCCCAGAAATGTTCGACAAAATTAAAAAGATTGCTCGCGTACATGAAACTCGCGTCCATGGCGACTTTGCCGGGAAGATTAGGTATCCCGATGATCTTCACACCGTTGATATCAACTTCCTCACCGACTATCGATCCCTCGACATTCCCCCCGGTCTCGACGGCCATGTCGACTATCACGCTGCCGGGCTTCATCCGCATTATCATGTCCTTCGTGATGATCCTCGGTGCCTTCCTGCCGAAAACCTGCGCGGTTGTTATAACAATGTCACTCTGTTCGAGGATTTTCGCCATTCCCTCACGCTGCATTTCAAGCTGTTCGGGAGTAAGCTGCTTCGCGTATCCATCCTTCGTCTGCCCTGTATCTCCAATATCGATCTTAATGAATTTCGCACCGAGTGACTTCACCTGCTCCTCGACAACCGGACGGGTGTCGAACGCCTCGACCCTCGCGCCAAGTCGCTTTGCGGTCGCGATCGCCTGAAGTCCCGCCACTCCCGCACCAATTACGAACACACGTGCAGGAACAATTGTCCCTGCGGGTGTCATCATCATAGGAAGCGCCTTTCCACTTCGTTCGGCCGCGACAATAACCGCCTTGTAACCCGCAAGGCTCGCCTGCGAACTTAACGAGTCCATTTTCTGGGCGACCGTTGTTCGCGGAATCATCTCCATGCTGATCGCGGTTATTCCACGATCCCGTAATGCCCTTACAACATCGTGCCTGTTGAAAGGATCGAGGTAGCTTATATGAATCGCTCCCTCTTTCATTCTGTCGATATCGGAGATGGGGGGAACCCTTAATCTGAGGATTAGGTCCGATTCCGAATAGGCACGGTCGACATCCTCCACAACCGTCACCCCGGAATTCCTGAAATCATCGTCGGAGTAGTTCAGACAGTCGTCGTGTATCTGCTCAATGAAAACCTCAGCACCGATTTCGGCGAGCCTGCCTGCAATGCTCGGGATGACAGGACATCGGTCCTCGCCCTCGTCGTGCTCCATGGGTATGAATATTTTCATTTTTCACCCTCCCCTTAATAAGGGGACAAGGCTATATGTATTACATAAATTCACCCCGGTCAACTATCCGGATGCTTATATGCAAAAAAAACGGGCCCGTACTGAACCCGGTTACTCTCGATTTTAAACTGATTACCGCGATTATGGGTAAATCAATAGGATGGTGGCGGAGCCAGCCTCTTGACCCGTGTGGCCTGAAGCCCCTTAGTGGTTTCAATCATGTCGAACTCGACACGCTCGTTCTCCTCAAGCGTCCTGAATCCATCTCCATCAATGGCGCTGTAGTGCACGAATACGTCACTTTCACCTTCTCTTTCGATGAATCCGTAGCCCTTGTCCTTATTGAACCACTTTACTTTACCGTGTGGCATTATAAGGTTCCTCCACTTAATGTTACTTAATACACCCAGGCTTACTACTTTAAACTGAAATTACAAGGCTGCCAGATGCAGCCTTCACAATACAACTTGATTCTAAATTGAATGCAGCTGAAGATTGGATGACTACTTCAAGCCCCGGTGTTCGACCTTATCATCTTACAGATTAACAAACGATCATGTATACAGTCAACTAATATGAACTATTTAATGAAAATTAAATTCTACTGAAATCATCCCCTCCTGCCATCATTCGCATCATTTCTATCCGCTTTTCGTCGGGCGTCACCCTTATAGTCCGCTCGCGCTGGAACCTTACCTTCCCGATCGTCGCACCCGGAATTGGTGTTATGTATTTCGCAAAAGTATAGTCCACCGGAATATTCGAACCCTCACGGGCCTTCGAATGCCATGCCGCGACCATCGCGGCTTCCCTCAATGTCGTCTCTGGAACCTTCTGCCCCCTCGTCGTTATGTACACATGACTACCCGGGATATCCCGCACGTGAAGCCATATGTCCTCCTTGCGGGCTATCCGCCTTAAAGCGTCGTTGGATACATTATTAGTTCCGGCGGTAATCAGATATCCATCGTTAGACCTGTACCTGACCGACGAAATCTTAACCACGCTGCCGTCCGTAACCTTCTGACGATTCTTCTTACCACGCCTGGCTTTCTCCGTTTCATCTATTGTTACAGGCGGGATTAATCCGCGAAGCACCGCCTTCTCTTCCACTTCGTGTATCTCATCAAATGACGCAACTGACGCAAGCTCCTCCTCCAGTGCAAGTATCTCCTCGAGTTCGGCCCGTACAGCCTGCGTGCGCTCAAGCGCGACCTCCTCGGTGCGCTTCAGCTTGCGATACCGGTTGTACCATCTCTCGACCTGCATCGGCGGGGAGATCGACGGATCCATCCTCAGAATCATGTCCTCGTCCTTCTCCCAGTCATGCACGACCATACTCGGTGCGCCCGTCGTCGCAAGGTGCATGTTCGCCAGGAGAAGATCGGCCTGCTTCTTGTATTCCTCCGCTTTCTCAGCCTTCTCCAGATCAGACTGCAGTCCCATCTTCAGACTCGAAAGCTTCTTCCTTCTCTTCTCGATTACGCCGTGGATACGCGATCGAAGCCTGTTTACCTGCTCATCCTCCACCCGTTCGCTGAAGTCCGCGGTCACACGCTTTACGAAATCAACCGGATCATCCCCGGTGAGCGGTTCGCCATTCAACACCCGTTCAACAGAACCTTCAAATGCACCTTTAAGTCTTTCTATCTCACCGGCATCAAGTTTCGCGACAGCCATCTCCGGGTTAACATCGGCAGTCAGGCATACTGCATGCGCCCAGTTGTTGCTCATTCCATGGAACTTACCCGAAAGGTGCCTGTCCAGGGGAGTATCTGATCCTGCAGATCCTATAAAATCGTTCCATTCATCAGGCGAAAATTCCCTCGGTTCGATTCTGTCCTGTTTCGGGGGAAGCTTATATTTCTTTCCGGCCCTGACCTCACGGTACCTGCTCTGATAGCTGTGTACAGATTTCCACGACGCGAGAATGACACCTTCGCTGTCGACAAGAATCAGGTTGGAATACTTGCCCATGAGCTCGACAACGAACCTGTAACTGACCTCTTCACCGGTAAGTTCCCTGCGTGTGAAATCGATCATGACCACACGCTCGAATTTGACCTGCTCGATTCCATCGACACGGGCACCGGTAATGTGATAATCCAGCACTTCCACGATGTGTGACTTCACCGTTTTACGCTGGACCAGATCGAAGCATGGATGGAGCCTGAAAAGTTTCGGGTCCGCAGAAAATAACCACCTGTCGAATCCGGGTTTACCTTCCTCCCTGTTCTCGGAGAACACGTCAAACGCAATCACGACATCCCCGGAGTCGGTTCCGACAACCATGCGCACGCGAGCGCCGGTGATGCTTTCACTCATCACGCGTGACATAACCGACATGGTGCTGTAATCCATAAAAGCATCCGGCAGCGCGTCGTACTCTATTGGTTGCGGAAACTCAGACATCGCATTAACCGTAAAGGTATCAAATCCGGATTCTCTCTTCCCGCAGCCTCCCGGTTATCATACGATTGAACGGAAGAGTAAGCATATATTGTAAATACAGGAACTTCAACATGCTTAATGCTACACTTACCCTACCTTTAACCGCACGGAGCATGTGATGAGTAACTTGACGGGCCCGTCGCTGACTGTCGATGCCGTAATAGAATACCCGGATGACAGGATCGTTCTCATTCGAAGAGGTTCACCGCCTTTTGAAGGTTCGTGGGCGCTTCCCGGCGGATTTGTCGACATCGGTGAAACCGTCGAACATGCGTGCATTCGCGAAGCAAAGGAGGAGTGCTCGATCGATATTGTCCTCGATGGGATAATCGGCGTTTACTCCGATCCGAAAAGAGATCCGAGACGTCACACGATCAGTGTTGCTTTCAAATCACATTATTCTGAAGGGGAACTTGCGGGTAGTGACGATGCTCGTGAGGCCAGGCTCTTTACACGCCGTGAATTAAAGGGGATGAAACTCGCTTTCGACCATGGAGAAATCCTGACTGACGCAGGGTGGATATAAAAAAAAGCCACCATGACTGGTGGCCTCCTCAATGCGGTTCGACAGTTTCAGGCTTCCGCCGGTTTATCGAACCATGGTTTCGGCCCCTCTGGAATGAAACTCGCATTCCTGAAAAGGATCCTGCCGGTGTCCTCGATGAGTTCCGTATCGACCAGGTTCGAAAGGAACCTGCATTCATAGCTGGGGATACTTATCGTACAGGTCGATTCCTTCTCACCGATGACATCCGGATAGCCCGACCATTCACCCTCAACTTCAAAACCCCCATCCTCCTCACGACTGAGCTTAACGTTGGACAGCAGCCCGACGCATCGCCCGTCGACAAAAACTTCAGCGAGTTTTATCCGGGGAATCTCGAAGTTTTTTTCCATAACATAAAAATTATACCAACCATCCATGGATATAGGAAGAAAGTAATAATAAAAATGGAGTTAAAGAGCGGTTTAAACTGGTTTGAACGACCTGAAATATTAAATTTCTTTTAGATTAATTAAGGTAACCGAGGCTCCTCAGCTTCTCTGTCATCCCGGCATCCTGACCCGCGCCAACACGCTCCGCGATCGTGTCGCTAAGCTCGATAAACTCACGGAGGTAGGCTTCAAGCTCGTCGACCACCTCCGGATGCTCCGGAAGGATGTCATACCGGGCAAGTGGATCGATTGTGAGATCGTACAGCCTCGGATAAAGAACCTGGTTATCACCCGAGAGATAGTAGTATCCGTTGTACAGAACACCTTTCTGATTCCTGTCAAACAGAAGCGGCGTCTCGAAGAAAACCGGAAGATCGGTAACTTCCTCGTTGAAGATCAGTGGCGCAAAGCTCCGACCGAAAAATTCCGCCGGCTGATTATCAAGTGCAGGTTCAACGCCAAGGAGGTCAAGAATTGACGGTGCGAGGTTTATCATACTCACATCTTCATCGATTCTGGCACCCTCGGGTACGACAGCCGGATACCTTACTATCAGCGGGATATGAAGAAGCTCCGGATAAAGAGTATGCGCGTGCGCCACACGATCATGATCGTAAAATTCCTCGCCATGATCGGCGGTGATGACCATGACTGAACCATCCATAATATCCTGGATTTCCATTTCCTCGATAATCTCGCCTACATTGTCGTCAGTGAAAGTTACCTCCGCGGCGTACAGCGCCCTGGCCTGGTGAAGAACCTCCTGGGTCACGTACGTCATTCCGGACTTCATGTTGTTCTGACGGGATACATCCCTCAGTACAACCTCGGTATCGAAAACCTCCTCGGCTCGGGTTCGGTATTCGCCGGGCGGGAACCACGGCATATGCGGCGCGAACAGGTGTATCCACAGGAAGAATCTTTCCCCCGCATGCTCGCGGATATATTCTCGCGATCTCGCTATGGCGTCTCTTTCCAGGTAATTGTTAATGCTCGGTGCGAAAACATCCGGCCAGTAAAGCCTGATCCTGTCGATAAGTCTCTGGAACAGGAGCCGTCTTGAATTCTGGTGAATCAGGTAGGTTTCGTCATAGTAATCGAAACCCTGCTCCATCCCGGTACCCGGACTCAGAAGATAATTGACCACTACCCCGCCCGTCGTGTAGCCGTTTTCCTTGAGAATCTCCGCGATGGTCGTGCAACCCGGTGCGAGTACCGAACTCTCGTCATCGGCAGCCCCGTGCGCATCCGGCGGCAGGCCCGACAGCATCGACCCTACCGACGGAACCGTCCATGGTGCGCATGCCCAGTAATTCTCAAATACAACGCCTTCATCGGCAATCCTGCCTATGTTGGGCGTACCCATCCTCAGGCTGTCCTGCTCCGGATAACAGTCAAGCGTGTCCGGTCTGAGGGTATCAATGGTTATCAATATGAGTGGTGGATGGGCTGCATCCGCAGGCTCTCCACGTATTATTTCCCGCGGCCACGGAGTGGTAGCAAAGTAAACGATCAGGATAACAATCGATGCGACCGCCCATCGCTTTGTTCCACCCGTCTGCATGAAATTATAGAATCGAGGAAGGTATATTTTCAGAACGAGGAACGCTGCAACTGCAATGACGAGCATCAGGATTGACACAACCACGGATGGCATTCCCTGAATCCAGGATAGTGCTATTCCGACTGCCGGAACCGTGATTGTGAACAGCCACCATCCCCAAACAAGCGACCATGTCCCGTTGTTTCCCCTTTTCTCCAGCAATGAGACTATCCCGGTTGAAAAAACTGTACCTATTAAAAATGCAACGAAAAGAAGAGCGACAAGCATTAACCAGGACTGCAGTCCCCATCCGACCGATACGAAAAACAGCTTCAGCATATGCGGGGAGAGGAGAACCATTCCAAGTATGAGCGCGAATGTCGCACCGAAGGCGAGGAGAAATTTACGGATCGCAAGGTCGGACCAGTCCTTTTTAAAAATGGAGTAAATGAGAGTTATTAAAAGCCCGGGGATCTGAAACACCATTGCCATCAGAATGAATCCACCGAGCGCATAAAGAACAAAGTGGATCCACCTTAAAGGTGAAGTCATTTCATGCGGCATTGAACCTGCCGCCATCGCGGTCTCAAACCCGGCTATAGCGAGACCTGCCCACAGCGATATCGTTAAAAACTCGTATATTATCTTTCCTAATCTTTTCATAAGCCCGGTTGCATGAAATTATTTTCCCATAATAAAACAAAACCGCGGAATTTTCGCGGTTTGATTTTATCTATTGAGAACTAATGACCATCATTTTGGTATGTCAAACGGGAATGCGCTTTCCCATTTTTCCGGGCGGGTCTCGGGATCAAGGCCGCTGTCGAGCCACTTGAGCCACTCATCTATCTCACCCGACACATTTTCAAGATCAACCTTGTCCAGATCCCAGACAATCCCGCCATATGAATACCTGTCACGCGAGAATGGAACGGAACTCGTCTTGTAGAACCATGCCATAAGCTCGTTCGATTCCGGCTCCCACACCTTCAGCCGACACCGGTTGGGAAATCCCTTGACCATCGTTCCCGACGTAAATTCAAGTCCACCGGCGGACGGGTCTATGCCGTACTCGCCGGAAGCCGACTTCACGAATTCAAGTATCACGCGAACGGCTTCATTACCGCTGGTTTCGGTCTCAATTTTTTCAGGTACACCCGCGTCATCAATATTCTTTATCATTATTTACACCCCCGGTTGCTGTGTTCCTGTGGGAACCACGGGAGTTTAACACATTCCCGTGAATGCCAACAAGAGACATACCGGTCGCATGCAGAGATAGCTTTCCCCTGCTTCTATTCTTTTATCTTCGCTGCAAGCTCCTCCAGCATTTTGTAATCAGCAGGCGGACCACCATGCACAAGCCCGCCCTCGTCCCTGAACCTCGGGTAGAGTTTAAGGTGGACGTGATCGATCTCAAGTCCCTCGCCGACTACCATAGTCCTCTCGGAACCCAGTTTCTTTTCCAGCAGTTCGGCTACCTTTTTCGCAGCCATCATCAAGGCGGAGTACTTGTCGTCAGGAAGGGCGTAAATAGACGAATGAAGGTGTTCCTTCGGGATAACCACAGTCTGTGCTTTTCTCAAGGGAAAAATATCGAGGAAGGCGAGATGGGTTTCATCCTCCCAGATTATCTCGCACGGAATCTCGCCAGTAATGATTTTACAGAAGATGCAATCAGGATTTCGGTTCATGAGTAATCACTCCCGGATCGTTATGTCCATATAATAGCGCAAATTTTTTTCTAAAAAATAGTTGAAAAAGTGAACTTTTATGTTGCGGTCGCGTCCAATATGTGTTAAATAGTTGAAAAAGGCAACTATTTTACACGCGAGAGCCGGGTCAAATAAATTATTGGAGGCAGAAACAATGAGAAATCGCGTGATAATTGCGTTTCTCGCTCTCGCTGTAATAACCGTAACAACAGGCTGCACATCGGGCCTGAACCTATCGAGTCTCGACAAGGCTTTTTACACGGCATATCCCGAGACAGCCCTTCTACCGGTTGCACCGATGCCGGAAGCATATATTACCGAACTAGACAATCCGAACTACACGGCTCCCAGGATTATTACATTCTGGACCACTGTGGATTGCGAGGAACCGACTAAGGTTATCGGTACGCTCAGCTACGACATCCGTAATGGCGGGTCATTTTCAGGTTCGGTTCAGATGCTCGATGGAGAGGGAAAAACCTGTTGCGTCGATTTCAGCACACCTGAAATCTTCGAAGGTATTGTCAGCTTCATGAGGAATAACACCGGTTATTTCTTCAACCATGAAGAGTTCTGCGGTGCAGGTCCCCAGGCCGTCGTACTTCCGGATGAAGCAGACGAGGGATTTACGTTCAGTTTCACATCGGCTTATTTCGACGAAGAACTTGAGCGTTGCGGGAATTACACGATAGCGAAAGCTTCGGATACCGGTTTGTCCGAACCGGAATTCGACGAGCTTATGGGTATGCTCAGGAATGTTGCGGCTGAAATCATAGCCGAATCAAACGCCTAGGCAGACCTTTCCGATGGTTAACCCGTCGGATTTACATACCGTCATGATGGTATGATGTTCCCGGCATTTATTTACGGAGGACATTCATGCCGAAGCCAACTTATCACAATCCGAATATGCGCAGGTGCCATCCACTTCTTCCATGGTTCCTGCGCACTCTTGCGTTTATCCTGTTTTTCTACTGGGGCCTCACTCACCTTATTAATCCCGAATGGTACCTGGTGAAACTCATGGGAATAAATCAGTTCAATCCCGGTGATACGTATGACATGTGGTCCGCCAACCTGATGGGAGTCCTGAATGTCGCCCTAGCCATCACTCTATGGCGTGCGGCTTCCGACCCGGTTAAATTCAGAATAATCATTGACATGGTCCTGATGGTCTCTATTGGAACCATGGCAGTGTTTGTCATATACCTTATATCCTGGGACCTCGCTAAGATCGAGTGGCTCAACACTGGACTGATCGCCGTCTCAACAATGATACTCTTCATACTCTACCCGCGATCATCCACAGTTCATGCTGACAATCCATAATAATCACACATCTTCACTTTTACTTGTTCGAGGTTAAGAATTCAGTTAAAATACATATGCCTTCCTATACAATCCTATCCTGAAGAGGTCCAGATTATGCTGTACAGGCTTTACTCACCCATACCAGGAATATTACTCGCTGTTATATTACTCACTATTTTCGGTTGCTCCGGAAGTGATCCAGCCAGTCCTTCCCTTGAAGTAACCAAACCAGACGAGAGAACAACCATGTCACCTGAACCCTCGATGCTGTGGGGATACTGGGACACACAAATAGATACTGAAACGTGGGAAGTTTCTCTTGTTCCACTGCGAACTGTAGAGTTCACCGTTAACGTCACGATGTTCATGCAGCCTCCCGCAGGCAGCATCACTAACCTCAAAATACTGGTTACCGACGTATCGGAGTGGTTCGACCAGGGAAAACTGACCGTTGATGTAGGCCTGTCGCATCCCTTCCCCGGCCTCGATATGTACACCGGCCATGACGTACGCGGTGTTTTCATAGCCCCCGGAGATTCGACTGCCAGTTACAATTCTGATATTAGGTATTCTTCATTACTTGCCGATCAGCCGAAGCTCCTTAACGCGGATGGTCTTACACGATGGTTCAACCCGTCCGAGTTCGGTGACGTTCCTCCAATATTCTCTTACACACCCGGGGCACTCGGTACCGATGGTGATTTCAACGCGACGATTAACCCGTACAAATACTTCGCCGAGAACATCGGCAACACTGACGACCCGGGAGAATTTTTCGAAGACCCGCAGAACATTTCCGACCGTGGTCAGTTCAGGGCCGGAAGTGTAATCCACAGGAACTACGAGCTTCAGTTCCCGGTCGATGTCTCCGGTCCGCAGCTTACATTCCAGTACGCGGTTACCGCGAACTGGGTCGAACCCGACGAGATCGATCCCGGGGACCTTCCCGGAAGTTTCCCTCCCGAGGCAAACGCATACGAACCTGTTCACCTGAGCGTAGCGGATAATTCAACACTGTTCTATGCCAGTGGCGATGCAGGCGGAGATATCAGTCTCGATCTAGAAATGTACGCGTGGCCCGTGAGCGCGGGCGGAAGCCTTACTGAAAGAATTACCGGAATTAAAGTCGACTCGACAAACGGATTGATTCCCGGTGATTTCATAACATTTGACTCTGCCTACATTGAGTCGAATGCGTCTCCCGGACTCGCTTTGAACTCATCCGTCATATCAATAGATATTCCGAACTGCACACCTCCCGCGGAGGATGATCAGGAAATACTGATTGTTATTGAAACCGACAGCGATTACTCGAACGATGGTGCCGCAGTGACGTATCCCGACGGCCCGCTGGCCTCATACTTCCTTCACCATATACCAGTATCGGGAGAACCTGCGGAGCTTACCGTTATCTCAATCGACCCGGACAGCGCAGACCAGCACACTTACGTTGACGACGCGATCATTACCGGAACACATTTCGTGAACATCTCATCTGTTCGACTTGAGATGGACACGATCGTTATCGAGGCGGACAATTTCACGATCGATTCGTCAACACAGATCACTGCTGACTTTGATCTGGCAGGGGCCATGTACGGACTTTATGATGTCGTTGTCGAAAACGCCTCGATGGATACGGGAGTACTTGTCGAAGGGTTCGAGGTCCTGCTTGTCTGCGGGGAAACCGCACCCGCGTTCGATTCGGTCTATACGTTCAACGAATTTGTCGACTGCCTGTTCGAACTGACTGTCATGACCGACGGCCCCTACGAAGGATGGTCGATATTCGGTGGTTCCGCTGGAGTTCCGGGTGAGTACTACCAGGTTTTCGATAACTCCACGCAGGCAGACAACACCGACTTCAGTCCGTTCCCTGTTTCGCTTAACGGAAATCCGATGGTCCTCGAATGCGCGAACGGTAACGGCCTTATGGCGTTCGGCGTTCCATCCACATGGTACAGGTTTGATTTCGTCGACCAGTCAACAGGCGCGGTTGTTCAGTCAGTGAGCAACAATCACGAATGGCAGGTCAGGGGTGATTTTGACGGCAACGATGACTTCTGGGCGATAGTCCTTGACTGGGATTCTTATCCACTGATCTGCACGTACTGGCTACAGCACTACACGTATGATTCCAATAATCCGACATCACCATACTCACTCACCGAGGAATGGAACATCAATGACCTTTTCAGGGATGATTATTCCGATACCGAGAAGTTTGAGACATTCGGCGATCTCGTGATGGATCCAAGCGGAGACTACGCTTATGTTCTTACAGGTATTTCACCCATCGACGGGCATAAACTCGACAAACTCGACCTGACAGGCTCATCACCACAGATTATCGAGTCCTACGATCTCAGCGGGGAAAACCTGAACACCGACTGCCAGTACAACATCGCGC
>Ga0272441_10002426_pt1 | contig 37607 bp, 59 predicted proteins | sample SSMProp6N_FD_193582 | JGI IMG/M metagenome (GOLD analysis project Ga0272441, IMG submission 193582) | Marine sediment archaeal communities from Little Sippewissett salt marsh, Falmouth, MA, United States - SSM-Prop-6N | ecosystem: Environmental > Aquatic > Marine > Wetlands > Sediment ...
GCAGTGGATGCCGCTGCAATCTACAAACGGAAACGAGCCAAGGAACTGGCAACCAAAGCCCAGAAACGAGGCGTGTAAAACGGTACTAGTCATGTGCGACATCGAACGAATCTTCGGACTGTGCAAGGACACCTTGGTCCTAAGGAAGGGTAAAGAGGGCCCCGAAGTGCATGTTTGCGAGTTGCCAAAGTACCATAGAGGGCCCCACCAAGTATGTTTCACAAACAAGGGCATACACGTCACCACCCAATGGGAAAACGATGGAACCAAAAAACTCTCCTGAACCCGAATGTTGGCAAGAAGTCCCTTCCGAGGATCATCGGATTCATCCTAGCCGAGCCCTGATCGCCTACTCTGACGACTCTGAAGTGAGTATCGTTTTGGAATACGTGGGAGACACCCTCGAAGAGGAGATCGAGAACCTCGACAGCCGGCAAACTTGCGACTTGGGACTGAACGTCCCCGAAGGTCAAGAAGATCCTCCCCTTCCAATTTCTGGGTTGTGCATCTGGGAAGGTGAGTTCGTGTCCAAGTCCGTCTCTTCCCCTGAAACGGGCTACGATTACGACACTGAGGCCCGAGGATCCTTTCGTCCCCTGACGGACGAGGAATGGGAGAAGGTGAAACGAGGGGAAGCTCTTTTCATTGTGGATCCCCCACCCGGCTCATGAAACTCACTGATGCACAAGTTCTGAAGCTTCGAGAAGCTGTTGAACATGGTCAGACGTGTGAGTACCATCCCACTCAGCGCAGGACCCTCAAGCGTCTAGTAGTGTTGGGGATGCTGCGACGGAATCCAGATCCACCTTGGGGCCAGATGCTTTTCCCTCTTCACTACCCCACCGCTCGGGGCCGAGCCTACATGCGTTGGTGGAGCTGCAAGTACGATGAGCCCATCAAGCCTTTCCGTTGCCCCCCAGGGGGACAGATCCTACCTTTCCACCGACTCTAAGACGATAGATGGCCTTACTCTACAAAGGGGATGTGACATACCCTCTCACCCGTGTTCTAACCAGGAAAGAAATAGAGTGGAGAGCCCCCGCTCTGTTTTGCGAGGGATGTAATACTGTTTTCGAAGCTGAGAGCAACGATGATGCAGAACAAGCCGCTAATTTCGTCTCAGAGCACCAACATCACGGATCCGTCTGGCTCTGTTACAAAAACGATGAAGGGGATTGGACGGGGTATGACACCATCAAAAGGCTAGACTCCTAAAAACCTCAAAGGCAGCAAGGACGGCATCTGTGAAGAACGGTAATCTCTGGCTGCGAGAGGTGTTCGATGTTTTGGACACTAAAGGAGAAGTGTGCCAGACCCTCTGCCCCGAGGAGTCGGATTGTCACCCTTACGAGCCGAACGATGCTTGTGGGGGCTGCGACAACTGCCTGTTGGCCCAAGCAATCCACTACAAATACGAAGTGAAACGAAGGGTGGAAACCTATGCCCGGTGAAGTGAGTCGATCTAACCCTGGCCCCTCTGACGAGAGTCCCTACTGTCCAGACTACTGTTACCCCAATGGGCCGAGAATGTGCCCATGTGGGCATCACGAGGGCTACCACAACGACCAGGGCGAGTGCCTACTGGCCCACCAATGTCAGTGTAAGGGACTCCCCCTCACGTGTCGGACCCCGACCCCAAATGAAGAAGGTCAGGGAGTACGGGAAATACAACAGCGCATCGGAGACTGGGTTCGTTCCACCCTTGGGGAAAAGTCCCTCAATAACCCCTTAGAACGGTGCCTACGCTTGATGGAAGAAGCAGCCGAGCTCTCTCAAGCAGTGGGGGTGAATGCCGAAACCTTGCATCGGTTGATTGACTATGTCTACGCCCGACCCAAAGGGAAAGCACCTCAGGAGATAGCCGGTTGCATGGTCACAATCTGTGCTGCCGCCTTCTCTCTCAAGGTCGATCTGCTCGCCGTGACCCTGAAAGAGATCCGGCGCATCCACACCTCCGAGGTCATAGCCAGGGTCCGCAGACGACAACACGAGAAGCGAGAGGCCGGCCTTGAGGGAAAAGGTCTCAAAGGGACCGGGAGATAAAGGAGGCCCTGGACGCCCTAGAAGAGGGAGACTTCATTGAGTTGAGCGACTTGTTCTGGGAGTGGGCCGATGGCTACCCCAACTCTTGCAAACCCCACAAAAAGTGAGCGTCTTTACCCCTCACTTTTTTCTTGACACCTGTGAACGGGGGGACTAAACACTACACACCGATGTTTGGTGACTACGCAAGGGCCCGTCGAGAGGCCAAAGGGATAGGTTTGAGAGAGATAGCCAAGGCTCTCAAAAAGTCCCCCACGTTCATCTCACGGGTAGAGTTAGGTCACGAGGTCAGAGTAGGAGAAGAGACTCTGGTCAAATGGGCCCACGTTCTTGGAGAGGACCCTGATCTGTTCCTCGCACGAGCGGGGAAGCTTCAGACAGACATTCGGGAGGCCATTATGGCCAATCCCGAAGTTTTCGTGGAGTTGATTCGAAGGGTTCGAGCTCTTCCTAAGAAGCGCCAGGCAGAGGTAGTTCGAAAAGTCAAGGATGGTGACTGGTAAGGAGCAATAAGATGACGATCAAATTGGAACAAGACAAGCTGAGTTTCTCATTCCCCGAGGTGCACACGGACGCCAAGTTCTCGTTGGATTTCCAACGCACATTGCGTCTCCCCGATGATGGGAAGACGTACCCCCTGCCTCCTGGTTTGGGGAGCTTCCCCCTGAGACACATCGAGGACTATGCCGACCGAGTCCCTGCTGAGTGGCTCAAGCGGCTCGGCGTGATGACGCCCCTCTACCAGTCCGAGGCTCTGTGGATCAACTTCCACCCGAGCACCGGAAGCTGTCGCCCGTCGGCCTACCCGTTTGCCATCAAGATCGCCGCTGGAAAGCGCTGTGCCCTGACTGGCAATGCCTGGTGGCCAAAGCTCCGCAACCGTCCCGGAGAAGACCAGGACTACGTGGTCATCCCTGGGCAACCCTGGCTCGACGGGTTCGTGGTCGAGAAGGGAAAGGTCCGGCAGTTCGTGGCCGTTCCTCTTGGGATGGGGCTTACGGTCGAAGGCCAGATGGACGGCAAGGAAGAGTTCGGCGGCATCCAGATCCAGGTCTACCCCATGAAGGCCGAGGTCTATGAGCGCAAGTTCCCCCAACGAAAGATAGAAGCACGTTTGGGGGTGTGTCGTGGGATGAGCGCTACTTTCGACAGTCTCAGCCTAGACCGCAAAAGCCTCGGGGCCGCTCCAGCCGGGGCTGACATGGGTCTAGGCATGGGAGGTTCGATGAAGCAGGAAGTATTCCAAGACCGTTTCGACTTCAACGACTGGGATCACGAGCACTCCAGCCGGCTATATGTTCACCTGGCCAACAGCCTGGCTTGGAAAGCCATCACGCAACAGGATCCCCCCTCGGCTCCTCAGACGGCAGCTCTGTACGCCCGGTACGGCCTTCCTTGGTTCGACTACTACGACGACAGCCTCAAGGCTCTGGAAGGCAGTGGGAAACTCGCCGCTCTCAAGAGCATCCTGGAGCTGGGTTTCCAGAAGGGGCTCACAGGGGTTCTCCCCGAGAATGAGTCCCCAAGCCCGGGAGGCGCCCAGACCCTTTACGGAATCCCAATGGGCAGTGGCCGGGAAGTGGCGACCGCTTGTAGTGGCACCCGGTACGGTATCCCCATCAAGGAGCCCCAGAGCGACAGTCCCATCCCCAGTGACCAGATCCACGTCATCAAGGGACAGCACGGAACCGTCAGAAACGGGAAGTGGTGAAAGCTCAGGTTTCCGGGAATTGAGTTAACCCTTGATTCCCGGAAACTCATTGTCCACCAGCAAGCGTTCCCAAGCCGAGGGGAGTCTCTCGTAACGGTTTCTACGAGACCGTTCCTTGGACTCCTCCTTGGCTTTGGCTCTTTTGGCCGTCTTCTTCCAAGCTCTGGGGTCCACCCATTCTTGGACGAAACCCTTGGTCCACACGCCCTTGAGCTTGAAGAGAATGGTTGTGCCTGCAGGAAGCTTCTCTAGCCTACGAAGGGTGTACTTCCCTATCTCCTGGCCTCGAAGAGGGGAAGGTTCGTTGCTAGAGGGAGGAGTCGAACCCCACCGTCTCCAATCAAAACAACCCCGAACTTGCCCCTTCATCAGGGAATGGGACCACCTAACTGTCCTGTAGCTAGGATTTGACCATCGAGAACGATCTACCTGGAAATGTTGGTCAGGTACCTGACTGTCCTTTACTACCAGGACTACTTCGTCCCGCCCAAAGTAGTGGATGTCCCACTCATCCTCGGAGCGTGAAGATCCTGGTCGCCGGACCTTCACCCCGATGGGCTTCTGTCGAGTAGAACCAGGCATGGGGCACCTTCACGCCCCAAGGATGGCAAAAACTACTGCCCAAAACAAGCTCTCTGTTGTAGTCTCTGGGTCATGAGCCTTAGCCGACGCCTTCAGCGCAAGAAGCAGAAACGTGAGGAGAAAGAAGCCCAGGGGCCAAAAGGGCAAGACCACCGGAAGCTCCCAGTGGGAAAGCTCATCTCCCCACCTGTGAAGGGGGACTTCCTTTGTCTTCCTTTGTTTGGCTGGGTAGCAATCCGGGAAAAGGCGGATACACCTCTGGTGATGTTGGTGGTGACCCTCATCCGGAGCACAGAGGATCCAACTCCCCGGGGGACCTTACAAATCGAACTGCCTGTCTGGCCAGAGACCGAGAGAGCCACGGTAGCGGCCTTGGCTCGATTCGGGTGGGACGGCAGGATTTGGCCCAAAGAGGACGGTTGGCCGGAAGGGGACGAGACAGATTCCCAGAATCTGATCGAGCTCATGAGCCAGGCCAAGCTTCGAAACACGATGACGTTTCCCCCGGACGATCGGGGAGTTGCCTGCCAGTCCGTAACGGTAGCCAGAGCTCGTGGGCCCTTCTTGATGCCCCCTCTAGAGGAGCCTGAGGGGGATGTGGACCCGTTTTTGCTGGAGCGGCTCCAAGCCCTTTGCGAAGATCCAAAGCCGTTCTACCCCATCATGCAAGCCCGGAGACCTATGCCTGCGGCTATCGAGCGTCTGGATCCGGACGCTGGTGTACAGTAGGGCATGGGAAAAGACAGTTCCTCCGAAACCAGCTACTGGGATCTCCTTGATGAAGGGGATCAACTCTTCCGGGAAGGGCCCGTCCCCAAACCCATGGTGGAACGAGAATCTCGGCCTTTAGACCGTGCAGAAGTAGCCGTTTTCAACGCCATCGGATGTTGTTCCGGGGACGCTGAGGGAGCCCTGGGACTAATCAACAAGCTCTCTGCTGAGCGAGCCTCAGGGGATGAATCTCTTCCTGTTGAGGGCAGCGACCACGAAGCATTCCAGCTCATGGGGTTCGAACTGGGGGAAGTCCGAGAGCAGAGCACGCTGTTCCGAAACGCCAAGTACCCCGAGGGGTGGAAGAAGATCTCGGATCCAGAGGACCCTGAAGGTCGAATGACAGCCATCGTGGATACGAAGGGCCGGTGGAGGGTCAGCATCACACATCTGGGGCAGTTCTGGGACGACTATGCCAGCTGTACTCCACTCTCTCTGTACAAGGCCAGAAGTCAGAGCAATGTCCCTGGCAAGGTGGTTTGGGAATGCCTCAAAGGGGGCACCACCGTGATCCACACCTGGGAGGAGGAAGTCTCAGGCAGGGCCTATTCCGAGAAGTGGTGGGCCGCCTGGAAAGAGGGGAAGGCCGAGTGTGAGCGGTGGCTCACAGAGCACTACCCAGACTGGCGTAACTGCCTGGCCTACTGGGACGATTACCCCAAGACGGCCTTGGAGAGAGTCTCCGACGATTCGTAAGCTTGACTTCGTCCGTTTTGGTGTACAGTGGAGTATGGCGGAATTTAGTTCCGAATCCACCCCAAAGCTGGTTGTTCAACGAGCCCACAACATTGAAGTGGGCCGTAAACCTTGCCACGACCCTAGGCATCCGGATCACAAGGTGTTTCGGATCTGGCAACATAGGGGATGGGAAGCTCTGTGTGATTCGTCTCTGCGGACCCTGGTGGCCCCCACCGGCTCAGGAAAGTCTATACTTGTCAAGGCTCTGGCCTGGAAAGACGCCGCACAACTCGGGCACAAGGTGATCATTGCCGTACCCCAAACGATCATTGCCAGGTCCTTCTGTGATCGAGACCGTATTGAGACCCCTGAAGGATCCCTTATCAACTGGGCCCCCAACCACCTCTTGTTTGGAGGTTATTCTAGATCTGCCTTTGGGTACGTTTCCAAGCTTCAACGCTTCTTGAGGGCACCCGTCCACCCTACCGTGAACAAGCGCATTTTGGTGTGCTCACAACAGACACTGGTTTTCGCAGCCAAACAACTCAGGGAAAGCGGCGAGGAAAATCTCTGGCAAGGAGTGTCGCTCTACATCGACGAATGCCACCACTCTCGAAGCCCTCAGCTGATTAAGGAGCTGAAAGAGGACCAGATACGCAACTGCCTAGGGCAACTCATCGCTCATTACGTCGAAAAAGACCCTGGTCCCTTGATGATGGCTACAGCCACTTTCGCTCGATGGGACTCCCTCAGCATCATTCCCCCAGAACACCTGCCTCGTTTTCAGCGGTTCGTCTACGGATTCGACGAGTACTTGGAGTCAATGGAACACTTGCGCCGGATCGACATCCGCTACTTTGTCGGAGACCCGGTCCAAACCATAAAACAAGCAGCGCAAGAGGACCCTACTAGCCCTACCATCGTCTACATCCCATCTCCGCAGAGCTTGGATACATCCGGAACAAACAAGCTTGCATTTATCCGACAACTTCAGGAAGCATTAGGGGTTCCTCGATACAACTGCAATGCAGTCCACCACACGCTTCCTTCAGGCCAGGAAGTCACTTCTTTGGACCTGGTGAACCCAAAAAACAGAGACGATCGAAAGGAGTGGCTGTACGAGGTCATTGGAACCAGAGAAGTGCCTAACTGGATCTGGGCCATGTACCTAGGGCGTGAAGGCTTCGATATGCCCGAGCTGCAGCGTTCCTTCGTAATCGGGGTGCGCCACACCATCATGCTTTTGCAGATGCTGGGCCGCCTCACTCGTGACTACCCTGGCAAGGATCGAATCGAGTTCAATATCGTTCTCCCCCACTTTGAATCCGACGACACCCCGCAGCAGATCGTTGCTCACCTCAAGTCCATGATGATGGCGACCATTTTGGAATGGCAACTCGTTCCCATGAGGCTGCACCTGAAGCTCGTTCCCAAAAAACACCGCAAGGCAGCTCGGGAGGCCATAGAAAAGGCCCGAGACCCTGTCGTAGCTCAACAGATCACCGATCGCATCATTGATGAAGCAGTGGCCCGAGGAGACAACGTTACCCCCGACTTCATTTTAGACGCTGTCCTTGAAGGGATGGGATTCAACGAGCCTGTCCGTCACCCTATCCGAAGCAGCCTTTCAGAGGCTCTGAGACGAGTTACCCGGGCAGTGATCCAACCCGAAGAAGTGGAGTACTCAGTACCTATACAACAAGACGTGTTGGGCTGTGTCCGTAGGTACACAGCCGGGCTCACACATCTAAGTCTCAAGGAGTTGAAAGCCTCCTTGACTCAAACTCATCCTCACCTCTTCAGCAAGGAAGAAATTGAAAGAGCTTTCTTCGAAGCTGCTCGACGTTTGAACGAAGACGGAGATGAGCATCCTTCCTGACAAACCCAAGTGGCCCGAGCACTGGACCAGAGTACCTAGCAGGGAAGAAGTAGCCGAAGTGTTAGGGGTAACTGTTAACCAGCTTGCTGGTATACTGGCTCGGCGAAAGTTGACAATCAAAGGGCTGCTCAAATCCCTGAACGGCCCTTGCGAACCGGTGTCAGAAGAGGTTTTGCGAAAAGCCATCCAAGGGATGGGATACGTTGAGTATGAAAGGGCTCGAAAGGAGTGGGGACCAAGGTTCCCTTACACTGCTAGATTCAAGCTCCTATATGGAAAGACCTTTTGCGAGATACGGGATGGTGTGCAAAGAGGTCACAGAGAATGGGCTTCCGAAGAAGACATTAGAAGGCTTCTGCAAGAGAATGGGATATCCCGGAGTAGTGAATACGACAAGTTGCGAAAAAAATGGGGCCCTCAGTTCCCTCATTCATGCTCTTTTGTTAAGATCTACGGCTACGGCAGGTCATTTGCTGGTGTTCGAGATAATTGTGACAGGGTTTGGGAACCACCTGAAGAGACAGAACCTGAAGAGACAGAACCTGAAGAGACAGAACCTGAAGAGACAGAACCTGAAGAGACAGAACCTGAAGAGACAGCTTCAAGTTTGGTCAAAATTCAATTATGGGGGTACGAATGCACACGTTGTGGGCACCAGTGGGTGCCTCGTGGCATAGAGCCGGCTGACCCAACAACTCCTCCTCCCGAACCTAAGAGAGAGCCGAAGGTCTGCCCAAGCTGCAAGTCACCCTATTGGAATAAGCCTCGTCAGAAGCGGAAGAGGGCCGAGTAGACCCCCTTCCTGGGCCTGGGCCTGGGGAGATCGTCGGTGAAGCATGCCGTCCGTGGCTCACCACCATCGAAGAATGACGATGATCGGCGCCACGAATTCGGCCCTTAGGTGACCGAATTCCATCAAACCGATTCACCCGCTCCGACCTGAAGCCCTGACCGGAGGGTCGTTCGACGTCTGCCGAAAAAAGCTGCTCCAAACCCCATTCCTCGACAAAGCCACGATTACCCCAAGACGGCCCTGGAGAGAGTCTCCGACGACTCAGAATCCTGACCGACTTTTTCAGGTTCTGGTGTATAGTGGAGTAGAAACCATTTGCGAGAGGTTCAGTGGCAAGAGTTTCCTAGGGACCGCTCGAAAGTGTGTGTTCTCTGACAATTAGACCTGGTTTCCTGCTGATCAGAGCCTGGCAAAGGACTAAAGTCAAGCGCCTAGGAAGGTCCCTCTCGTAGAGTTCCCCTTAGGCGCTTGAAAACACTGACCGTCTCAGACTAGAGTAACAACAGGCATCACAGAGCTTCCCCCTCTGTGACTCCGCCCACCACAGGCGGACAAGATCGCAGCCGAGCCGTAACAACAGGCATCACAGAGCTTCCCCCTCTGTGACGAATCCGTTTCGGCGTCCCCAATCCAGGGCTCGTCCCGAAACAACAAGCATCACAGAGCTTCCCCCTCTGTGACAGGAATGGCGCGAAGCCTGCGCCGTAGGCAAGAGCTTGGAAACAACAAGCATCACAGAGCTTCCCCCTCTGTGACATTCAGACCCCAACGCGGGCCTGGTGGCGCGACCGAAGAAACAACAAGCATCACAGAGCTTCCCCCTCTGTGACCTTCGAGAGACTGATCGATCTGCATCAGGCGCATGTGCTGAAACAACAAGCATCACAGAGCTTCCCCCTCTGTGACTACCTGTCGGCAACGGCTTGCGGTCGCACCTCGCCGGAAACAACAAGCATCACAGAGCTTCCCCTTCTGTGACATGGCCACCCAGGCATGCGGCAGCAGCGCATCGACCTCGTAACAACAGGCATCACAGAGCTTCCCCTTCTGTGACCCTCCTCGATAGCACCCGACCCACTTCCAACAGGACGGTAACAACAAGCATCACAGAGCTTCCCCTTCTGTGACGCCAACTGCTCCACTGCGGGACGCTGGTTGTCCGTATGGTAACAACAAGCATCACAGAGCTTCCACTTCTGTGACTCCGGTCAACGCCGCAATGCTTCGCGATATCCTCGGGTAACAACAAGCAGCACAGAGCTTCCCCCTCCCCGACCCTCTGCCGACTAAATACGGCGTAGATATCGACAACAACTCAGGATTTTTCCTGACCGATTTTACTGAGACTCGGTGTAGGGTAAGGTTATGCCCCTACAACTCCGGTGGTATCAGAACAGAACGGTCAATGATGTCCTTCGCTTGTTCCAAGAGGGTGCAAGAGGAGTGATCATCCAAGGCCCGTGTGGGTCCGGAAAGACCGAAATCGCCATGGATCTGATGAGTAGGCTTGACGGCCGATGGGTCCTGGCAGTTCCGAATTCAGTGTTGGCCTCTCAATCTGAGTATCGCCTACAAAGCGTTTTGGATGCCGAAAGGTTTGGATCTGTCAATCCGAACCCCCCAAGGGCAAGGATTCAGGTAGCCACCATTCAGACGCTGCTCTGCCGAGACACGTCTAGACAACTTCAGCCTGACTTTATCTGCTTTGACGAGGCTCATCACTACGAAGCCGAGTACTGGTCGATGTTTGCCGAGCGTTATCCAAATGCGAGGCGGGTTGGGCTCACGGCCACCCCAGAAAGAGCCGACGGAAAGAGCCTCCTACGACACTTCGATCAAATCGTTGTGGCGGCCACCTACGAAGAGCTTCGTTCAGAGCGTTTGCTGGTTCCGGTACGACTCTACGCACCAACAGTTCCTGTCCCAGAAGGGTTGGCAGTCGATCCGATTACTGCCTGGAAAGGGTTGGCCGAAGGTAAGCGTACTATTGCAGCCTTTGGACTGGTAGAGGAAGCCAGGTACTGGTCAGCCAGATTCGAAGCCGAGCTTGGCCCGCTTGGCTACCACGCTGCTTGCGTCAGTGGGGAAGACCGTCGTTCGTACAACGAGGCTATTCTACGAGACTTCATGGAAGGGCGTATCCACTTCTTGACCAACGTGTACTACGTTGCCGAAGGGTACGACGATCCGGATGTTGGCTGCGTGATCTACGGAAGGAGATTTCAGTTCCGAGGAACTTACGTCCAATTCGGGGGAAGAGGCTTGAGAGCAGCCCCTGAGAAACCAGACTGCATCGCTATCGATTTGACAGGGTGTTCCTACGCCCACGGGGTACCTGATAGTGACAGTCCTTGGATCCTAGACGAACAAGACAAGCCAGGTAGGCAAGGGCTAGAAGGCGACGGAGAAGAACCTGACGGAGAGGAAACCCACCTAAGGGAGCCTCTTAGTGTCAGTGGAGAAGGCTTGGTAAGAGTCTGTCACGGAGCCCTCCCTCATGATGCCCCAGACCCTGCTCTTACCTTGTGTCAGGAGAATGACGCCTGTCCCGACCACGAAGTCCAGGAACGGGTGGAGATCGACCGACGTGCTCGGAGAATGTCCGGTAGAAGCGGTGTGACAGCCGCTAGATACTGGGCCGAGCGTGAACTTAGGAGGTGCGGGAGACTGATGCGTAGATCATCTTCCTGAGGTCTCTGCCTTAAAACCGCAGAGCTGGCGTTATTTCTCCCTAAAAATCATGCCTTGTCAAGCCAGAATCACCCCTTTTGAGGCAAAGCCCCACTACAACAAGCAGCACAGAGCTTCCCCTAGGCAAACCCACTCTCACACCAACCTACAACCAGATGTGCACCATGCCCAAACAAAATACCAAACGTAGTAATTCCAGAGCCAGTGAAAAGCATCCGACCCGAGTATTCTCTTTCGGATGTAAACGGCCAAGTCAAGAGCACGAAGAATGGTTGCGTAACCAAGTCTGGAAAGCCAACGATGTTAAGAACGCCATGGTACAGAACGAGATGGCCACTCGCAGGGAACGTGAGAGCATCTTGTGTAGGTACATCCCAGAATACCAAGCGGCCATTGAACGAGCCAACGAACTGAGCAGGCAAATCAACGACCTCTACGAGAAGCTTCAAAAGCAGCGTCAAAAGACTCGTACCCGATGCAGAGTCCCGGAGATCGAAGATCGCATCAAGGCCCTCAAGGATGAACGTAGCGTCGCCTACACGGAAGCAAAAGCTGCCAAAAAGCCTTTCGAAAAGACCCTGAAGCCTTTCTGGGACGCCTATACGGAAGACAAGGACACCTTGCTTGGAGACGCTTGTTTCCCTGAGTCTAAGGACCTTCGCAAAACCCCGGGGCCCAGAACCAAAGGAATGGCCCATCGTCAAGCCGTACAGGATATGGAGGCAATGGAGGGGACTCCCCAGGCTTGGATCGATCTTGTACGGCTGGCTGACAGATCTAACCAAGCCCTCTGCGTCATTCGAAACAAGGGTTGGCTCCCTACCCTCGAAAACAACGCTCCTGATTGGTTGCGAGAAAGGACCAGAAAAGCTTGGGAGTCCCCCTTGGACAAGGACACCAAGGAAATGGCTCACGAAGCCTTCAAATCAGCCGTCAAGAAAACGGCTGAAGAGGGGGGTCAGATGCAACTGTCCCGAGGTACTATCGGAAGGGTTGGAGTGATATGGGACAAGCACACCTTCCCGCAAGTACTCGAAGGAGGGTTCGTGGCCTCCCGCAAGTTCTCCCTAACGGATCCCGGGCCTGAGGATATCGGAACCGATAAACGTGAGCCAACCAGTAAACGATCCAAGCGACACCGACGCATGGTCGCAGAATTCTTGATCGCTGGCACCAAAGTCAAACTTCGGGTTTTGGTACATCGACAACTTCCAGTAGGAGCTTCGATTAAGAGAGCCTGGGTCATGATTCGCAAGGACGGTAGCTACGACCTTCAGCTCGTGGTTCAATCCGATTCTTTCCGTCGGGCTCCTGCAAAGCGTTTGGCTGCAGTGGCTATCAAACCCACTTGGAGAACAGTCAAGTCTGGAGAGAATGCTGCCACAGAAGGGGCTATCATTGTTGGCGAATGGCTAGGGAGTGATGGCAGCTCTGGAGTCATCAAACTGGAAGCCAGAACCAATCAGGCGCTTACCATCGTCGATAGGCTCAGGCAGTTCCAGGACGACCACCACAACGAAGCCCGGTCAGTAGTTCTGGACTGGCTGGCACAACAGCCCAAAGAGTCAGAGCCAGAACTTCGGGAGGCTATGACCAATGCCAAGAACTGGCGATCCCCGAAACACCTGGCGAGGGTGGCCATTGACTTCCGGGACCAGATTCCAAATCGTGAAGAGCTTTGGGACGAATGGAAGAGAGCCTGCTTTGAGCAGAAAAAGGATCTGTTCATGCCCTTCCCCACTCTCTGTGATTGGCTGAGCCAAGGCGCCGATCACTCTCGGTTCGAAACTGAGTCTGGAAAACCTGCCAAACTCGCCTTGTTGATCTACCTGGAGTGGTGGAGAAGGAAGAATAAGCACCTACACACCTACGAGAGTAGGATGAGAACCACGGCCTTGCGCAAAAGGCGAGAAGAGTACCGAGTTAAGTCTGCCATGCTCTCTTCTAGGTACGACCGACTCTTCATCTGTGCTGTCGATTTGAAGAAGGCTGCTCGCAAGACTCTCCCCGAGCATCAGGTCAAAGGTCCTGAGGATATTTGGACCGGTCAGCGACGTCGAGCGGCTCCTAGTGAGCTGGTCAATGCTATGGCGAATGCCTTTGGGACCACGCCAAAAAAGGCTAAAGGACCCTGGAAGACCCTAGAGGAGGCTCTCAAGAAGGAAGTCCCAGGGGCAATACAGAAGCCTAGCGCCTCTCAGGATAAGCCAAACTCTCCTCCCCCTAAACAACAACCCAAGGCTTCATCTCTGCCAAAACAGAGTTTTGCCTCAAAAGGGGAGTTTGGGCGGGTTTAAGGCAGAGACTCTTCTGCAACAAGATGCTCCCAGGTGGTGGAGGAAACAGGCGAAACCTTCTTGGGTATCAGCGGGGCCGGAAGGAGCCCCGCTGAGAGCCTTTTGTTCCGGTGGTACTCATCGTCCACCCAGGACACGAAACGCCTTAGGGAGGGCTCCAGACGGTGTTCTCGGAGCTTTTCTCGGGCTTCGAACAAGAGACAGACGATGTCCTTCTGTTCTCGAAGGGTCAGTTGGCTAAACATGTAGGATAACGACATACCCTTACCTACACTGGCCTACACTTAGTGTCAAGTCCTACTTGTGGTACTCTCAGGGCATGAAGATAGACGGCAAGCAGCTATGTCTGGCCTGCGGGACGAACGTGGCCACCCGGATGGACGGGACAGTCCCCCTCTGTGACTCGTGTGCAAATCACGTCACAGACCGACGAGGAGTCCGATTCGAGAACTCCTGTCCTACAAAGAACGAAGCTACTAACCCTCACGTAGAAAAGTCAGTCTACTAAGACAGGTTCTGGTGTATAGTGAAGTAGAAGCCATTTGCGAGAGGTTCAGGGGCAAGAGTTTCCAAGGGACCGCTCGAAAGTGTGTGTTCTATGACAATTAGACCTGGTTTCCTGCTGATCAGAGTCTGGCAAGGACTAGGATCAAGCGCCTAGGAAGGGCCCTCTCGCAGAGTTCTCCTTAGGCGCTTGAAAACACTGAGCGTCTCAGACTAGAGTAACAACAAGCATCACAGAGCTTCCCCCTCTGTGACATCACCGCGCCTGTCGGGTAGTCAATCATGAGCGTGTAACAACAAGCATCACAGAGCTTCCCCTTCTGTGACCCCGGGACTGGCGCGTCGGGTGTGGCCTCCTCCCCGGAAACAACAAGCATCACAGAGCTTCCCCCTCTGTGACAATTTGCCGCAGTTCGGACCCCGCACCTCGGGCCGAGGAAACAACAAGCATCACAAAGCTTCCCCTTCTGTGACGCAACCGCTCCAACTCCATCGCAATCGGAAGCGCATTGAAACAACAAGCATCACAGAGCTTCCACTTCTGTGACAATGCACCTGCGACTCTGTATGCGCACGTGTGGATGTGGGTAACAACAGGCATCACAGAGCTTCCCCTTCTGTGACCCGTACTACCACGCCCAGGATTCCGATCCCGAGCGTGTAACAACAAGCATCACAGAGCTTCCCCTTCTGTGACTTGCATTGCGACGACTGACAGTCCGCTGAGAAGCCATCGTAACAACAGGCATCACAGAGCTTCCCCTTCTGTGACCCAATGCCCGCATCCGGTGACGAAGCGAGGCATCTAGTAACAACAAGCATCACAGGGCTCCCCCTCCTGTGACAGGACCTCGACCACCGTGGCCCAATGGCTCGACCTGGGAAACAACAAGCAGCACAGAGCTTCCACTTCTGTGACCCGTAGGCCGCTTGGCCCCTGGGCGGCTCAATACCGGGAAACAACAAGCAGCACAGAGCTTCCCCTTCTGTGACGGCGGCGCACTGGGCTGCCTCCCGGAATCCTCCCACGGAAACAACAGGCATCACAGAGCTTCCCCTTCTGTGACTCGCTCCGTAGATCTCGTCCGTCGCTCGATTCATCGAGGTAACAACAAGCATCACAGAGCTTCCCCTTCTGTGACAAGATGGCATCCAGATCCCCTGGCAGGTAGAAACAACAAGCAGCACAGAGTTTCCCCTTCTGTGACCAAGGCCCAGATCGGAGTCAGGGGTTGGCGGACGTGAGGGGAAACAACAAGCATCACAGAGCTTCCCTTTCTGTGACCCTACCTCTCCAGAGTACTCCAGGGACGTGCCTCGGCCGGAAGCAACAAGCATCACAGAGCTTCCACTTCTGTGACCCGCTGCGGAACTTGCGCAACCACGTAGGTCCCCACTGGTAACAACAAGCAGCACAGAGCTTCCCCTTCTGTGACGTCGAGTTCGAGGATGGCGTTGATGTTGCCCGTCGTGTAACAACAAGCATCACAGAGCTTCCCCTTCTGTGACACCATGCCCCCAGTCTCACGCATCTAACCCTCGATCAGAAGTCTTTCGTGCCAGGTCTTTCTGGGATCCGAGACCTGTTTCCACACGGACTCGAAGGACTTGTTCACGAGACGGCTCCAGTAAATGCGTTCCCCCGTGTCCAACCGCATCAAACTGACGACAGTGGCATCAATCAAGAGCACCCGGTGAACCAACCCGATGTCTCTCCGGGCCACCCAAGCACCAAGAGTGCACCACTCGGGAAGAGCACACCCCCGCACTGAAGTAGAGACAGGGTAGTGCCCCCTCAAAGGACTGTTAGAGGAGTGGCGCAGGAGCGAAGGTCCATTTGAGGAAACGAAGCTGACCTCAGTGAAGGTGATCCCAGTCTGATCAGGGCCTCTGCCAGGGTCCACGCCCATCACTCTTCTAGAGGGATCAAAAGGCACGTTCGCTCCCATGGATACTGCCACATCTCCCCCGGCCCTCAAAATTGGTTGTACACCGGCAGGAATTACCGTCTCTGCCTCTGGGAGAGCTCCTTCTACTATCGGGAGAGCTCCTTCTGGCAGTTCCTCAACCATGAAGACCCTCCTCCCTATCGAAGTGTAGTCCAACCTTTGGCGTAGAGGAGGGATCAAGGCTTGGAGACTTGTCCCCATCCCGCTCCAATCCCGTCTGCCTTCTCGGATGTAGCTTTCTACGATGTTCCGAAAGTCATCCCGGTTCTGGTTGGGACCAGACCTCCGGAAGGTTTCCCCAAAGGTCAACGGAAACGGATTAGCACCTCTGCGGTGTTCTTCTAGGAGCTTAAGTAGCCTGGAATCCTGGGGTCCCTCACACCCCTCACGAAAAGTTACCCGAACCTCAATTTCTCTGGTAGAAGGGGTCACCGCAGGAACTTCTACCCGTTCCACGTGAGGATCCGATTGGAGCGTAACCACATCTCCCCGGAGATTGATCCTATCGTCCAAAGAACGCAGGAAATAAACCAAGATCCAGGTTTCCACGAGATGGATAGTCTACCTGGTGTATTGTGGGGCATCAACATGACTCTTCGAATTCTGCTATTCTCCGCAATCGCTATCTTCTGCATGATCTTCCTCACCCAGGTGATCATCCCCGCCTGGCACAACCGAAGACTCTTCCCTGCGTTTCGAAAGGACCGAAGGAAGGCACGTGTCAGGCTCGAAGAGGCCAAGGGCAAAAACCTGGCCCAGCAGGATATTCTGGAAGCCGCCCAAACCGATGTTCAGACGGCTAGGATGGCTGCGGAAATCGAAGCCTGTATCGAAATCGCCTACGATGAAGCGATGGACCCCTCAATGAAGTCCCGTAGAGAAAACAAGTAAACCCAATCCGAAAAGGAACCCAAATGACACCCAAACGAATTGCACTCTTGGTCACCTCTCTCATCGTGATGGGGGTGGTAACGATCTTGGGCTTCAAGGTCGTATGCAACGTGGACGACACCGAGATCGTCGTCCTGCAAGAACTCGACGGCGACATGGAAGTATGGAGTACTGCCGGTTGGCGCTACCAGGGATTTGGGAAGGTCACCCGTTACCCCAAGTCTCAGGAGTACACCTTCCAGCATCAAGAAGACGACCAAGGCACCGTCACCAGCACGAAGGAATGCTTGCCCATCCGTTTCAACGACAAGGGCAAGGCGGTGATTTCCGGCAACCTGTCTTGGGACATGCCGACAGATCCCGAACAAGTATTGGCCTTGCACAGCAAATACCGAAACTCTGAGGGTATCGAGAATCGGCTCGTGAAACCCGCCGTGAATCGAGCCATCTACCACTCCGGCCCCCTGATGTCGTCCAAGGAATCAGCAGGACAACGTCGTGGTGAGCTGATTCGGTTCATCCAAGATCAAGCCATCCAGGGCGTCTACAAGACCGTTTCCCGAGAGGTCGAAGAAATCGACCATCTGGCTCCTCCCGTGGAAGTAGTCGAAAAGGTCAGGGAAGCGAAGCTCGACGACAAGGGTGACCCAATGCTTGATGACAAGGGCGATCCCATCATGATCGAGGTCCCCAAGAAGGTGAAGAAGCCGGCCACCAAGAAGATCACCGTTTACGAGCCTGAAATGAAGGACGGTCAACCCTTAGTGGAAGAGGAAAGCAACGCCACGAAGTTCGGAGTTCTCCTCCACAACATCACGATCAAGAGCATCATCTACGAGCCCAAGGTTCAGGAACAGATCAACGCTCAACGTGACATGGAGATGTCTGTCCAGACCAAGATCGCTGAAGCTAGCAAGGCCAAGCAAGATGCTGTGACGGCTGAGGAAAAAGGGAAGGCTGAAGCTGCCAAGGCCAAGTGGGAGCAGGAAGTCAAGAAGGCCCAGGCCCTCACGGCTGCCGAACAAAAGCAGGAAGTGGCCAAGAAAGACCTAGAGGCCGCCAAACTTGAACGTGAGGCTGCGATCGAACGAGCCAAAGGCGAGTCCGAGGCCAAACGACTCGTGATGCAAGCTGACGGGGCCCTTCAGCAGAAGTTGGCAGCCTGGGTCGAAGTGCAGAAAGCATACGCTGCTCAGATGGGCAAACAACGATGGGTGCCGACTATCCAGATGGGAGAAGGTTCGAGTGGAGGGGGCGCTGCTGCCGGTTTCATGCAACTCATGCAGGCTCAAGCTGCACGCCAGCTCAACCTCGACATGCAGATGGGTAGAAAGAGATAAGCTGCGCCCAGCTTTGGAGAGAAGGCTCCCGAACCCCGGGGGCCTTCTCTCATTTGAGCGTTGTGCATCTTGTAAGATCCCGAAGAAAAAGCTATTACTTACAAGTCACCTATACCAACATGCCTTCCTCCAAAAAGCAAAAACGTAAGGCCACCAACCGCCGAGAAGTACTGGTCATACGCAACCAGATAGGGCCTCTGCAGCTACCCAAAAGGAAAGAAGAGTTCCTTCGGAAGATGCTGCAGTACCGATTCAAAAACCTCTACACGAAGCTCCGAACCGACCATCCAGAAGTCTTTGAAGATCGTCGGCAGGACTACAACGGAGAGGCTCGCAACTACTGGCACTACGGGTATCTAGCGGCTCTCAAAGACTTCCTGCATCTAATCCAACGGGGGGTATGGCCCCTTGATGCCTACAACCCCAACCACCCCCTAGATTTGCCCGAGGACGACTGATGACTGCACACCTGGTGGGGGAAGACCGAACCAGAACCTTGTGTGGGATATACGTGTCAGTCCTTCCCGAAGGAGACACCTGGGCTTTTCAGTCTTCAGCCACCTACTCCAGCTGTGCTGCCTGTATCAACGCTAACAATGCCCCCGTCACGGTCCGAAGAGAGGGGTTTACTGTACATCGAGAAGGGAACCCCCGAGTTTCAAACGAAGAGCACGAAAGTTGGGCCACTCTGCTTGGATCTGCTTCTGACTACCATCAAGAGTGCACCAAAGAACTCCAAATCAAAGTGGCCCAACTCGAAGAGGATGTCTCCGTACTGACACTGGTGCTAGCGACCTTTTTACCCCACCTGAATTCCGAGTGCAGGGAGACTGTGATGAGCCTGCTGAAGTCGAGGCCCCTCCCCTCATGTCGCCCCGAGCTGGAGACATCCGACGATGGCGGTGTATGGTTCAAGCCAGGGATCCTTCGAACCACCCAGGATCCCCCCACGGTGCTCACCATTTGGGAACGACTCTTAGAGGATGCGTCTCCTCCCCAACCCGTCCTGACCGTACGGCTGACTCATGGATCCGATACTGCTGAATCTGGCAAAGAAGGCGATTGAAGAGCACCCCCACGAGTGGGAGAATCATCGCAAGGGGAAGGCTAACGTCACCTACCTAACAGGGTGGCTCCTGTCCGCTCTGAGAACTCAGAACCCAGACACCCAGGCCACCCTAGCCGAAGCTCGAAAAGCCATTGTAGGGGCACTTAGCCAGGATACAGAGGGTTGATTCCCAAAGTCGGCTCCTGGTGGCGAACCAAGAGCGCCCAGTGGCCCAGTACGGCTTTTTTACTCACAGGCTTCAGGGACGTCTTCCACGAGGTGGTTTCCATCACTGAAGAGGACGTCTGCCTGATCCAAAACGGAGCGGACCGGCCCTACTTCATCCCCAAAGACGAATTCGACCAAGGAAAGTTCAAGCCTTTCCGGCCCAGAGGGTCTCTCCCCTCTTGGGTGAGACCGGGGGTCCTTTTTCGTAGACTCCGGGGAAAAACCTGGATGGTCACAACGGTTCGAGGACGATTCTTCACCGCCGAGATAAGGTACGGGACCTTTCGGTTCTTCAGTCCTGACGAGATTTCGAACTTACGGCCGTACCTGACGTGGCACGAACGCCTGCTATCTACAGATTGAGGAACTGCGAGCTTCCCTCGTTCGGCCGAGCGTGGAGATAGCGGCTAGTAGTCGCCACGTTGGCGTGCCCGAGGGTTGCTTGCACGAGGTGTATGGGGGCCCCGTTGTCCAGGGCATGGCTAGCATGAGCGTGACGCAGCCAGTGAGGGGAAGCCTTCTCGCCGATGGCATCAGCGGTCTCGTAGATGATCTGCCGAGCTTCTCGGACACACAGAGGGTTGCCTCGCCGGCTCTTGAACACGAAGCTATGGTCGGTGTCGCTCTTCCAACGAAGTTTCCGGAGCTCGTTGACGAACTGGGCAGAGAGCTTGACGGTTCGGGTCTTACCGCCCTTCCCGTGGAAGGTGACCCTGTCGATGCTCAGGTCCGCCCATGTAAGGTTCACGGTCTCGGTGATACGGGATCCCGCCGCATACAGCAGCTTGATGAGCAGGTAGTTGCGGCCAGGCTCTGCTGCGGCCAGCAATCCCTGAACGGTTTCCTCGTTCAGGATTCTCTCGTGGAGAGTGTCTCTCACTGAGGGGGCCTTAAGGATGAGGGCCACGTTGAACACCGTGTAGCCGGTCTGGTGAGCGTACTTCATGAGGCTCTTGACCGAGCGGATCCGGCGGGCCTTCGTAGCTGGGGAGCCCACCAGGGATTCAGCATAGCGAACCACGTGGTCCACCTTGGCTTCCTGAAGACCTACATTCTCCGACTCTAGGAACTCCAAGAACATCTGGGCATCCCGGGAGTACGCTATGGCTGTATTTTCAGGACGACCCGACAGCCAAAGTTGAACCAAATGCTTGTCGGAAGTAGCGCCGGAGTAGTTTTCAGGAAGCCGCATACCTCAATTACACTTGAGACTCACGGATCTTAACCCGGCTTGTTGATCAAATTTGAGACCTTGCTCTAGTACTTACAAAGCGCATCCATTCAACTTTGAAAGGAAGGGCTTAGGTAGGCGAATTCCTTGATATATCTGCAGAGGGGAGGGTAAGATGGCAGTATCCGACGAATTCCGGGACGTCAGTGAATCTCTGCTGCAGGAACTTCCGGAAGTGCTGCGAAGCCTTCCAGGGTTCGAAAAGCTACCCTCCAAATGTCACCTCAAACACCACCAAGAAACCGAGCTAAGAAAAGCGGTTGAGGGCTTGCATTTAGCCCTCAAACACATGCATCATTTCCTAGACGGAGACTAATGGACCTCAGAGACTTTGCAGAGCGGCATGAAGACCGGATCTCCCGGGCTTGGGCCACCACGTTTGCCCAGACGGGGTCTCTAGATTTGGCGGTGGTTCTGCTGGAAGTAGACCGCGACACGATCGCCATAGGGTGTGGCCTTCGAGAGAAGTTCCTGGAACGTTTAGGCCCCGAGTTTGCCGAGTTCCAAACGCACATGCGACAACCTGCTTACGAGATGGGGGACCCGGGCCCCTTCCATTACTGGGTGTTAGCCCTGGCCAATCAACAGGCTGCTTGTTGGCCAGTCACTCGTTGGGTCCTCTCTCCTGGGGGCTCCTGCTAGTGCATGATCTTGTGGGTCAGATACAGCACCGTCACGACCCCAAGGGCTCCTAAGAAGGCTCCTGTCCACTGGTAATACCAGTAGCCTACTCCTACGGAAGACACGCTGAACAAAGCCTGGATCAGGCCCCCCAGGAAGTGGTCCTCGGGAGGAGGCACGGACTTTCTAGTCCAAACGATTTCGGGATCGGAGACCATCGGTGTACTGTAGGGGTAGCTATGGGTAAATCCTGGAAAGAAAAGACCCGATGATGTGCCAACAGACGCAACTCGACACTAGAAGGTGTCTCCCCAACAACGAGATAGGGCAGTTGATGGGGTCAATCCTCGACCATGCAGAACGGGTCGAGGGAAGGATCTTCAAGCCAGAAGAGATCAACATCACCAAGCGTCCCCGCCTACTGGGCATCCCTGAAGGGCTGACTTGGGAGTGGAGAGCTACGATTGGCAAATCGAGCACCCACTGGGCTTACGGATCCGGAGAAAAGTACATACTAGAAGCGCTGTTGGGGGTCCTGGGCTCAATGCCTAGCCACAACGAATGACTACACTTCCACGAGCCATCTGGATAGCCCTTTTCAGGGGACGGAAAGAGCTTTTCGAGAGCCGCATCCGGGTCAACCTACCTTGCCAAAGGATCAACCTTCAATGGCCTCAAGAGGCCGGAGTGGCCACCAAGCTAGCCGTCTACTCTGCCAATGACCAGGAACGGGAACTCTACCAAGAGACAGTCCAGCTCAACTCAAGGGTTGATTTCAACTCGGGAGAGCGCCTCTATTGGGTTTGCTTCGAACCCAACATCCCCAGGATCTACCACATCCTAGGCACGGAGATCCCAAAGCCCGGGGAAGTCTGGAAATGGGAGGACTCTAGGGGACTGGTGCTTTCCAGCGATGGGACTCTCACCAAGGTTGCTCTCAGAGACGGAACTCACCAAGAAGTACCGACCGAGAGCTTGCTCCAGGGGGGTCGAGCAGAAAGTGTCCAGCAACCCGTCGTCGATGGTGTATGGATTGGTAGAGACGACGACATCTCCTACAAGATAGTCAGCTTTGAAGGAAACCAAATCGTGCTCTGTTCCGAAAACCTTGTCTATGACGCCACTGAGAAACGTCACGTGACAGAAACGGTTTGGGTCACACAAGAACAACTCTACCTGGACTACCGTCCCCTAGAGAAACTAAGTGCCTGGGAGCGCCTGACTCTCTCAGACGAGGAAACATGAACAACAATCACTATCGGGGCCCCCGCCGCCCCCCACTGTCCACTTTCGTCCCCCCCCTGACTGAAGACCAGCTAGAACTGCTACTGGCTTTCTATGACGAGGCCAACAAGACCTCTCCCGCTGTGTCAGCCGAGGAAGAGCAAGACATCTTGCGGTTGGTGGAAATGGGACTTCTGGATGTGTACTCCAAACAGGGCCGGAAGGATCACTACAGCATCAACCAGAACGGCAAGGATCGTTTGCTAGACCCTATCGGCCTAGCCAAGCGCAGGGCCAGGGAAGCAGGCTTCTCCCGAAAGCCCTACCAGAGCCGCCCTCATCACCCCTGATGGCGCAGCTCATCAGACGAAACCAACAAGGAAACACAGTCTCTACCCAAGAGGTTTCCTTTGGGGTTTTTCCAGAAGACAGCTCCCATATTGGTGTGCGACTGGTTCCTGAGGGCACTTCCAACTACGAGAACGTACTCAAGCTAACTCCTGGAGAAGCCTTCATCCTCTCCCGAAACCTGGTGCGGGTCCTCGACGAGACGCACCAGAAACGACAAGGGCGCCTCAGGACTCTTTGGGAACGATTGATGGACTTCTGAGGAACTTGTAGACAGTCCCGTAGGGTTCTTGCTTCGAGAGGGCTATGCGAAGGGCCGCCTCTAGAACTTTCGTAGCCTTAGTCTGGCTCCACAGCATGAAGAGGTAGCCGGAGCCTGTGAAAATAGGAGCCAAAGTCTCGGCCGTCAGAGCTCCCCCCTTCCACTGAGCGATGGCCAGATTCATGGCGTATCCCCTAGCCTCCCAACGAGTCCGCCAGGTGGAGGGCCAAGGCACCATAAAAAAGGCTGCCATCAAGAGCCAAAGGGCACCCCATTCAGCCGCCAGACTAAGGTAGCCGGCAGACCCTATAGAGGCAGCAAGAATCACGTAGAAGAGCGATACGTGTAGCCGAGCCAGCACACAGCCCAGCAGGTAGCCCCCCAAGGGAATGAGCAGGATCCCGCTTAAGTTGAACTGGAAGATGGCGAACATCAGCAAAGGGAATACGATCAAGAGCTGGGGCAAGAAGTAGCTCAAGGAAAACCATACTCCATGCTTCTTCCGATCGTGTATGTGCACAAACTCGTGAGCTAAGGTCACGAAAGTCAACACAGCGTCCTTTTGATAGAGCTTCCGGGGGAAGTACACGGTAGTTCCCAGAGTCGTGGTGAATTCTGTCATGAACGAGGGACAGAAGGGGTACACCAAGAACCCCACCAGCCGCATGAGCCACGACTGCTCTTTCCACTTCACTCGGAAGGAAGGGTACTTCTTCCGGACTACGCTCTCGAAAAAGGCAATCGTTTCTCTATCCATTGCTTTCCCCTACGTGGTAGGCTGCTTCACCATCTATACCAAGTCACAAGAGATTTCGGAATGCCGTGTTACGACCATACCCTGATACAGACCCTTGTCCTAGACAAGAGTGGCAGTCTGTCCAACCACTATGAATGCAATCCCTTGGGCAGTCACTACATGCTGCGATCCAAAAAGATACATTTACTATGGGGCAACCTGCAGATCAATGTGTCTCCGATCCGATGGCCCAATGAGGACATGCTAAACCAACACTTGGTCCGGGCCTACCGTCGGGTTTCCAGAGACTGTTCCAACGGAATCGACCATCAAGCCATCTGGGCCCACATGAAGAAACACCCCGAGTTCCTGGGAGCCACTGAAGGAGCTCGAAAGGTTCAGATCATCTGCAAACCCGTGGATGGTGAACGGCTGGCCGAAGCTTGGCATTTCCTGAGTCCCATCATCTACACCACCAAGTTCATGGGGGAAGCCCCCTACAAGGATCTCGGGGGTTACCTACTCATGCCTCCCCCTGAGCTCTTGGGTTTCTCTCCAGTGCGAGGGGATGAGTACGGGTTTTTCGTACGGGAATCCAGAAAAGTCCTGTGTGTTCACTCACTTGGTGTACGATAACACATGTCGGCTGAGCTCATTCAGCAAGCTGTCCGAGAAAGACTGTTCAAGAGCCTCGTGTTCGATCTCGTAGATGAGGGGGAGCCTCTTTACGAGATGCCCAACCCCAAAGGGATCTGGTACCTGTCCTGGGCCACCAGACCTGATGCTGAGATCCGATGGAGGAAAGCCAAGATCCACAGGAAGGACAACTTGTTTCGACCCCCTTACACTAGGCTTGGTTTACTGAATCGGCTACAGGGGACGATCGAGCAGGGACTTGCTAGCGGAGAGCGTTTGACCAAAGCCCTTCAGAAAATCCCCAAACTCAACAACGCGCACATCGTGGTCTACTACAAACGTGAATCAGCTCCTCCACCGACCACAGTGGCCTTCGGGGTAGTGGCTACCCCACGAAAAGTAAAACTCGCCAAGCTCCGAGACAACGCCATCCAGAAAGCCTGCACAGGTGCCGAGCTCGAACTGAACATCCCTGGCTGGGCCAATCCCTTGGAGCTTTGGATCAGAGAACTCCTAGGCGCTACCAAAAAGACCAGCGCTTGGGACCTCATCTTAGAGGATTCGCTGTTCACTCCCCCCACTCGGGAAACCTCACTGGCTTAGCTCGGCCTTGCTTGACCCATTTGAGGCTGGAGTCAGGGTTGTCATCCTGTTGATGCATGAGAGCATCGTAAAACCGGACGCAATACCGAACGATCTCAGCTTTGCTCTTGGCCCCCGTTCGCCGCATCAAGCTTTCCAGCTGAGCTACCTCTTTAGCCGTGAGGTCAATCGAGAAGCGGGTCCCCCGGCCTAGACGAGGCGGACGCTTGAAAGGTTCAGCCATATGTACCGATATACACCAAACCGGTGTATCTTTCTAGAGCGATGCCTTCCGACGACATCAGGAATAGATCCAAGCGGTACCGCCATAATGTACCAGAAGGCTACTGCCCCTGGTGCTGTCTGCCCAAGGAATACGATCCCGGCCACACACCCCCTGGCTATTTCAGGAACCAAAGCTTTAACACAAGCTCCTCCGAGTTTCGGCAATTCATGAAAGCCCGAAGGGAACAGTACCAAAGGGCCATCGATCTGCTGCCCGTGGCCGAACTGCTGAAAATGCCTGAACCGGTCAACTCTTCTTGGAGACTGACCATCTACCAACGAGCTTTTGCAAAAGCTTCCTCCAAACCTGCCAAGACTGCTTGGGACCATCTCATGGAACGGGAGCCCAAATTCGACCTCTCGCCTGACGAGTTCCAGACTCAAGTCCAGAAGCTCATCGACACAGCCCGAAAGGCTGGTCTGTCAGTGGGCCTGATCCGAACCATCCTGGATGGGATGATCCTCTAGTCATCCGCCAGGAGACGGTCCCAAACCGAAGGCTTACGAAGGTAGGCAGCCTTGGCCCTACTCCGACGTTTCTCTTGCTTCCTGAGCGTCTTGAGGGCCTGGACCTCCTCAGGGTCGTCTTCCCACTCCTCGGGCTCAGGGAGGGCCTCCTCGGGCTCGGGAAGGGCCTCCTCGGGCTCGTCAGAGGGGGCCGGGGGCACCCATCCTTTGGGTTTACGGATCACCCGGGTGACGACCCGATGCGTGGACGCAAAATCCTCGGAAGCGTCCTGGCACTCCTTTTGTTTGAAGGAGGCCAAAGACGGAAGGTCTGTCCAACCCCTAGCCCGGTGACAGTACTGGACCACGTAGTAACGGGGCATGCCTCACCATACACCGTAGAAAGATCAGGATCTCTTGATTTTACCAGAAAAAGAAAAGGACTCTTCGACCTGAAAAACGGCTCCTCTGGTGTACTGTCCTAAGAGATCTCTCCGGAGGGACGTATGGCTACAAGACGGGGCAAAAAACAACGTGTTTCATTCAAGAAGGTAAAAGGCGGAAGCTGGAACCTTCTGGATGTGGCCGCATTCATTGTCCAGGTACACGAAGAGGTCACTGGGAATCCTCAGATCACCTCGATCAAACTACATCGGCTGCTCTACTACGTCCAAGCGGCAAGTTTCGTTTGGGACGGCCGTCCGCTATTTGACGAGTCCATCCAAGCCTGGGCAAACGGCCCCGTGGTACCCGCCATCTACCGACTCCACAACGGCAGCTTCAAGCTCACGGAACCATGGCCTGAAGAGGGCCAGCCAGATCGGCTCGACAAAGACGCTATCGGGGTCATTGACGGAGTGGTGCGGTGGTACGGCCGGATGAGCACTTACGAGTTGAGTAAACGGGTACAAAGCCAGAAGCCCTGGCTAGACGCACGCTCCCGAGGGCAACGCTGCGAGGAAATCATCACGACCGACGCTATTTTGGAGTTCCATAGAAGTGTCGGGTTCGAGTAGACTCCCCTTCCATGTCAATGCGAAAAGCCCGGTGCCCCAAGTGCCGGGCCTTCAAGGTCAAGATCCTTCGAGCCAACCTGAAGTCTCTGGCCAACACGACTCAAGCCACTGTTCAGTGTGAGGAGTGTGGCCACGAGTGGGAGATGACGGTTCTAACCGAGAGGGGTAAAGAGCGTCGAGCCCAAGGACGGTTGAGGGTCTGAAGGTGTCGAAGCCCCCCACCACACTCGAAGAAGCCTACAAGGCTCTCGATGAGATGCTCAATTCAGAGGATCTGGAGTACATCGATAGTGCCCCTGAAGCCAAGGCAATGGGGCGTTTTCACAACAACTTAGGCAGGCATCTGAGAAACGAGTGGGGGCTCTGGAACGGTTCACCTCTGAAGGAGAAACTTCGTCAAGAATTTGGGGTCAACCATCCGGATGACCTTAGCCATCATCTACTAGAAGGTTACTGGTACTACCGTCACCAAGGAAAAACCATGTGGGAACGGCTCTGAGCAGCCCTTCTCTACAACCCCATAAGGAAGCGTGTCATGGATGTAAGTCAGTGTCCGTTGTCCAAACTTTTCTCTGGGCAAGAGCAATATATCGTCCCCGACTTTCAACGTCCCTATGACTGGGATGAGGCAGATTGGAAGGTCTTGTGGAAAGACCTTGAAGATTTGATGGAATCAGCGATAAACCCCGAAACGGCCTACACATACATCATGGGAAGCCTGTGGGTGGCCCAAGAGAAAGTCTCGCTGCCTGGGGATAGTGTCAAGCGGTGGGTGATCATCGATGGCCAACAGCGTCTGGTGACCCTTCAAATACTATTAGCTGTCATTCGGGATGAAGCCAAAGAGAGAGGGTACGACCCAAATTTCACAGATCAACTGGAGAACACTCAGCTACACAACCCTTACCAAAATGGGGATTCCCGGTACAAGGTTCTTCCTAGAGCTGCCCTGAGAGAAGAGGCTAGTGATCGTGCCGACTTCGTACGGGTCATCGATGGCCCGAGACCGGAAAAAGGGGAAAGCAGGATCTTGAGGGCGTACGAGTTCTTCAAGAAAAAGCTGCGGACAAAGGGAGTCCCTCGCCTAAACGACTTTTTCTCGATCATGATGCACAACACAACCTTCGTCTACACGGTCGTTGACGGAAGGGACAACATCTACAGGATCTTCGAATGGATCAACGCGAGGGGTAAACAGCTCACAGCGGCCCACCACATCCGGCACTACTTCTACATGGTAACTTCTTATGCAAGGCATGCTGAGTGTACCCAGTGCTTCTACCAAATTGAGGATCTGATCGAAGAGGCCCACAGGACAGACTTCTTCCACGCCTACCTGGTGACGTTGATCAACCGCTACATTCCAGTGAAAGACCTTTACACCTACCTGCAAAAGCAGTTGAACGACAAGACGGAACAAGACACAGTCGATTTCCTGAGAAACATTGCGAGAGCGTCTCGGGTGTACCAGCTGTTGCTGAAGCCCTCATTGGAGCAGGATCCTTTCATCCAACGCAAGCTGCAGCTGTTCCAAAAGGGGCTTCTCAGCGCCAAGATGGCTCACCCCTTCCTGTTGGACGTGCTTCTCTCTCGTGAGAAGGGGCTTTTGGATGAAGAAGTCGTAAGGGACGTCTTCACCTCGGTAGAGAACTACCTCATGCGACGTCACGTGTGTGGGGGCCACCGAGACGCCATGAAACAGTTGTTCTCTGCTTTGTACCGTATGGCCGCCAGTAGGACATCCCTCTCATTCGGGCAAGCTGTGAAGGAGGTGCTGGCTGACCAAGACTACCCGTCAAACGAGATGTTTTTCCAACGGTTGATCCATGGGAAGCTCTACAGCCAGAGGGCAAAGGGTAGAAAAGCGCGTCCAGTCTTGGAACGATTAGAAGAAGCGCTAGGGCACAAAGAACGCATTGAGATTGACGGTACTATCACCGTCGAACACGTCATGCCCCAGACACTGACGGAGGCTTGGAAAGCCTACCTGGGCGAAGACTACGAAAGGATTTACTCCCAATGGGTGCACACATTGGGCAACCTTTCCATGACAGGGTATAACTCCGAAATGCAGAATGCCTTGTTCGAGAAGAAACGTCCCTGGCTAGCCAACAGCCACTTCGAGCTGAACAAGGCTATCGCTACCCAAAACGAAGAGTGGAGAGAAAAGGAGATAAAGGCCCGAGGAGAGGCCCTGGCACACAAAGCCTTGGAGCTGTGGCCCGACTTGAACCCAGTTCGTGATCAAAAAAGGCAAGCGGTAACAGGGTGTTCTCCGGAAACGTTGTACGTTCTGGGGGAGGAGTTCCAAATCTCACAATGGAAACTCGTCCTGGCTACGACGCTGGAAGTGATAGCCCGAAAGAAAGCCGAAGCTATGCCAAATATAGCAGGCGCTTTCCCCTTCTTGATCTCCAGCTCTTCAAATGGCATGGAAGAACCCCGTCGTCTTCCCAACAACTACTGGTACGATGCTAAGTACCTTTCCAAGATCAAGTCCGAAAAGGTCAGGGCCCAATGCGTGAACATGATCCAAATGGCAGGGGCGTCTTCAGAGGATTGGAGGGTCCGTACCAAAGAAGAGTACTACAGGGAACAACATCGCACTTTCCGTTTGATGGTGGAAGAACGATCTGACGACGAGTAGTTGATACGTTTCGACCCATGGAAGGATCCCTTCTACACAACAAGCACCTGGACTTGGATACGTGGGCGGATTTCTTGGATCGATGCTCTTCGAGGTACGTTTCAAGACGACCTCATCTGACGTGCCCCCGAGGCTGCAAGCCCATTGAGATAGTGTCGGAGCCAGGCCACGCTGATGCGGGATACTGTCCCCGCTGCATGATTCGTTTTCAAATCCCTCTCACCTGGCATGAACGCCTTTTGGAACTGAAACCCAAGTATGCCCCTGGCCAGGTTAGCCACTGGACAACGCTCTCCTATAGCGATGCCACCGTCACCAACGCACCTGTCATCTGGCAAAGCTCCACCCTTACCATCAGCACTATTTACAGTACCTCCTCAAGAAACACCTTCCTATGATCATTGGAATTACAGGCTTGAGCCAAACTCCGGACAGACGAAACAGATGGTGCATGGGTAGCGGCAAGGATACTGTTGCAGACCTTGTTCTTTCCCGAGAAGGGTGGGTCAAGGTAGCCTTGGCAGACGCCATGAAGCGATTTGTCCGAGACCTTTACTCCTTTACGGACGAGCAGTTGTGGGGGCCCTCCGAAATGAGAAATGCTCCCGACAAACGCTACCCCAGAGAGAAACACCACTGGTACGAAGGGGACGAACATCACCCAGAGATCTACTGCACAGATTGTGGGATGCTTCTGAAGGACTACAAGAACAGCAAGGAAACCCCTTGCTACCTGAGTCCTAGACTGGTGTTGCTTTCCTTGGGTAACTGGGGTCGCAAACTGTACCCTAGAACTTGGGCTCCTAAGGTACTGGACATTGCCCAAGCGCTACTAAAGTCGCAGATTTACCAAAACGGCGAACTGTACGCCCAAAACAGGTTCTTGCCTGGTTGGCACGGATACTCAGCCCAGCTGGGTCTTCTGCCAGTAGGACTTGGGCCCCCTAACAAGGGCGTTCTCATTTCGGACGTTCGCTATCGGGAGGAGTGTCTAGCCATCCAAGAAGCTGGGGGCAAGATCATACGAGTCAAAAGAATCCAAACGGAACCCCCTAAAGTCGGTGTACTGTCTGACAGTACGGAAAGAGATCTCCTCACCTGGGGGGATGACAAGTTCGACTACACCCTCCCCAACAACCGGTTGGAGGATCTTCCTGCCCAGGTAGCCCGGATGCTTGAACAACTAGCGTGAATGACAGCTGTCAAACAGGTAGATGATGTCGGAGTACATCGACAAGAGAACGAAAATCACAGACGATAACGCTGCCGAGTGCGCAATGGCGTTGCGTTCGATGGAAAAGGATCGAGACAGCCTTGTCGAAAAACTGAGACACTACCCGATCGAGATGTGCTTCGGAGGTCTGCGTTATGTGTTCTCTCAGGCAAACGAGTTGGATTCCCTTATTTCCCGACTTGACGTCTTGCTCACGGCCTACTGCGCTAAGAAGAGCAAGTCGAGAGGTTAGTTGTCAAACAGGGTGATGGCAGTGGAATACAAGCTCTACTTGACTGAGGTGACTGTTGCAGGAAGCGAAGAATGGATTCCCTGCGGCGAACACCCAACGCAGGATCGTCAACTTGCGGAACGCCGGCATGAAGAATGGGCCCGTGGAAATCCGCATCTAGTGTTTCGGATAGCGTCGTTCTCTCGTGACGAGCCGTCTAAGTAACTGTCAGAAAGGGAGACTGATGAAGACAGACGGAATACTGGGGCTCATCATCGTCCTGGCCGCGGCTGGACTGATGGTGACTACCTGCACAGCCGCCAACCGGATTGTGTGGAGCATCGAGGATGCTGCACGAATCTGTGCGCCCAAGTAACTGTCAGACAGACGCAGGACCATGAACCACTGGAAGTTAGCTACCAACGAGTTCAAGCTGCCGTGGTACGTACAAGAACCCTACAACGGTTGTAATGGTGGACGGATGCAACACTCAGTCGTCGATGACGACGGGTGCCTTGTGTGCGAGTGTGATGGTGAAGACGAAGGTCTACAGGTAGCCGTCGCCATCGTGACTGCAGCCAACCGCTCGGGTCCTCGTATCTGCCATCACTGCGGGAAGCCGGCAACGTGCTTCGGCTCTTATGAAGACAACCTGCATCCAGCCTTCGCCTGTGATGAGTGCTGTGGTCACGGCAACGAGGATGGTTGGTGTGAGCCAGTAGAGGAATAGGAACTGTCGTGACGACTCCCGATCCAGAACGACCGTTTGAACCTGATTGGGCAAGCCCCCCAGGAGCCACCATCACTGATCTTATGTTTGTACGTGGCGTGACACGAGCTAAGTTGGCTTCCCAGTTGGGGATCGACCTGCCAGAAGTAGACAAGCTGTTGTCGGGTGAACGCCATATGACGGCTTGTGACGCTTTGGGGTTGGAAGAAGTGTTTACGGTACCCGTGAGCTTCTGGTGCCGGCTTGAGGCTCAGTATCGCAAGACTCTTAAGCGGCTTGAACACAAGGCCGAGTGACAATGAGTGAAGCAGCTGACACTTCAGTGACGTCTGAGAATCTGAGTGAACTCTTCGAAGAGCCCTCAATCGAAGACGCTGTTCAAGAACGCAGGGGCTGGTACTACTCCCAAAAAGGTTTCGTGGATGAATGGGATGAGTGGCACTCCAGTGACTACTGGGAAGCTGAACGAGTTCTGTGGGAAACCCCCTTACGAGGCATTCGTTCAAACCTCCGACAACACTACTACGGACTCCCTTGGTCAGCCCAGCTCAAATACAGGCTTACGATCTACGGTAAACGTGACAAGAACCGAAGACTTCGTCCTGTGAGGTTCACCCCTGAGCTCCGCTTCGGTCAAACTCGGATCTACCTACCCTCGGTCAACTGTGCCTCTTTGAAGACGGCGTTTCGAAGAGCCGACGCTCACCCTGAGTTGGAAGCCCGGGTCCGAGAGTTGATGAAAAAGGTCTATAGCAAGAGAGAAGCCGCCTGTGTCTTTCGAAGAGTGGGTGGGCACAAAGACACCCCCATACGTACAGCTTGGGAACGAGTACTGACAGGGCCTCCAGAGTGGTGTCCCTGGGCTACCTTGTTTCACGCCTATGAAGACTCACTTTCCTGGCCCGAAGGGGAGTACCTAGTGTTTAGGTACAGCCGGGAGGGCCTCGTAAGGTCTTCCTACAAGATCACAGAGCACACCAGCAGCGGGGGATCTTGTAGGGAACCCGAACCCGATCTGGAGCCTTGGTTCAAATCAGAGGCATGAAAAGGAACCCGTCACCCACTTAACCCATGGGCACAAGAGTCATGGAAGCTAGCAAAAGCACAGGCACCTTGTTCGGCATCCTGTTCATCATGGCAGGCTACGCCATGGTCTCTTCCCATTGGAAAGTAGCCTTCTTCATCCTGGCGGCCTCTTTCCTTATGCGGCAGTGGAAGATGATCTGATGCCCACACCCGTGCAAGTTGGGCAACCCTTGCTGAAGAGCTACCTTGACGTAGACTTCTCCAATTTGCTAGACACCCAAGGAGAAAATCCCTTCAAGCGGATCCCTGAGAGTCGAGGCACATTGTTGTTCATAGACCTGTTGCCTAACGTACCCTGGCCGCATCCTTGTCTTTGGGTTGTCATGGGCCACGAGGAAGGGTCTAAAGTAGGGTTTCGGCCTTGGAAATGGCCCCCTTGCCTAGAAGTTGAGATCGAAAAAGAAGACGACACACATCTACAAGAGGGGCTTGATGGTTTGGATATGGATCCGTGGACTAGGCAACGTCGCCAATCCAAGAAGCGCCCCCAAGAGTTGCCTTTCGAAGAGTATCCCTTGACAGGCATACACTGTAGTGTTTGCGGAGAACCCCAACGCATGACTGACGGGGGTTTTTGTTGCAAGAACGGACATGGAGGAGCGCCCCCCAAATGAGTATCAAACAGACCTACTACTGTGACAACCCTGAGTGCAACCACAGCACCCAAGACCTGGACCCCTCGATACTAGACCACCAAGTAGTACGAAAGGGTTGGTCAGAAGTCACGGTCGTGAACCACAACGATCATGGCATCCGACGATCCTACCATTTCTGTTCTTCCTCTTGCATGATCAGGGGACTACAGAAACACTTCGAAAAGGTCATCCAAGAAGAGGAGCTGGAAGCGCAAGAGCCTGCTCCCGTTCCCTAAAACCATGGACAATCGCCTAGTCAAGGTTGTCATCCAAAGGGCTCTAACCCTAATGGAGGAAGAGGATCGTCCCCTCATTGAGGAGATCCAACGCTACCTGACAAGGGGTAATCTCCCCCATAGTTGCCAAAGCCGTTCCGAGTGGGGGGCCTACCTGAGTTTCAGGCTAGGCAGCCGGTTTGACTTCGATAAAGTCCAGGAAAGTCTGGACAACAGCTTGCTTCTCTTGGCGGCTATCAACGTCTGCCAAGAAGAGGAGGGGGTTCCGTTCCCCTCTCCTACCTCCCGAGCAGATGCCCACAGAAGGCTTCGAGAATGTTTCCCCACCATGTGGGACCATCTCCTTCAAGATCCGGTGTAAAGTACCCTTATGGCGCATCGTGCAATCACTATCGACGACCGACGTACCCGGGATATGGACGATGCCATTTGGGTCGAACAAAACCCTGATGGTTGGGAGCTCTTAGTCCACATCGCCAACGTGTCCAGGCTCGTCGAGAAGGACAGCCTCTTCGACACTACAGCTAAAAAGCGGGTAGCCACCCAGTATTACAGGGATGGCAATCGCCCCATGCTTCCCCGGAGCATGGGTGAGGGGGAAGCTTCTCTCAAGCCTCAGGAGAGTCGAAGCGTCCTGACGGTCAGGGCTTTTCTGGACACTTCCCTGGAGCTCCAGGAGACCAGTATCAGTACAGGCAGTGTCGTCAGCGTGGCCAAATTGTCCTACGACGAGATCCCCGACCTGGTGAAGAAAGGATCCTTCTGCCTGCAAGCTGCTAGGACTCTAGCCTTTGGACTCTTGGCCAAACGTAGAGCCGAGGGAGCCCTTGTCCACTACGACCTGAACAACGGCTGGCTGACCACTGAAGAAGGGCACCTCAAAAGGATCGAACGTAAGGAAGACGTGGTGGGGCACATCCTAATCCAGGAGCTGATGGTGCTGGCCAACAGTCTCGTGGCTCAAGAAGCCGTGAATCACAGCATCCCCATCCTATTCCGAAACCATCAAGCCCGAGCTGCGGCCCCCGACCGACGGGATCTCATGGATCAGATCAACGCAGCCATGATCTCCCCCCTCGCCGAGCTGGAACGAATTCGGTTGCAGGTGCACATGTTGCTCGAACGAGCTCAGTACGATGTGGTTCTCCGGGGGCACTATGGACTCAACCTTCCGGCCTACACCCATTTCACGAGTCCCATCCGCCGATTCGCTGACCTAGTCAACCATCGCCAAATCAGGGCACACCTCACAGGAGCCTCCCTCCCCTACACTCGGGAAGAGCTGGAGGCCATAGGAGCCCACATCAACCAGGTAGACGAACAACTCCGAGAGAAGGTCTCCGAGAAGGCCAAGGCAGGAGCCAACGAGAGAGCCCAACGACGTCTCGAAAAAGGAGCCTTGCGCACCCTAGGAGCTAAGGGATTCGAACGAGTGGTCAAGGTGGCCCTTCGAAGTGGAGAGGACCTCCCAGAGGAACTGGACGCAGAGTATCGAGAGAGGATTCGAGAAGGGAGTGCCCCTCTCATCTGCAAGACCGTCCTGGTCGTGAGTCACCTGAAACACCCCAAATGGCAGGCTCTACGACGCCACATGGTCGAAAGACTGTCTATACAGGATGCAGTCAGCCTTCTGGCTCAAGCTTCCCAAATCCAACCAGACTGGGGGGAAGTGGAGTACCGGGAAGGCGCATCAGTGTCCGAGGGGGTGTTCTCAGTAGTTGCAGGTCTAGGAGCCTACGATGGGTGGGGATACCACCAGACCAAGAAGGGGGCCCAACAACGAGCAGCCTACAAGCTCATAGCGTCCCTCTGCGGCTTCCAGGTGGCTTACGACAATACCGAAGCTCCCCTGACACCCCCAGAAGCCAAAGACCCTCAGAAGCCGGCTGTGGGGGTTCAGAACCCTATCTCAGCCCTACAGGAATTCTACCAACAGGCCGGCCGACCTTTACCCCAATACACGTTCCAACGAAATGGCCCCGATCACGTGCCTACCATCACCTGCCAGTGCACGTTCGGAGGACAATCCGTAGAGGTACAGGGCAGATCGAAGAAGGCCGCTAAAGCAGCTGCGGCGGCCAAAGCCATAGAGCTCCTTCATGTCTGACTCCGACGATCTGCAGGAGTACTGGCAAGACCTCAACCCGGGGCCTCCCAAACCTCCTCCCCGCAAGTGTTGCATTTGTGGCCTAACCGAACCGAGCTACGCAAGGGTCCGAGAACGGCAAGGAGACAAGGGGAGCTACCCTGAAGACGGGTTCATCCTCATCCAAGCCCACACCGGACTAGACACCACGTGGGACCAGCTGGTCTGCATCTGGTGTCACTCATATCTGTACGGCTACTTCCGGGACAAGCTGATAACCGAGGTGGAAGAGAAGGTTCGCAACCGGATCTGTGCAGAGATGTCCAACGAGATCTCAGAGCTGTTCAAGAAGTACAGAACGGACCTTACGGCAGATGTCACGACTATCTTCAACGGGGTCACGATGCCGAAAGGTAAAACTCCGCCGTTCTGACAGTCGAACGGTGTACAGTGGAGTGTGGAACCCCTGCCTGAAAGACTGCTGGCTATCTCCATCCGCATCGTGAGAGCCAGAGCGGCCTACCAGAGAAGCCAAGAGAAGCGCTTTGCAAGGGATTACCAGACAGCCCTCAGAGAGTTCCGCCAGTTGGTACCTTCTGTCAGTGCCCACGATGCGACTCGACTAGCCGCCGTTCTCGTAGACTTGGCAGGGACCAAGCTTCGACAAGAACTAGGGTTGATGGGGTAAGCGGTTCTCCCAAAGGATGTCCAGCCGCTTCATGGCCTCTCGAATGAGCTTTCTCTGTCTCTCGATCTCCTCTTTTCCGATACGCTCTGTGAGGGCTTTGACAGAAGGGGATCTATCGCTACTTCCTCTCCGAATCCCGTATTTTCGACAGTCAGAATCCTTGAGGATGTAGACGTACTTTCCTTGTCGCTGGACTCGGGTGAAATGGAGCCTCTCGCTTCCAATCACCATCCTGGTGAGGGAACTTCGAATGTCAGCGTAAGGGTTCTTGAGAATCCCGTACTTATCTACGATCCGCCACTGAGAGCCACACTCCACCTTTTTGAGGGCTACCGGGCATCGCTCGTAGTTGTCGTAAACGTAGTAGGGAACAGGCCAAGGGGCCTTGAAGTATTTGTACTCCCCTCGTCCGAACACGGTGCACTTGCGGCCGATCTTGAGAGCCATCCAGTGCACCACGACGTAGGCATAGTCTCGCTCCAAGCCCATGACCACCCCGTACCGGATGCCCAAGGCCAAAGGATCCTTGATCAAGAGAGGGCCGCCCTCCAAGACCTCGGAGGTGTAGCGGTACCTGGTTCCCACCAGCTTGTCCCAGGTGACTAGGTTTCTCTGCATGAACTCAAGCATCTCGTCCTTGAGTTTTCGGCTTCTGGCGACTACGTGAATGCTGTAACCCATGGACTTTGCCTCAAAAGGGGTGATTCTAGCTTGACAAGGCAAGCTTTTTAGGAAGGAATGAGGGGAAACAACGCCAGCTCTGCGGCTTCATTGCAGAGACTAACCCATGGCTCACTCCGTTTTGGGGGTAGTGGAAGGGTGGGGAACTTCGGGATGAGTGGGCATCGCTGGACGATAGGGACCCAGGCTCTTCAACTGCTCTACCCGGTCGAGAACTTCTCGAAGCAAAGGCACCGACAGGAGGCCCTTGCTTTTCATTTCCACGAGCCCGGTCCGGGGGTTCGCTTCCAATAGAACCTCTTCCCCCATCTGGATGACAACAACGGGCCCAAAGTCAGTGTCTCGTTCCAAGACCTTCATACCCTGGACTGTACACCAACTCTAAATTTCTTGACCTACCTTCTCAGTCAAGGTAAGGGTGAGGAGTGACGGTCATTCGGACCGTCCTGTAGCTGATTTGATTCGGCTGGGTCTTCATCGCCCAGGAGGTGCTCAAGTGTGTTTTACGAAATCAGTTTACACCGCCGCTGACGACTTCTTGACTGAGGTGCTCCGGCGAGTTCCCAACGCAGCTCTGGTA
>Ga0272441_10002427_pt1 | contig 37604 bp, 36 predicted proteins | sample SSMProp6N_FD_193582 | JGI IMG/M metagenome (GOLD analysis project Ga0272441, IMG submission 193582) | Marine sediment archaeal communities from Little Sippewissett salt marsh, Falmouth, MA, United States - SSM-Prop-6N | ecosystem: Environmental > Aquatic > Marine > Wetlands > Sediment ...
CCTTTCGAGACAGCACAGTTAAGCAAATTTATCTTATCATTCCCCAAAAATTCAAATACTCACTGCAATTGAACAAGATAGCGAAATCAGTTATATTGAACTAATTATGAATAATGAGAAAGAACATTATAATTTTTATATTCTCTTGTTCAATTTTGGAAGTGTACTATGAAAGTGCTCCTCTAAAACTTCGGCCGGCTGATGGGAGAAGTATTATTCGACTGTCATTCCGTACTTGTGCCAGATTTAATAATACGCTAAATTTTATAAATGCACCGAATATATCATTGATAACAATGGAAATTATTGGTTCGAAAATCAAATTAAGACCTGCTGTCTTAGCTGATCGCAAAAAAATATATTCATGGCTGGTAAGATCAGACTTAACATCTTCAGTTATGGGAGAACCGAATTACCCCGACGCCCCACTACCTACTCTGAAAGAATTTTGCCGTGATTACAATAGCAGCTATTTTAATCCATCCGGTGCCAGAGCCGGAAGGAATTTTATTATTATTGCAGGTAAGGTTGATGTGGGAACTGTCGGATACGATCTATTCGACGAGGATAAGAGCAGAGTAATTTTGGACATTTGGTTGAGCGCAAAAAAATACTGTGGTAAAGGGTACGGTTCAGATGCTCTAATGACTATCTGCGAATACCTGAATGAAAAATACAAAATCAGGAATTTTTATATTTCGCCATCTTTAAGAAATAAACGTGCCATTGCCGCTTATCTGAAAGCTGGTTTTAAATTCACAAAGATGCAAAGAAATACGGCAAAAAAAGAATTTGGAGTGGATATTTGTGAATATGATGACAATATTATTATGAGAAAAATACTATAGGAATTTATGCTAATAATAAACATGAAGTCATGGAAAAATAAAGGGTGCCCCAGCATTTTTGCCCTCGCTTCTGTCTTTCGAGAGAAAGACACGGGGGTAAAACTAAGCGCAGGGACAGCCGAGTCCAGTTTTGGAGGAATAGTATGAAAGTATTTCTCCAGACCTTCGGCTGTCAAATGAACAAATTAGATACGGCACTGGTGGGCTCTGCGCTGAAAGATGCCGGATTCGATTTTACCGACAGCGTAAAAAATGCCGATATTGTTCTGATAAATACGTGTTCAGTTCGCGAACATGCCGAACAGCGTGTCATTTCACATCTCGGGCATCTTAAACACATCAAGAAATCCCGTCCCGATATGGTGGTCGGTGTTATAGGTTGTATGGCACAACGGCTGGGCAGCAAGCTGCTCGAGCACGAAGCGGTCAATATTGTTTGCGGCCCGGCACAAATTCCACAAATTGCGGAACTTATTAACGAGGCCGTAAAGATAAAGAAAAAGGAAATCGCCGTAACCGAAAAGATACTTCGACCGACACCGGAAAACGAGACCAAAGCTCTGGAGGAATTCGAATCGGTATTCAGCCGTCAAGAAGAGGACATTCCCGGACAGGCCTATGTACGCGTTATGCGTGGATGTAATAATTTCTGTACGTATTGTATTGTCCCTTATGTTCGCGGGCCGGAAATGTGCCGGCCGCCCGACGCCGTCATCGAGCAGATCAAAAAAATGGCTGATAACGGAATTAAGCAGGTTACGCTTTTGGGCCAGACGGTCAATTCGTATAAGTATAAACAGGGTGAAAAGACATGGTCGCTGGCGGACTTGCTCGATGCGACCGGCGACATCGAGGGAATCGAGTGGCTCAGATTTGTCACGAGCTATCCGTCGGAGGAATTTTTCGACGATATTATGCAGGTTATGGCCGGTTCGCATAAAGTCTGCAGCTATCTTCACATGCCGGCCCAGAGCGGCTCGGATAAAATTCTGCGGGCAATGAACCGCCGGTACGACAGCCGGAGGTATCTGGAGATGCTCGCCAGGGCCAGAGAGATTGTGCCGGATATTGCAATCGCCGGCGATTTTATTGTCGGCTTTCCGGGAGAGAGCGAAGAAGATTTCCAGGCGACGGTGGATTTGACTAAGAAAGCTCAATATAAAAACGCCTTTATATTTAAATACTCACCACGGCCGGGTACGACCGCCGATAAAAGATTACCCGATACGATACCGGCGGAAGTTAAACAAATGCGGAACGTCGAGCTACTTGCAGTGCAGGAGCAGATCAGCGAGCGGCTGAGCCGTGACTTTTTGGGCAAGACGGTGAAAGTACTGGTCGAGGGGACAAGCAAAAAAGCACATCGGAATCTCGATGAAAATGGAAATCCTCAGCTTGTCGGACGAACAGCGACCGATTATATTGTTGTTTTTAACGGCCCGGAATCGCTGGCCGGCACGTTCGCAAAAGTAAAAATAACAGATACAAGCCCGCTGACTTTATTCGGGCAAATAGGTCAAGAGTGAAATTGCGAAAGGAACTTGGATCCATGACAAAACTGACGGATAAAAAAGGCTACATTTGCGATATGGACGGAGTCATCTACCACGGCAACAGGCTTGTGGAAGGTGCAAAGGAATTCGTTGACTGGCTGATACAGCAGCAGAAGAAGTTTTTGTTTCTGACCAACAGCAGCGCTAAATCGCCGAAGGAGCTTAAGCAGAAACTGTCCCATATGGGAATCGAGGTCGGCACGGATGACTTTTTCACATCCGCACAGGCCACTGCGAGATTTCTGGCCAGCCAAAGTCCCGGAGTCGGTGTCTATGTCATCGGAGAGTCTGGTCTTATCAACGCCCTCCATGACTCCGGCTTTTATATCGATAATGTCAATCCGACCTATGTCGTCATCGGCGAGTCGCGGACATATAATTTCGAGCAAATAGAGCTTGCCGTGCACCTGATACTCAACGGGGCAAAGCTTATCGGGACAAATTCCGACCTGACGGGCCCGTCGGAAAAAGGTGTGGCTCCCGCGTGCCGGGCCCTTGTGGCGCCGATTGAAATGGCCACCAACAGAAAGGCCTATTTCATCGGCAAGCCGAACCCGCTTATTATGCGCCATGCAATCCAAAAAATCGGGTGCCGGCTCGAAGATACCCTGATAATCGGTGACAGAATGGACACCGATATAATCTCCGGTATCGAGTCGGGAATCGAAACGGCTCTGGTCCTCAGCGGCATTACGAAAAAAGACGATCTAGTGATGTTCCCGTATCAGCCGAATTATATTTTCGAACGGGCGATTGATATTATACATGCCGAGTGAAATTCTTTTGTATTATCCCTTAAAAAACCACCGATGGCATCTGGAAGATGCAAAAATAGCCGAAGACCAAAAAGGCAATAATTAAAATTACGGCGAAGATTCGGTTCGGTCTAAGAATCTTAAAAGCCTCTCTGGAAAGCAGCTTCGGCATAACCACAAACAAACCTATGGCAACCCAGATTGCCTGCAGCGGCGTCAGAAGCAAGCCGTCGAGTATTGCAGCGGTCTGGACGAGAATTACAGGTTTTTCATTGAAACAGAAGATTATAATCATATTCGTGCAGACAAAGAAAAGCAGAAACAACCTGAATTGTGACTTCCATGCGAGCTTGTTAAAGCCGGGGATACAAATCCTGAACGAATCCGCCAGCAGTCTGGGCCAACCAGCTAATTGTCCGATCTGCGTGGAAATCAGTGCCGCCGCACCTGCCAGCATAAACAGAAATCCGCCGATGTGTCCCCATCTGGATGAGAAAAGATTCGATAGTTCGATAGCGACCTGAGAGCCTTCCGGGGCGATCTGTGCCGGTCTTAAAATACCGGCGCCGGCGATTAGAAAAGCACTCGTAATGGCGATTCCCAGCACTATTGCCAGTGTCGAATCTACATAGAGCACCCGACACCATCCCTTTATTTTTTCCGCCATCTCATGACTCATATTTCCGAGGGCCGAGGTATCCGCCGGTTTGCCGTAGCCCCTGCCGGCCGTTGCACCGTATCCGGCACCGATCACCCAGTATGTGTACCAGACCTGGCTGGCAAAGCCGCCGGCGCTCCAGCCAAGCAGCGGCAGTATTTCCTTCCACGGATTTCTGCTTACACTCTCAAGCCCGAGAGCCCATTGGGGGACGTCCGGAACATTCGGCGTAAGGCTTTTAAGGAATTCCGCCGGTCCGGGAAAAACATGTGCGGCAACATATACGACCCCGACTACGATAACCAGCACGAGAAAGCTCATAACAATTTTCAAAACATCGAATATCCCCGACCAGACAATGCCGACGGCGATGAATGTCACAAGCCAGCCGCATACAGCAGGTAATGTCGCATGTATCTGCTCGGGGCTTGTATGTAGTTTTTCAATAGGTATGTGACTTATCAAATCACTTATGGCCTCACTTGCAGCACCGGTAAAATTTATTGGCAGCAGACTGTTAACGAATACACCTGCAGCGGTGGCAAGAGCGCCGATGGAAACGGCCGACGCGGCAAATTGGGCTATCAGCACAATCCAGACAGCCCAGTGTTTCGGCCCCGGCATTCTCTCGAACATATCGATCATTCCTTCGCCGGTGCAGACCGTATAGCGTGCGCCGCTCAGGCCGATCCAGAACTTCAGAAATACTCCGAAGACAAGCGCCCAAAGGACCGAAATGCCAAGGATTGCTCCTGTTCGCGTGGCCACGATGACTTCCCCGGAGCCGATATATTCCGCAGCCCAGACCATCGAAGGACCGACCAGGGCAAAAACGGCAAGACCGACGGGGGCTTTTTTGATTGTCGTGGCATTTTGAGAATTCTTCGACATCCGTTTTATCCCGGATTATTCGATTGTCACTGCCGGTACATTGTAAACGTGACAATACATTACAACCTCATTGCCGTTATGTCCACCGACAATATTTCATTATTTGCCGATGCAACAGAGGTTATTAAGCTGTGCCTATAAACAAACGGCCGTCATATATATGGCAAAGCTTCTACCATGTCATGCAATATCGACTAATGCCCATCGCACGCATTTGTCAGAGTTTTGACGTTCACCCCCCCTGGTGTGCTTTTGAATGATGAATTTCCGTTCCGGGTAAGAAATGTTCCCCCATGTATTACTCCTCCTTCGCTTCTGTTTCCGTTGTTTCAGCCACAGCTTCGGTTGCAGCTTCTTTTTCGGGAGCCTCCTTGTCTTTCCGACCGGCATGACTCTTGCGGTGAGCAACTTTCGGCAGACCCAATAGAGAATCGCCCTCGGCCCATCGCTCTTCGTCTTTGAGCTGCTCAATGCGTTCGGCTCTATTTAAAACATTGCGGTGTCTGGTCAAAGCGCCTTTAATTTTTAGCGAACGATCAATTGACATTCAATATTTCTCCTAAACTACTTTACTTTTTTGCCGTATGCATCGCTGAAATAATGCGGTGCAAATTTTTCGTAACCTTCCGGAGCTTCGTTTTTATATGCAACTCCTATCTTAGTGATTATTTGCTTCATCTTATACCCGTCTGTACCGGGATTATTCGGATTATCGAACGTATTCTTTGTCTGTAAAAAATAACGCCCTTTTTCCAGGACTATATCCAATTCAATGCCATTATTGGCAAAAAACTCCTGCACTGTGACCAAATCTGCCCGGGCTCCATATTGGGCCAGGACAATTACATTGTTCCCTTTTGACTGAGCAGGGATGGCAATTTGCCGGGCCGGAGATCTTTGTATCTTCGGTTCGGCTCGCTGCACCTGTTTTCTTTCTTTTTGTCCCGTCTGATTTTCAACAGTATTATTATTCGTTAGTCGAACCGGCCCTGCTGTTTGCTTATCGGCCATAGACCACTGACCGAACCTGTAAGCAAGTAAAACCAGCAAAATAAGACCCAGTACTATCGCAATGGCAATTTGATACTGCAGCGAAAACTCGATTCTGCCGCCGTTAATCTGAACGATTCTCGGCCTGTTCCACCATTGCGTCGCTACTCTGGATTTTTCCACGGCCGACTTATTATCATCGTCCGGCTTAAACTCATCGGTTCTTTTCGGATGTAACTGGTCTAATTTTCCGGGACCGGGCTTAACACTGGCCTTGCTCATCACTTCATATAGAGCCTTTTTTCCTCGATTCCGTGCCATAACATAATCCAATTACATCCTGTAAACTTCCATGAAGCTCCGATTATATAGTATGAAACAAAAAAAACAAGGACTATTTACCCGATAGATTGCAAATCTGGTATTTTTAATTTTCTGACTTTTTTTATGCTGCGTAACAAATCCCCGATTCCTGATATAATCTTAAGATTGGCTTTGAACTTGTTCCGGGCCCATTCGAATTAGCTAAGTGCACACTTTGCCGAAGGATTGGGTTCGTTTTAAATATTTTTCCTCTGGCTTGCTACTCTGCGAAGTAACGGTTCGCTACGTAGCACGAGTCTGACTCCTGTATCCTGAAATCTGCCGTTAGAAACCTGTCCGGCATAGTCGCAGGCGACGCCGGATTGGGTTCGTTTTCTTGCTGCCCGAAATCCCGAAAACCGCCATTATTCTCATAATATATTTATTTCAAAGAACTTACGCCATTTTGAGCCTTGCCCAAATTGGGTTCGTTTTGCATTTTTTCTGAATTCTGACTTCCGTCTTTTCAAATTGGGTTCGTTTTAAATATTTTCTTTAGAGTCTATTAGTTTAGGATTTCGGATTTGGAATTTCGTGCTTCCGGGGCCGGCGAACCTGTCCGGCATAGCCTCTGGCGACGCCGGATTGGGTTCGTTTTCAATTTTTTATCCTCTCATGGTTAGCAAACACCCTCAGAATGGGTATTCGGTTTGATTGAAAATCAGACATGCGGCATTTGAGATCTGAGATTTCAGATATCAGATCGATTTATTCCCCCATTATTACTTCGAAATTCGAGATTCGTTATTCAATATTCATAATTCCATTCGTTACGTATTATAAGGAAAAATCTTTTTATCGCTATGATAAACTGCGATTTTTGGCGGAAAATCTCCATGACTCGCCACTCACTATAAGAAAATACCAATATATTTCTACGGCAATTATTTAATCTTCGCCGTTGTCTTACCTGAGGATTGCCGGTTGTTCAGCAAATTTGATTTTTAAATTTTTTTAAGAAAGAATATTTGGACTTTTTAGGTTCTCCGACGTATGTACTTCTATCGTAAATAGTTACAGGCAAGAAAAAAATATTAAAAAACAGTTGACAAATAGGAGCTACTCCTATATAGTAGTAGCTATGAAAAAAATAAAAGACGAAATAGACAGTAAAGAGCTGGATGTGAAAACCGAATCATTTGCTAAATTATGCAGGGAGGCTGGCTTGAAAGTAACCCCCCAGAGAGTCGCAGTTTACCGGGAGCTTCTCAAGACCCATGAACATCCTTCTGCGGAAATGCTACACAGGGACCTTAGAACGAAATTCCGGAGCATTTCGTTAGATACAGTCAACAGGACGCTTCTAACCTTAATAGAAATAGGTGCCGCCTATGCGGTGGAGGGCTCCGGCGATGCCAGGCGTTACGATGCAGGTTCGGCTAATCATCAGCATTTTAAGTGTATTAAATGCAAGAGAATTATCGACTTTCACCATAAGCCCTTTGACGAGATAAAGCTGCCGGAGTATATTGATAAAAAGTTCAAGGTACTGCGGAAAACTGTCTATGTCGAAGGACTATGTGATTTATGTAAATAAAAGATCGTATGGTAAAGACTTGAAGAAAGAGAGGTAACAGGTGGAATTAAAAGGATCTCAGACGGAAAAGAATTTATTGGCGGCGTTTGCCGGTGAGTCACAGGCAAGAAATCGATACTCATATTTTGCCAGCCAGGCGAAAAAAGAAGGATACGAACAGATTGCAGCGATTTTCGAGGAGACGGCCAACCAGGAGAAAGAGCATGCCAAGCGTGAATTTAAATTCCTAAATGGAGGAGAATTAGAAATTACCGCATCGTTCCCCGCCGGTGTCATAGGTAAGACAGTCGATAATTTAAAAGAGGCGGCGGCCGGGGAGCATTATGAGACGACCGAGATGTATCCGGACTTCGCAGAGGTAGCGGATAAAGAGGGATTTTCCGAAATAGCGGAAGTATTTCGCAGCATTGCAATTGCCGAAAAGCGCCATGAAGATAGATACCTCGCCCTGGTGAAAAATATCAATGACGGTAAAGTATTCAAGCGCGAAAAACCGGTCAGATGGGTTTGCCGGAACTGCGGCTATGTGCATGAGGGGCTTGAGCCGCCGAGTCTTTGCCCGGCCTGTGCGCATCCGCTGAGTTATTACGAGCTGGAGGCAACAAATTTTTAAAATATCAGAGATAAAATATGCCGTTTATTCGATGAAAAAGGGGCACATAACAGATATAGTCAATGTAGAAAAATTACGTTCTTTACCGGAATAGTTTCTTGATGTATATTTTGACAAAAGCGCACCCAGAGAACAAACACCCGGTTAAGGAGAAAGGAGTTTATCATGGAAGAGAAAAAAGTAGTAACAATGAAAGGCAATCCGCTGACCTTAACGGGCAATCCGGTCAAAGTCGGTGATTCGGCTCCGGATTTCGAAGTTCTCGCCAATGACTTATCGCCGGTAAATTTTTCGTCTTTTGCCGGGAAGGTCTGTCTGATTTCATCGGTTCCATCTTTGGATACGAGCGTTTGCGACATCCAGACAAAAACGTTCAACGAAAAGGCCGGGACATTGAGCGATAACGTAATTGTCCTGACGATTAGTATGGACCTGCCATTTGCCCAGCAGCGATGGTGCGGTGCGGCGGGAGTCGAGCACGTCCTGACACTTTCGGATTATCGCAAGGCGGAATTCGGCAAGGCGTTCGGTGTTCTCATTGAAGAGCTGCGGCTGCTTGCGCGTGCCGTGTTTCTCGTCGATACCAAAGGGATAATAAGATATATCCAGATTGTCGATGAGCTGACAAATGAGCCGAACTATGACGAGGTTATCGAGGCACTGAAAGGTATTAGCTGATGAGAAAGATTAATGCGAATATTTATGAGGTTGGAGCCATCGACTGGGACACCAGACTTTTCGACAGGCTTATCCCCCTGCCGGACGGGACCAGCTACAATTCTTACCTCATCAAAGGCAGTGACAAAACAGCTTTAATTGATACCGTCGATCCCGCCAGGACGAGTGTTCTGCTGGACAATCTTATAAAGTGCGGCGTTGACAAAATCGATTATATCGTCAGCCATCACGGCGAGCAGGACCATTCCGGGAGCCTGCCGGACGTCCTCTTGATGTTCCCGAATGCGAAGGTCGTGACGAATCCAAAATGCAAACAGATGCTGATCGACCTGCTCGATATTGATGAGGATCGTTTTATTACAGTCGAAGACGGCGAAACGCTCTCGTTGGGGGATAAAACCCTCGAATTCATATATATTCCCTGGGTTCACTGGCCGGAGACTTTCGGGACTTACCTGAAAGAGGACAAGATATTTTTCTCGTGCGATTTCTTCGGCGCCCACCTTGCGACAAGCAGCCTGTTTGTTGATGACGAGGCTACCGTATACGAATCGGCGAAACGATATTATGCCGAAATCATGATGCCGTTTCGAAAACAGGTCAACGCCAATATTGCCAAGCTCGAAGGCAGAGAAATAGAAATCATCGCTCCCAGTCACGGCCCGGTGTATAATCGGCCGGCCTTTATTGTCGATGCTTATAAAGACTGGGCGTCGGATAATGTTAAAAACGAGGTAATCGTCCCGTATGTCTCGATGCACGGAAGCGTTGCCAAAATGGTGTCGCATTTCGTCGATGCTCTGATTGAAAGGGGTATCAACGTCAGGCAGTTCGAGCTTTCTACAATGGATGTCGGGAAGCTCGCGATAGCTTTGGTGGATGCGGCGACTGTTGTCATCGGCTCGCCGACGGTTTTAACTGGACCTCATCCATGTGCCGCTTATGCCGCGTTTTTAGCCAATGCGCTGAGGCCTAAAATCAAATTCGCTTCGATTATCGGCTCTTTCGGCTGGGGTGGCAAAATGGTCGAGCAATTGGCCGCTCTGATGCCGAATCTAAAGGCGGAAATTCTTGAGCCGGTGGTTATAAAAGGACATCCCAAAGAAAATGATTTTGCCGCCTTGGATAAACTGGCGGATAATATTTTAGCTAAACATAAAGAGATTAAAATTACCTAACGGACTAAAATTAGAAAGGGGAAGAAAATGGCGGAAAAACTACAAGTATATAAATGTGCCACATGCGGCAATATAGTAGAGGTGCTTCACGGCGGAGCCGGCGAGCTGGTATGCTGTGGCGAACCGATGGAACTGTTAGATGAAAAAACCGCCGATGCCACAACGGAAAAGCATGTGCCGGTAATCGAGAAGATCGACGGTGGTTACAAGGTTAAAGTCGGCAGTGTGCCACATCCGATGGAAGAGAAACATTACATCGAATGGATCGAATTGCTGGCTGACGGCAAGGCGTACAGACAATTCCTAAAGCCGGGCAAGCCGGCGGAAGCCGTCTTTCATGTTGAGGCTGCGAGTGTAAGCGCCAGAGAATATTGCAACGTTCACGGATTGTGGAAGGGGTAATAAATATTAACTAATATTCTAACTCCAGATAAAGGAGATAATTATGGACCAACAGGTAAATTCAATGCCGTTAATTGGTGAGAAAGCTCCATCATTCGAGGCTGAAACTACCCAAGGTACGATAAAGTTCCCTGATGATTTTAAGGGTAAGTGGGTGATATTTTTTTCCCATCCTGCCGATTTTACGCCGGTATGCACAACCGAATTTATGACTTTTGCAAGCATGGAGAAGGAATTCAGAAAACTTAATGCCGAGCTGCTCGGTTTGTCTATCGACAGCACCTATAGTCATATCGCATGGTTAAGGACCATAAAAGAAAAAATCAAATACAAAGGAATGGAAAGTATTGAAGTGAACTTTCCGGTAATAAGCGATTTGACGATGGATGTCTCCAGGAAATTCGGAATGCTGCAGCCGGCGGCAAGCACGACACAGGCGGTCAGGGCCGTATTTATCATCGATCCCAAAGCTGTGGTCAGGGCTATTTTATATTACCCTCTGAGCAACGGCAGAAATATGGATGAGGTTAAGAGACTGCTAATTGCTATGCAGCACTCCGACGAACATAACATTGCTACCCCAGCCAACTGGCGAATCGGTGACGATGTGATTGTTCCTCCTCCGGGCTCCTGTGGAACCGCTAAGGAAAGGGTTGATAAAGCCGGCGAAGATTACGATTGTCTGGATTGGTTCATATGTCTGAAGAAATGCCCACATGGTAAATAAGCTATCGGTATAAAAATAAAACAATTCTTCTGCGAACGTTAAAGATTATTGCAAACCTAACGGATGGTGGAAAGGATAGTCTATGTTAAGTAAAAAAATGGAAAAAGCATTGAATGCGCAGGTCAATGCCGAGATGTATTCAGCGTATCTGTACCTGTCGATGGAATCCTTTTTTAAATCCCTCAACCTGAACGGCTTTGCCAACTGGATGAGAGCGCAAACCCAGGAAGAGATGATGCACGCGATGAAGATATACGATTTCATCAACGAACGCGGCGGCAGAGTCCTGTTGAAAACAATCGAAGGGCCACAGACGAAGTGGGATTCACCTTTGGCGGTCTTCGAGGCCGTTTTCAAACACGAGCAAAAAGTTACGGCAATGATTAACGACCTCGTGGATTTGGCAATCGAGGAAAAAGACCATGCCACGAACAGTTTTCTGCAGTGGTTTGTCAACGAGCAGGTCGAGGAAGAAGCCTCCGCCGACGAAAAGGTCCAGCAAATGAAAATGATGGAAAACGCTCCCGGGGGTATGTTTATGCTCGACCGTGAATTGGGACAAAGAGTATTTACGCCGCCGGCACAAAACTCGAATACGTAATACAAATGTGCATACTATAAAAATATCTATTCTGGGAGGAATAGAAATGAAAGAAGAAAGCAAATGCCCGGTAACGGGAAAATCCAGCAAATCTGTTGCTGGTGCCGGCACCTCCAATCGGGACTGGTGGCCGAACCAGCTTAACCTTAAGATTCTTCATCAGCATTCTAACCTGAGCAATCCGATGAGCGAAGAGTTCAATTATGCAGAGGAATTTAAGAAACTCGATTTGCAGGCTGTGAAAAAGGACCTCTATGCGTTAATGACCGACTCACAGGATTGGTGGCCGGCAGATTATGGTCACTATGGTCCACTCTTTATTCGGATGGCCTGGCATAGTGCCGGAACATACCGAATGGGAGATGGCCGCGGAGGCGCAGGGTCCGGCTCTCAACGCCTGGCACCACTCAACAGTTGGCCGGATAACGTGAACCTCGATAAGGCACGGCGGCTGCTTTGGCCTATCAAGCAGAAATACGGGAGAAAGATTTCCTGGGCAGACCTGATGATTCTCGCTGGTAATTGTGCTCTTGAGTCGATGGGATTCAAAACATTCGGCTTTGGTGGTGGCCGCGAAGATGTATGGGAGCCTGAAGAGGACATTTACTGGGGATCAGAAGACCAATGGCTCGCTACAAGTGACAAACCCAAGAGCCGTTATTCCGGCGAACGAGACCTCGACAATCCTCTGGCTGCGGTACAGATGGGCCTGATCTATGTGAATCCGGAAGGACCGGACGGCAATCCCGACCCTGTCGCCTCCGGCCGTGACGTCCGCGAGACCTTCGCTCGCATGGCGATGAACGATGAAGAAACAGTCGCGCTGGTCGCTGGTGGACACACCTTTGGCAAATGTCATGGTGCTGGTCCGGCAACCCATGTTGGCCCTGAGCCTGAAGCAGCTCCCATTGAAGAGATGGGCCTCGGCTGGAAGAGCAGCTTCGGCACCGGCAAAGGTGGCGATACAATCAGCAGTGGCATCGAGGGTGCCTGGAAGCCGAATCCGATCAAATGGGATATGGGTTATCTGAAGGTGCTGTTCAAATACGAGTGGGAACTGACAAAGAGCCCGGCTGGTGCTTACCAGTGGTTACCCAAGGATGGTGCCGGATCGAAAACCGTAGAGGATGCTCATGAACCTTCGAAACGTCATGCACCTATGATGACTACAGCGGATTTATCACTTCGCTTCGATCCGATCTATGAGCCCATTGCTCGGCACTATCTGGAAAATCCCGAGGAATTCGCAGATGCCTTCGCCAGAGCATGGTTCAAGCTGACTCATCGCGATATGGGACCTCGCTCACGTTATCTCGGCCCGGAAGTCCCTGCAGAAGAATTAATCTGGCAGGACCCGGTTCCCGCTGTCGACCATGAAATAATTGACGGACAGGACATCTCAAATCTCAAAGGAAAGATTCTGGCCTCGGATGTTTCTGTCTCCCGGTTAGTTTATACCGCCTGGGCTTCAGCATCTACATTTCGTGGCTCCGATAAACGCGGAGGTGCAAACGGAGCTCGTATTCGACTTTCTCCGCAAAAAGATTGGGAAGTAAACCAGCCAAGCCAACTCAAAGCTGTATTGCAGATCCTTGAGAAAATCCAAAAAGAGTTCAACAATTCGCAGTCAGGTGGCAAGAAGGTTTCACTGGCCGATTTGATTGTATTGGGTGGATGCGCTGGTATCGAACAAGCGGCGAAGAATGCGGGTTACAATATTATAGTTCCTTTCACTCCGGGACGCACTGACGCATCGCAAGAGCAAACCGACGTAGAGTCATTCGCTGTACTTGAACCTAAAGCCGACGGATTCCGCAATTACCAAAAAAGCAAATACGCCGTATCGGCAGAAGAATTGCTGGTTGACCGTGCGCAGCAGCTGACACTGACCGCTCCTGAGATGACGGTTCTTATTGGTGGTATGCGCGTCTTGAATACCAACTTCGGACAATCCCGGCATGGTGTCTTCACCGAGCGGCCGGAGACACTCACCAATGATTTCTTCGTCAACCTGCTTGACATGAGCATTGAGTGGAAACCAACATCGAAAGACAAAGATGTGTTCGAGGGACACGATTGCGCCACGGGCAAACTGAAATGGACCGGCACCCGTGTAGATCTCATCTTCGGTTCGAATTCTCAACTCCGGGCATTGGCGGAAGTATACGGCTGTGAAGACTCCCAGGAGAAATTCCTACACGACTTTGTAGTAGTATGGGATAAAATAATGAATCTTGATCGCTTTGACCTTATCTAATAGCGAACTTTTTTAATAATTCTGTTAAAAAGCACTGGAACTGGATATGGATATACAGAAAATTGAAAAACTGGCTGAGATATCCCCGGAAGACAGGGCCAAAGCAACAGCTGAATCAACATAAGATGTGAATTAGTATAGATAACAGAACAATAGTAAAAGCTTACAATTGAAAGGAAAATTAATGGGTATGCCTTTTAACGCTGACGAAGTATTCGAAATGGCCGAACAGATCGAGAGAAACGGTGTGAAATTTTACCGTGATGCGGCGGAAAAGTTCCCGCAGGTTGGTGAGCTGTTTAACGACCTCGCCGAGATGGAAGTAAAACACGAAAAAACTTTCGCCGAGATGCGAAAAGGGCTTTCCGGTACGCAGGCCGAGCCCATTGTTTTCGATCCTGACGGCGAAGCGCAGATGTATCTGCAGGTTATGGCGGATAACCATGTCTTCGATCCCAAAGCGGATATTACAGCGCAGTTGGCCGGCAAGGATACCCCGGAGGCGGTCCTGGATATGGCTATCGGTCTGGAAAGGGATTCTATTGCTTTTTACGTCGGCATCAAAGAGGCGGTCTCCCGCAGGGCCGGCAAGGATAAGATTGACGACATCATAAAGGAAGAAGTCGGTCATGTTGCCATCCTGAAGAGAAAACTCGACAGCCTGTAATAATTGCGGCGGGTAAAAGGCAGAACTGTGAATGTGACATTAAACGCTCTGGAAATATTCGAAATCGCCGAGCAAATCGAGCAAAACGGCGCCCGGTTTTATAAACGCTCGGCGGAAATCTTCGGCGAACCTGTTATATGCAGGATTTTTCTGAAACTGGCAGACTGGGAGCTTAAACATAAAGAGATTTTCTCCGGTATGAAAAAACAATATGCGGAGTCGAATCCCGGTTCGGGAGCTTCGGGGCCGGAAAGAACATTACAGCAGGCAAAGACCATGGCCGGCCTCGCCGTCTTCGGGATTAAGCCGAATCCGTCCGATGAACTGAGCGGCAAAGAAGGAAAATCGGATATTTTAAGACGGGCTATTGAAAAGGAGAAGGATTCAATCGTTTTTTATAGTGGATTGAGGGATTTTGCTCCCGCCGCAAGTGCCAAAGAAAAAATTGATGAAATTATCCGGGAGGAATTGCGGCACATTATAATTCTAAATAAAGTATGGCAAAAGACAACATAATCAGGATAATGTTTGGAAAGTCAATATTTAAGTAATACATTCATTATTGAAACGGAGAGTTTGAATTATGAAAAAGTATAAGTGCCTTTTATGCGGCTATATTTATGATCCGGCCGAAGGTGACCCGGACAACGGAGTGGATGCGGGAACTGCCTTTGACGATTTACCAGAAGACTGGGTTTGTCCGGAATGCGGAGCGGGTCAGGACGAATTCGAGCCGGTCGAGGATTAGCTTAGAATTTCGGGATAAATATCGTGCGGGAAGTGGGATTGTCCATAAATCGGCAGGAAATTATCTGTGCCGAGACCGCCGCCGGGCCGAACGGACTTGTTGTTTTCGGGGCTTCCGGTGACCTTGTCCGCAGGAAACTGCTGGTAAGCTTGTTCCGGCTGTTTCAGCACGGCCTGCTCAGCGAGAAATTCTATCTCCTTGGAACTGCCAGAACAAAGCTTTCCGATGAGCAGTTCAGGCAGGTTGCACAACAGGCGATAAGGGAAAGGTCTCCCGGTGTGTCTTCGAAGGCTCTGGAGACTTTTACGAACCTGCTGTATTATACAGCAGGTGAATACGGTGATATTGCTTTATACGCCAGGATTGCTCCGAGAATCGCCGAGCTGAATCAAAAGCATAATATCGACGAAAGCATGATTTATTACCTGTCCGTCCCACCCTTTTTGTACGGCACAATTATAGAGCAGCTCGGTATGGCGGCATTGTCGTGTCCTGTGAAACCGGGCTCGAAGCAGGATATAAAACTGGTGGTCGAAAAACCCTTCGGCAGAGACCTTCGAAGCTCGCTGGAATTAAGCGAAAAAATTCACCAGTGTTTCGACGAATCACAGGTCTATCGAATCGACCATTATCTCGGCAAAGAAACAGTTCAGAATATTTTGATGTTCCGTTTTGCCAATGCTATTTTCGAGCCCATCTGGAACCGTAATTATATCGATCACGTCCAGATCACCATTGCCGAGACAGTCGGTATCGAGCATCGGGCGAGCTACTATGACAAAAGCGGCGCACTTCGTGACATGTTTCAAAATCATATGCTCCAGATGCTGACCTTAGCGGCGATGGAGTCGCCGACCTCGTTCGAGGCCAACAGTATTCGGGATGAAAAGGTCAAACTTCTGCGTTCCGTACGCCCTTTCAAGCCGGAAGAGCTGGATAAAACCGTCGTTCGAGGACAATACGGCAGTGGTTCCATAGACGGCAAAGATGTGCCGGGATATCTGGACGAGCCGGGAATTTTGCCGGACTCGAAAACAGAGACTTTTATCGCGGCGAAACTTTTCGTAGATAACTGGCGGTGGAAGGATGTCCCCTTCTATCTGCGTACCGGCAAAAGATTAGCCGCTAAAGATACCGAAATCGCCATTACTTTCAAAACTGTCCCTCACTCGATGTTCTCTTCTATCGGTCTGGATGAAATGCCGCCCAACGTCCTTATCTTACGAATTCAGCCGCGGGAAGGGATTTTATTGAACTTCCAGGCCAAAAGACCCGGCTCGAAAACCTGTATCAGCACGTTGACGATGAACTTCAGCTACGAGGAGCTTTTCGGGACCGAGGCACCGGAAGCCTACGAACGGCTGCTTTTGGATTGTATGCTCGGGGACCAGACGCTCTTTACCCGGCAGGATGCCATCGAGCAGTCGTGGAGATTATTGACGCCTGTCATGGAATCGTGGGAAAAGGACGGCTCCGGTTTGCATCTGTATCCTGCCGGGGCGGAAAGTTTACCCGCCGCCGACAAACTCATCGAATCCGACGGCCGAAAATGGCAAAAGCTCCTAACCGGCTAAGATAGGATTGCTTCTCTTAGGTACTGCTATGTTTCTGGTCTTCTGAGAGTATTTCGTTGAGTGAGCCTGAGCGGAAGCCCTGCAAATCGAGAGTGACATATTTAAAGCCAAGTGATTTTAGTTTCTCTACTATTATATCGCGGTTAGGTTCCGATGTCACTATATGCAGCTCTTGGGGCACAACTTCTATGCGGGCGATAGTATCGTGGTGACGGACGCGGAATTCTGAAAGGCCGAGACTTCTTAGAAAATCCTCCGCCTGCTCGATTTGTTTTAGGCGCTGCTCGGTTATTTCCAGGCCGTAGGTGACCCTGGAGGCCAGGCACGGTGAGGCGGGAATATCCGCCGTGGGAAGATTTAATTTCCTGCTCATCTCGCGGATATCTTCCTTGGTCATTTCGGCCTCTGTCAGCGGAGAGCGAATTCCCTGCAGCTCGGCAGCCTTGTTGCCGGGGCGAAAGTCATCTCTGTCGTCGTAATTCGATCCGCATATCACATTTTGTATTCCCTTTTCTTCGGCGATATCCTTGAGAACGGAATACAGATATGATTTACAATGGAAACAGCGGTCGGGATTATTTGCGGCGTAATCGGAGTCATAAATTTCCCGAACTTCGACTTCCTTTAAGTTTGCCCCGATTGTTTTTGCACCTTCCACGGCACGGTTATATTGAGATTTCGCCAGGGACGAGCTTATGCCGATGCAGGCCAGGACATTTTCCGGCCCGAGCGTATCGACGGTGACTTTCAACAGGAACGTACTGTCAACGCCGCCCGAATAAGCAACAATCACCTTATTCAGGCCTTTGAGGATTTCCCGGAGTAAATTGTATTTTTCATTCAGAGTCATAAATTCAATATGAACGATACGTCTATTATTTGGCTACGAACGGCGATAATTCCCGCAGGCGATTGATAATCGACGGCATTTTTTCGATTACATAATCCACTTCCTCCTGTGTGTTGTACCTGCTCAGGCTGAATCGAATGGAACCGTGTGCGGCGGTAAACGGGACGCCCATCGCCCGTAATACGTGGCTCGGTTCCAGCGAGCCGGATGTGCACGCCGAGCCGCTGCTGGCACAAATGCCGTGTTGGTCGAGCATTAACAAAATCGCCTCGCCTTCTATATATTCGAAGCTGATATTACTCGTATTCGGCAGGCGATTGTTTTTGTCTCCGTTGACGCGGCAATCGGGACAATTTTTCATAATAGCCTGCTCGAGTTTGTCCCGAAGTATTTTTACCTTTTCGTTTTCTTCTTTTATATTCATCTGTGCCAACTCACACGCTTTTCCGAGTCCGACAATGCCCGGGACATTTTCGGTCCCGGCCCGCCTTCCCGCTTCCTGATGACCGCCCAATATAAATGGGGAAAGCCTTGTCCCCTTGCGGACATACAGAACGCCCACTCCTTTCGGCCCGTGCAGCTTATGGCCGGAGATGCTCAACAGGTCGATATTACTTTGCTTTAAGTTCATCGGTATCTTGCCGACCGCCTGGACGGCGTCGGTATGAAATACTATCCCCTTCTCGGTAACCAGCTCGGCAATCTTTTCTACCGGGAATATAACACCGGTTTCGTTGTTTGCAAACATGATTGTCACTAAGGCGGTATTTTCATCGAGATTTTCCTCTAATTCCGCAAGGTCGAGCCGTCCTTCTTTGTCGACATTTAATTCCACGACCGAGTAGCCGCGGTTCTCAAGCTCCCGACAAACGGCCAATACGGCCGGATGCTCGACTCTTGTAGTGATAACTTTTCGCCGATCCAGCGCCGCAGCCAGCGTCCCTTTTATTGCGGCATTGTCACTTTCAGTGCCGCAGCCTGTGAAAATTATTTCGCCCGGCTCACAGCCAAGCAAACCGGCCACCTGCTCTCTGGCGCGTGAAATTTTGCGACTAATTTGTCCCCCGAACGTATGCATGCTCGACGGATTGCCGTAAAGCTCACAAAACAACGGTTTCATCTGTTCCAATACCCGTTCGTCCATTTTTGTCGTGGCATTATTATCGAAATATACTGTTTTCATTTTATCGTCCTGTATTAACGGTTTTTTTCATAACCTGCGGTAAAACCACAGGCTAAATATTTTCCCGGGATTCTAAGTTAAGTGATTGTGCGGCTGCTGCGCCGATTCTTTGTCTTCTTCAACAAAAAGCTCTTTGGAAACGAATTCCCTCAGCTTGGCTTCGACCACATCTTTCATGGTAAATTCCGCTAACTTGCACTGAGCGCACATCCCTCGAAATGCCACGATGACTTTATTGCCTTCGACATCAATCAACTCGATATTGCCTCCATGAGCGCGGAGTGCCGGTCTTATCTGCTCGTTAATAGTCTGTTGTACCAACTGAATTTTTTGAATGTTTGTCAGCGTGCCGGCTTTTTGAGGAACGGCGATTTGTTTTTCTTTCGCTTTTTCGCCCTGTATCCTTTCGATGATTTTTTCAATTTCACCTTTGCATCCGCCGCATCCGCCACCGGCCTTGCAATAGTTCGTGACTTCCTCTACGGTTGTCAGGTCGTTTTCGTGTATCACTCTTTCGATTTCCTGCTCCGTAACGCCGAAACATGTGCAGACGACTTTGCCTTCGAGCTCGTGCTTTTTTTTGCCGCCGCTTTGATAATTTTCTATCGCTGCCTCAAGAGCCTCCCGGCCCATTACCGAGCAGTGCATTTTTTGCTCCGGCAGACCGCCGAGATAATCGGCGATATCCTTATTGGTTACTTTAGAGGCTTCTTCCATGGTCTTTCCCTTTATCAGCTCGGTCAATACAGATGATGTAGCGATTGCACTTGCACAACCGAACGTCTTGAACTTCGCGTCCTGAATTTTGCCGTTCTTATCGAGCTTGAATGTCAGCCTCAGTGCGTCGCCGCATGCCAACGAGCCGACTTCTCCAATACCATCGGGATTTTCTATTTCACCGACGTTCCTGGGATTGAAAAAATGTTCCATGACTTTATCCGTATATTCCCACATCTTTTTTACTCCTGACTAACTTTTAAGGCGTTTTGGAAATCTGCAATTATATCATCTATATGCTCGGTTCCAACCGAAACCCGGATATAATCTTCCGTCACTCCGGCGGCGAGCTGTTCTTTTTGGCTTAATTGCTGGTGCGTCGTGCTGGCCGGATGAATAACAAGTGTCTTGCTGTCACCGATATTGGCGAGGTGACTTGCTAACTTAACATTATTGATAAACTTGATGCCCGCTTCTTTGCCGCCTTTTATTCCGAAACCCAGGATAGCACCCTGTCCGTCGGGCAGACATTTTTGAGCAAGGGCATAATCCGGATGCGATTTGAGACCCGGATAATTGACCCAGCCGACCTGGGATTGTTTTTCGAGCCACCGGGCAAGCTTCAGGGCATTTTCACTGTGTCTGGGCATACGCAGATGCAGGGTCTCCAGACCTTGTAAAAACAAAAAAGCATTAAACGGTGACATACATGAACCCATGTCTCGCAGAAACTGGGTTCTTGCCTTGATAATGTATGCAAGCTCGCCGAATGATTCGACGTATTTTACGCCGTGATAGCTCGGGTCGGGCTCGGTCAGCTCGGGGTATCGGCCGTTTGCCCAGTCGAATTTGCCGGAATCAATAATCGCCCCGCCGATACTTGTTCCGTGCCCGCCGATGAATTTCGTGCAGCTATGGACCACAATATCGATTCCGTATTCGAAGGGTCGAAGGAGTATCGGCGTCGTAACGGTGTTGTCGCAAATTACAGGCATGCCGTTTTTATGAGCAATCTCGGCTATCTTATCGTATTGCAGGACGTTGTTTCTGGGATTGGCAACACTTTCGATATAAATCAGTCGGGTATTATCTTTAATCGCCCCGGCAAAATTTTCCGTTTTTCCGGGATCGACAAATGTCACCTCGATACCCAGCTTGGCGAAAGTATGGCTGAACAGTGTCAACGTCCCGCCGTAGAGCGAATTCGAAGATACGATATGCCCCCCCGAGCCGCAGATATTAAAGATGCTCACATAGATAGCCGATTGGCCGGAGCTCAGGGCCAGGGCCCCCACTCCCCCTTCCATCGCAGCGAGGCGTTTTTCCAAAACGTCTGTAGTCGGATTCATCAGTCGCGTGTAGATGTTTCCGAATTCTTTCAATCCGAACAGATTAGCTGCATGATCCGAATCCCTGAACAGGTAACTGGTTGTCTGGTAAATAGGCACCGCCCTGCTAAGCGTATCGGAATCTACGCTTTGCCCGGCATGCAAAGCCAGTGTTTCCAAACGATATTTTTTTTCTTCGTCCATATGTTACTCCTTGCTTGTAATGTATATGACCTGCTCGGCAAAAAGGTTCGGAGCAAATTTTACCGGGCTGATACGTTTTTTTATTAACGGGATCTTTTTTTCTATCCTGACTCCCAGTTTATCGCAGAATTCGTCGAAGTCTCTCAGGGACAGGCAATGGATATTGGGAGTATTATGCCAGTCAAACGGCAACTGTTTTGTGACCGGTGCTTTGCCCGTCAGCAATAATTGCACTCTGCATCGCCAGTGCGCGAAATTCGGGAAACTGACAATGACCTTTTTCCCTACACGTAGTAATTCAGTGAATACATTTTCAGTGTTTTTGATTGTCTGCACCGTCTGGGACAAAATTACATAATCATAGCTTTTATCGGCGTAATTCTCCAGACCATGCTCTATATCGTGTTGTATTATCGATAGACCCCTGTCCACGCAGGTCAGGACGAGGTCCTGGTCAAGCTCTATACCTTCGCCTTTAATGTTCTTATCTTCGGTGAGCTTTGCCAATAATTCGCCGTTCCCGCAGCCGATATCCAGTACGGTGCTGTTCGGTTCGATTAGTGATTCGATCACTTCGTAATCGACACGGACACGGTGGGCCTGTTCGAGGTGGTTTTGCAGGTCGTTGCTCTTTTGTCTTTTTATCTTTATTTTTCTGTTAAAATCGGGACGGCGTGTGGCTTCCAGGAAGCTGGAGATAAAAGAGCCAAGCACTTCAGGCTCCAATAAGAAGGCATCGTGGCCGTACGGCGACTCGATATTACAGAAACTGACGTCTTTATGATTGGCAATCAAAGCATCGACCATTATCCGGGACTGTTCCGGCGTAAATAGCCAGTCACTGGAGAAGCTCATGATCAGGAACCTGCATTTTGTTTGTGCGAAGGCCTTATTCAGGGATCCGTAGCCCTGTGCCAGGTCGAAATAATCCGCTGCCTTGGTAATATAAAGATAGCTGTTGGCATCGAATCTTTCCACGAAGCTCTGCCCCTGATAGTCGAGATATGTCTCGACGGCGAATTCGGAATTGAAATCGTAGCTATAGCGGCTTGCGTTTCGTAATTGCCTGCCGAATTTTTCCCGCATTCCTTTTTCCGACAGATATGTTATATGCCCGATCATTCGTGCGATGGCCAGGCCTCTGTCGGGACTTTTTCCGTCATCATACTGCCCGTTATTAAAATTCGAATCTCCCAGTATCGCATTTCTTCCCACGGCATCGAAGGCAATGGATTGGGCGCCGAGATGCGTCGTTGTTGCAACCGGCATAGCGGATTTCATAAATTCCGGATATGTAATCGTCCATTGCAGGACCTGCATACCACCGATTGAGCCGCCAATCACAGCTAAAAGCTGCTTGATTCCGAGTTTATCCAACAGCAACTTTTGGACTCTTACCATATCGGCTATTGTGATAATGGGAAAGTCCAGACCGTAGGGCTGGCCTGTTGCCGGACTTATCGAACCCGGCCCTGTTGTTCCACTGCAACCACCCAAGAAATTAGAGCATATAATGAAATATTTATTTGTGTCGATACTTTTTCCCGGGCCGACCATATTATCCCACCAGCCGGATTTTCTGTCGTCGGAGCTGTTTAGTCCGGCGATATGGGCATTACCGCTGAGCGCGTGACAAATCAGAATCGCATTGTCACCGGCATCGTTAAGCCGGCCGTATGTCTCATAGGCTACGTCAATCGGAGCCAGAGTTTTGCCGCATTCCAGTTTCAAGGGCACCTCCGGCTCGACAACGCGCATTGTCTTTGTCTGTACTATACCCACCGAATTGTTATCGAGCTCTATCATAATTATTTCGCAGGCAGAACCTCGACCATCCTCTCAAGGGCCTTTTTTGCTCCTTTTCTTACATCCTCGGAAACAGTAATGTTGTATTTCGTTCCACCCCGGGCCGAATCTTCCATTGCCCAGAGCACTTTTTCCAGTGTGATTTTTTTCATATTAGGACAAATTGCCTTTTGGGTGGCCGCGATGAATTCGGCTTCCGGATTCTGTTTTTTAAGTGAATGTATGATTCCTTTTTCAGTTGCTATTATGAATCGTTTGCAATCGCTTTTTTTTACGAAGCCGAGCATTTGACTGGTGCTGAGTATCTGGTCCGAGAGCTTCCTGACCGGCTCGGTGCATTCCGGATGTGTCATTACTATCGCATCGGGCAACTGTGCCCTGGCTTTTTGTATGTCGTCTTCGGTTATATATACATGTGTGGGGCAATAGCCGGGCCAGAGGATAACGTCTCTGGATGTTTTTTCGGCGACGAATCCACCGAGATACTTATCAGGCACGAAAATAATCTTTTTATCCGCGGGCAACGAGTTTACAAGCTCAACGGCATTGGCACTGGTGCAGCAGTAATCGCTCAGGGCTTTGACGTCGGCAGGACTGTTCACATAACAAACAACCAATGCCCCGGGATGTTTTTCTTTCAGGTCCGACAGTTGCTCTGCGGTTATCATATCGGCCATCGGGCAACCTGCCTGCTTTTCCGGCAAAAGAACAGTTTTCCCGGGCGAGAGAATAGCGGCGGTTTCCGCCATAAAATAGACCCCGCAGAATACGATGGTTTCGGCATCCGTTTGCGATGCTTTAATGCTCAGTCCCAGGGAATCTCCGGTAAAATCCGCCAGATCCTGTATTTCGCCCGGCTGATAATTATGCGCAAGTATCACGGCTTTGAGCCGTTGCTTCAAGTCTGTGATTTTTTCGATTAATTTGTTCAATCCATTCTCCAATCAGCAGAATTATTCCTCGTTTTTATTTTTTTTGTAAACCAGTTCGGCATTCGCCGTCGTCACAGTGACACCGGGCGGTACCGATTCCTTGACCCAGACATTTCCGCCGATAACGGCATTTTTACCGATGGTTATATCACCTAATATCGTAGCTTCGGCATATATTGTTACGTTGTCCTCGATTGTCGGGTGTCTTTTTCTTCCCTTGATGATTTTCCCTCTTTCGTCCTTTGGAAAACTCATCGCCCCGAGGGTTGTTCCCTGATATATTTTAACGTTGTCACCGATTACCGTGGTTTCGCCGATAACGACGCCCGTGCCGTGATCGATGAAAAAGTTTCTCCCGATTTTCGCACCCGGATGAATGTCGATTCCGGTTCTCGAATGCGCGCATTCGCTCATGATTCGCGGTATTAAAGGAACATCCTGAACGTATAATTCATGTGCGATGCGATACGTGGCGATTGCCGTTATGCATGGATAACTTATCACTATCTCTTCGTAAGACTGTGCCGCGGGGTCCCCGTCGAAGGCGGCACCGACATCACCTTTGAGCAACTCCCTGATTTCCGGCAGGCGCTCTAATAAATTCTGAGTCACGCTTTCCGCCTTTGTTTGGCAGTCACAATCTTCACATTTCCTGATTCTGCAGGCGTATTTGTATGCCCGCTCTGTTTGTCCGCATAATTCCGTATAGATCTGGCAGAGAATGTCACCTACGATAAAGCTGAGATTTGTCTGTGTAACATCCCTTTTGCCGGTGTAACCGGGGAAAAGCATTTCTGTAAACAGATCGAGTATTTCAAGTATCTTGTCCCTTGCAGGCAGGTTGGAAGCGTCGATAAAATTTATCCCGGTGTCACCTTTATATGTGTGAATGATCTTCTCGACAAGCTCCTTCATTTTTTTGTTTGTTAATTTGTCCTTTTCCATTTTAAAATCCTATATCTGATAATGCAGATTTTTGTCGTGTTTTGATTTGTCGAGAAGGCTTTGTAAGGTCATAGATTTCAGGACCGTCATAACTGCATTTTGAACCTCGGCCCATACTTCTCTGGCAATACAGTCCGTAGTTCTCGGGCAATAGCCATTGTTTTCAACACACTCAACTGTAACAACAGGCCCTTCAAGAGAGGTAAAACAGTCACTGAGTCTTATTTGTTCGGGTGACTTTGCGAGAACATAACCGCCTTTGGAACCCCTGACACTGCTGACAATTCCTGCGGATTTCAGCGATGCCATTAGCTGTTCGAGATACTTGACCGATATTCCCTGGTCGCGGGCAATAACTTTAAGCTGTAATGGACCTTTGCCGTAATTTTCTGCCAATTCCAGTACGGCACGTATTCCATATCTTGTTCTTGTAGATAGTTTCATAAGCTCTCTCTATAAATTATTCCTATCATATTAGTAGTGTATTATACGTATTTGCGAGCCTTTGTCGGCTAAAAAATAATAATCTTAAGAAAAAAATGCATTATTTTATTACAACTTCACATTACTACACCTCTTTGCTTTTGAGAACACACTTTTTTCACAATTAATTATCTTGTTGATAACATCTTTATTCACCGTTAGTTACAAGATAGAATCAATTCTTTTTGAAAAATGTTTGACAAATTAGACATTGATATTATATAATACTATTCCGATAGAATTAATGAGAATAGATTTTGCCATGAAGATTTCAAAAAAATGTCAATATGCTTTAATGGCGGTTTTCGAGCTCGCATCGAGAAATAATAATCTGCCGGTCAAAACAAATGATATTGCCCGTTCCCAGGGTATCTCGCGGCGTTTTGTTGAGATTATACTAAACGAGTTGAAGCATGGAGGTTTCATAGAGTCAAAACGAGGAAACGAGGGCGGATATTATATGGCGAGATCGGCGGCTAAATTGACAATACATGAAATTTTCGAATATATTGAAGGGCCGATTTCCATCTGCACAGAAGGCATAAACAATGATAAGAACCAGGCGCATTTTGGAAAAAATGCATTTGATAACTTGTGGGAACAGGCCAACAGTGCATTAACTAATGTATTTAGGAGTAAGACTTTTGCCGATCTTGTGGAATATGAGAAAAAACATGGAAATGAACACCCTTCTAATTACTGCATATAGATAATAAGGAAAAATGGTATATAAGTTTTTTTTATCGCTAATGCCCAGTAATATTGTAGGAAAAGATATTATTGTGTGATTTGAAAATAATAAAATTGTTATGACGCCGGGAATATTCATGGGATTGACTGAACAACAGATTGAACGATACAGCCGGAATATCAGATTGGATAAGGTTGGCGACATCGGTCAGGAGAAGCAGGTTTCTTCTAAAGAATTAATTACCGGCCAATATTTCAGTGTGAAAGTTCGCCGGAATAAGTGATATTATTACTTTATTGAAATTTCAGGGGATATAAAAATGCGAATAGCAAAAGACATGACAGAATTAATCGGCAATACGCCTTTGGTATGGCTAAACAGAGTGACTAACGGCTGCAGGGCGAAGGTTGCTGGCAAACTGGAATTTTTCAATCCGGCCAGCAACGTTAAGGACCGTATCGGAGTCAGCATGATATTAACAGCGGAGCGCGAAGGCAAAATCAAGCCCGGGATGATACTTGTCGAGCCGACCAGCGGCAATACCGGCATTGCCCTTGCGTGGGTTTCCGCAGCGAGGGGATATAAGCTGATACTTACTATGCCGGAATCGATGACGGTTGAGAGAAGAAAGATACTGGAATTTTTTGGCGCCAAGCTCGTCCTGACACCTGCGTCGGAAGGTATGTCCGGTGCGATTAATAAAGCCAACGAGATTGTCAAAGAAACCGAAGACGCTGTAATGCTTCAGCAATTTCAGAATCCGGCAAATCCCCAGATCCATCGCGAGACAACCGCCGAAGAGATATGGAACGACACGGACGGGCAAATCGATATCTTTGTTGCCGGTGTCGGTACAGGCGGCACGATAACCGGTGTCGGCGAAATCCTGAAATCGCGAAAACCATCCGTTCAAATTGTGGCGGTCGAGCCGGTGGATTCTCCGGTCCTTTCCGGCGGCAAACCCGGCCCGCACATGATCCAGGGGATCGGGGCGGGATTTGTTCCCGATGTCTTGAACACGAAAGTGATTGATGAAATCGTACAGATAGCAAACGCCGAGGCATTCGAGACGGCAAAAAGGCTGGCAAAAGAAGAAGGTATCTTTACCGGTATCTCCGCTGGCGCCGCAGCGGCTGCCGCGTTAAAAATTGCAAAACGCAAAGAAAACGCCGACAAATTAATCGTTGCCGTTCTGTGTGACACCGCCGAGCGTTATATCAGTACCATCCTTTTTGAGTGAGAATTTTCTGTTGATGACCGCCCAAAATTGTAATATTAAATTGTTCGAGCCTACATTTCGGCCATGGAAGCCGGAAAAAGACTCTTCGAGACAGATTACGGTTTTAATGAGCGGCGGCGTTGACAGCAGTGTCACGGCCTGCCTTCTCAAAGAAAAGGGCTATGAGGTTCTCGGTATAACGATGAAAATTCCTCCCTTAAATAGTACAGACAAGCAGGATTGCTGTGGTACAGATGCTGCGTCTATTTGCGGGCAGCTCGATATACCTCATTATATCGTCGATGTCACGGAACCTTTTGAGGAGCTCGTAATAAAGCGGTTTCTTCAATCGTATGCGAAAGGCGAGACGCCGAATCCGTGTGTCGATTGTAATATGTTACTGAAGTTTTCATTGGTCTGGGATTTCCTGGAAGAAAACTTCGGAATAGACAAACTTGCGACGGGTCATTATGCAAGAGTATCACATAATAATAATCAGTGGCATCTTGGTATGGCAAAAGATAAAACAAAGGACCAGAGTTATTTCCTTCACGGCATCGCACCGGCGAAACTTCCAAAACTTAGACTGCCTTTGGGAGATTTTACAAAAGAGGAAGTTCGTTCGATTGCGGCGGAATCTAAACTTCTCGTCGCCGATAAATCCGAAAGTATGGAATTATGTTTTGCCGGTCAGGGCGATTACAGATCTGTCCTGGATTGCTCCGAAGCCCAAATGCCCGGTGACATTACCGATATGCAGGGTAACAAGATAGCTAAGCATAAGGGAATAGCGAATTACACACTGGGGCAGAGACAAGGAATCGGTTATGCCGGCGGAAAACCTCTGTATGTGGCTAAAATAGATCCCGGGACGAACACCATCGCCCTCGGCAGCAGAGAAGATGTAAGTTCGACGACGATCAGGGCCGAGGAAATAAATGTTTTGATACCTGATGAATTTGTTGCGGAAAATTCTTTCTTGGGCAAAATTCGCTCGTACGGCAGTCCGCAGCTATGCAGATTAATTAATTTAAGCAAGACCGATATGACGGTAGAATTCGATAAGCCGCAATTTGCCCCGTGTCCCGGCCAAAAAATTGTCCTGTATAATAATTTTGACAATATTGTTGCCGGGGGTACTATTGTATCGTAAAAATATATCCTGGATGAAATTAATAAAGGGGGATGTAAATGCGAAATAGCCTGTCGATCTTTTTGGCAATTATATTATCTGCTGTTTTTAGTACAAACTCGCAAACCGCCGAACAGTCAGAAGATGTCAATAGTCCGACCAAACTCGAAGAATATCTGGAGTTTGCCGCTTTGAATAATGCCGGTCTCGAATCTTCTTTCGAGCAGTGGAAAGCCGCCGTAGAGCAAGTCCCTCAGTCCAAATCACTGCCGGATCCTAAATTTACGTACGGATATTTTATAAAAGAGGTAGAGACAAGGACCGGACCGCAACGGCAAAGATTGGGTCTGACGCAAATGTTCCCGTGGTTCGGGGTTATAGAGGCCCGGACAGATGCCGCAGCGGCCGAGGCCAAGGCTGCGCATAAGAGATACGAAGCGGCCAGGCTGGAATTGTTTTATAAGGTGAAAGATTCGTTTTATGAATATGCATATCTTGCACAAGCTCTCGATTTAGCGCAACAGAATCTCGAACTGTTGAAGCATTTCGAAGAGGTAGCCCGGACAAGGTACACGGCCGCCGCCGGAAGTCACCCGGATATTATTAGGGTGCAAATAGAGCTGGCCACGCTCGAAGATAAATTAACTACTCTGGAACAGTTGCGTATGCCGATTGTTACCGGATTAAATTCTATTCTTAACCGGAAAACCGACCTGCCGTTACCGTGGCCTGAAAAAGTAAAATATAATTTGGTTAAAATAGATCGTTCTTCGGTCACTGCAAAGATGATTGCCGATAATCCGCAATTGAAGGCATTGGATTTCGAGGTTGCCGCCGCTAAAGCCAGAATAGAACTGGCTAGAAAGAAGTTTTATCCGGATATTAATATCGGCGTGGACTGGATACAGACCGACGGGGCTTTAACAGCGGGCGTCAGAGACAGCGGCAAAGACCCGGTTGTAGCAATGCTATCACTAAATTTGCCGATCTGGACAGACGGCTATAAAGCAGCTCAGCTCCAGGCACGGGCACAAATGAGAAGTCGCTCGGCAAAAAAAGTACAGAGCCGAAACGACCTTGTCATGCAGCTTGAAAAAACTTTATTCGAATACGAAGATTCCGCCAGGAAAGTCAAATTGTATAAGGGCATATTGATACCCAAGGCGAAAGAAATGCTCGAGGCTTCTGAGGTGGCGTATAAGACAGGAACGGTAGATTTCCTGAGCCTGATAGATGCTCAAAGAACTTTGCTTGAATTTGAGCTGTCTCTGGAACGTGCCGTTACGAGTAACCTGCAAAAACTGGCCCAATTAGAGATGCTAATCGGAGGAGATTTAGGCTAAAAATTGCCGAACGGAATTAATTATTTTACAGATATTAAGGCCTGTAAGCTCTCAGTTAAGTTGGAAATCCTCATAAAATGCTTAATAGAGGGGTTTTCTATAGAACATATACCCTACATAAATAGTAGGAATAGCAAGCTAAATGGTGATTATTATGGCAGGAAAGAAAGTGAAATATTTTTTGAATGGTCTTAAAGCCGCCCTTTTGGTTGTGCTTGTTATAGCAGCGTTCGGTCTCGGTTTTATACTAAGAGGTCCTGCAGCCACATCGGGAGATATGGAAAGTCATGATCATTCTGAAATGGAAGAGGGGCCGACTACCTGGACCTGTTCGATGCACCCGCAGGTTCGCCAGAGCAAGCCCGGAAAATGTCCCTATTGCTTTATGGATTTGATACCGCTTAAGGAAAGTGACATTGGCGAGATGCGAATAGAATTTTCCGAGGCAGCCAAAAAGCTGATGCAAATCGAAACTTCGCCGGTCGAACGAAAATTTGTTACCGCGAAAATTCGAATGGTCGGCAAGATTGATTATGATGAGACTCGTCTGAAGAATATTTCCGCCTGGGTCCCCGGAAGGATAGACAGGCTTTACGTGGATTACACGGGTATCCGGGTCAGTAAAGACGACCACATGGTGTATCTCTACAGCCCTGAACTGCTGAGCGCCCAGGCAGAATTACTCCAGGCGGTTAAAGCGGCTGAAAATATCAATACTATTAGTTCCGAACTAATCACCAATTCGACACGTGCAACTCTCGATGCCGCCAGGGAAAAACTCAGGCTGCTCGGTTTGAAGCCGGAGCAAATCGCCGATATTGAGAAAACCGGCAAACCTCTCGATCATCTGACGATTTATGCCCCGATCGGAGGAGTAGTAATTGAAAAACACGCCGCCGAGGGAATGTATGTCCAGACGGGAACAAAAATATATACAATCGCGGATTTATTACGGCTTTGGGTCAAGCTCGACGCATACGAGTCGGATATGATGTGGATAAGATACGGTCAGGAAGTGGAATTTACGACGGAGGCTTATCCCGGCGAAATTTTCAAAGGCCGAATCAGTTTTATCGATCCGGTACTTAACAATAAAACCCGCACAATAAAACTTCGTGTGAACGTTGAGAATCCCGATGGAAAGTTAAAGCCGGGAATGTTTGTCCGGGCGGTTGTCAGCTCACGAATCGCTCAGGGCGGCATGGTGATGGACGAACAAATGGCAGGCAAATGGATATGCCCGATGCATCCGGATATTGTCAAGGCGACTGCCGGGACCTGTGATATATGCGGGATGGATCTGGTTACGGCCGAGTCGCTTGGTTATGTTAAGGCGGGCATCGCCGAAGAGGCCTCTTTAGTCGTACCGGCGTCGGCGGTATTAATTACGGGTAAACGTGCGGTTGTTTATGTGCAGCTCCCCGATATTGAAAAACCGACGTACGAAGGACGCGAAATTATCCTGGGCCCCCGGGCCGGCGATTATTATCTTGTCGAATCCGGGCTGAATGAAGGTGAAATCGTTGTCACTAACGGCAATTTCAAGATCGATTCTGAAATGCAGCTTCGGGCAAAACCAAGCATGATGAATGCCGGCAAAATGATGTCTATGCCGGAACATCAGAACGATATGCAGGAATTAAATAGTGACTTATAAGAGAACCGAAAAAATCAAAACAATTAAGGATTTATTATTTTGAAAGGGTAAGAAAATGGAGCTTCGAAGAAAAAAATTATTATCGATATTGACAATCGCCGGATTATTCATAGTCGCATCGGTTGTGCTGACCGGTTGTGAGAAATCCGAGCCGGAAACAACTGAAACCGCTGCCGTAGAGATGAGCCAGGAAATGGCAGAACATGAAACCATGGCGGCCGAAGCAGTTGCACAAGTCGCCGCGGCAACAGAGCAGACTCTGTGCCCTATTATGGATGGTAATAAAATCAATAAAGACATCTTCGTAGAGTATCAAGGAAAGAAGGTCTATTTCTGCTGTGCCGGCTGCGAAAAGGTTTTTAAGGAAGATCCTGAAAAGTATATTGCCAAGCTGCCCCAGTTTCAGAAATGAGTTGGCATTAACGGAAAGATATTGGATATTTCCCGTTTGCAATAAAAGTTTGATAAAATTGTTACGGATATAAATATGGACGGACCAGCTTTCCAAAAACAGTCAATAATCGATAAAGTGATACGGTTCTGTCTTGAGAATAAGCTGGTTGTCGGACTTTTAGTACTTCTGTTTGTGGGCTGGGGTCTCAGGGCTGCTCCTTTCGACTGGAATTTATGGGGTATGCCCCGGGATCCCGTGCCGGTCGATGCCATCCCGGATATCGGTGAAAATCAGCAGATTGTTTTCACCGAATGGATGGGACGCTCTCCGCAGGATGTGGAGGACCAGATATCATATCCTTTGACCGTTTCGCTGCTCGGTGTGCCCGGAGTAAAAACCGTCCGGAGCTATTCATTCTTCGGCTTTTCAAGCATTTACATCATATTCAAGGAAGATGTCGATTTTTACTGGTCTCGAAGCCGTGTTCTCGAAAAGCTCAATTCCCTTCCTGCCGGAACGCTTCCCGAGGGTGTCCAGCCGACACTGGGGCCGGATGCGACTGCGCTGGGCCAGATTTTCTGGTACACGCTCGAAGGTTACGATGAAAAGGGAAATCCCGCCGGCGGATGGGACCTGGATGAATTGCGAACCGTCCAGGACTGGCATGTTCGCTACGCCCTGCTAAGCGCCGAAGGTGTCAGTGAAGTTGCTTCCGTCGGGGGCTTCGTTAAAGAATATCAGATTGATGTGGACCCTGATGCTATGCGTGCTTACGACGTCGGGCTGGATGAAGTTTTCAGAGCGGTCAAGAATTCCAATGTCGATGTCGGCGCGCGAACAATAGAAATAAATCAGGTCGAATATGTAATACGCGGCCTGGGTTTTATCGAGGATATTTCCGACATCGAAAAAACCGTCATTAAGGTAAACGACAATGTTCCCGTTTATATAAAAGATATCGCACATGTTTCATACGGTCCCGCTTTGCGACGGGGGGCTTTGGATAAGGGCGGAGCCGAAGCAGTCGGAGGAGTCGTTGTAGTTCGTTACGGCTATAATCCCCTCGATGCGATAAAAAATGTAAAAAAGAAAATCGATGAAATTTCACCTGGTCTCCCACAAAAAACACTGCCGGATGGAACGGTCTCACAGGTAAAAATTGTGCCGTTTTACGACCGGACGGGACTTATTTACGAGACTTTGGGCACGTTAAACACCGCCCTGACCGAGGAAGTTCTTGTCACTATCATTGTTGTCATCGTTTTGGTGCTGCACCTTAGGAGTTCCGTGCTTATCAGTGCCCTGCTGCCGCTTGCCATCTTGATGTGCTTTATCGCAATGAAGCTGTTTAAGGTCGATGCCAATATCGTGGCACTATCGGGCATTGCGATTGCCATAGGTACTATGGTTGATATGGGTATAATCATCTGTGAAAATATCCTGAGACATCTCGAAAAGGCCGGTCCGGACGACGACAAGCTGGAAGTCGTATTCAAAGCGGCGAGCGAAGTTGGAAGTGCCGTACTGACCGCGGTATCAACTACTGTCGTGAGCTTTTTGCCGGTCTTTACAATGACCGGTGCCGAAGGGAAATTATTTAAGCCTCTGGCATATACAAAAACTTTCGCATTAATTGCTTCTGTAATCGTAGCATTAACTATAATCCCGCCTGCGGCTCACATCCTGTTTACCAGAAAAACCGCTGTCAAAAAAGTTACACGATATTTTTTAGGGGCTGTATTAATTATTGTCGCAGTTATAGCGGCTTTGCGGCTTGGCCTATGGATTGGAATCGTTATTGGTCTGATCGGCTTGTACCATTTGTTGAAAAATTATATCCCACAAAAAATAAATAAAACATTCCCTTTAATTGCCAATATAATTGCCGTTATTTTAGTCGCGATAATACTGGCCAACCACTGGCTGCCTTTGGGTGCCGCTAAGGGACTTATTCGCAATTTGATTTTTGTTGCGCTGCTCATAGGCGGGCTTTTAATATTTTTTAAGATCTTCCAGAGACTTTATCCGCGAATTTTAGGCTGGTGTCTCGAACATAAAATGCTTTTCCTCTCTATGCCTGTTTTCATTTTAATTCTCGGAGCAATGATATGGCTCGGTTTCGGGAAAGTTCTTAATTTCGTGCCGGACTCTCTCCGCTCGAATAATCTTTGGGCCGCCGGTGTAAGGACTTTCCCCGGTCTCGGCAAGGAATTTATGCCGGCCCTGGACGAAGGCTCGTTTTTGTATATGCCGACAACAATGCCTCATGCTTCAATCGCCGAATGCCTGGATGTCTTACAAAAGCAGGACATTGCACTTCAATCGATTCCTGAGATTGAGACCGTAGTGGGAAAAATCGGACGTGTTGACAGCCCTCTTGATCCGGCACCGATTTCAATGGTCGAGACTATCATTAACTATAAGCCGGAATATATCACCGATGAAAACGGCAAACGTGTCCGGCAATGGCGGGACAATATTAAAAGCCCGGACGACATCTGGAACGAAATTGTCAAAGCCGCCAAGATACCCGGGACCACAAGCGCACCGAAACTGCAGCCTATAGCCGCCCGAATAGTTATGCTGCAAAGCGGCATGCGCGCTCCTATGGGCGTTAAGGTAAAGGGCCCCGACCTGGATACGATCGAGAAAGTCGGTCTGGAAATAGAACGTTTTCTCAGGGAAGTTCCGAGCGTGGAGGCATCTGCGGTAATAGCCGACCGTATTGTGGGAAAGCCTTATCTGGAAATCGATATCGACCGCGAGGCGATTGCCCGGTATGGAATAAGTATCGCCGGGGTGCAGGATGTAATTGAAGTAGCCATAGGCGGCAAACGTATTACAACGACGGTCGAGGGACGCGAGCGATATTCGGTCAGGGTCAGGTATATGCGGGAGCTTAGAAACCAGATTGAAACGCTGGAAAAAGTTCTTGTCCCCGCCCCCGACGGCTCTCAGATACCGCTTGTCCAGTTGGCAGAAATCCGATATGTCCGCGGCCCGCAGGCCATCAAAAGCGAAGATACATTTCTCGTCGGGTATGTACTGTTCGATAAAAAACCCGGCTATGCCGAAGTTGATGTCGTCGAATACTGTCAGGAGTATCTCAAATCAAAAATCGAAAGCGGTGAATTTGTTATTCCCGCGGGAGTTAGCTATACCTTCGCCGGAAGCTATGAGAACCAGATACGCGCGCAAAAAACTCTATCATTAGTCATTCCTCTGGCACTTTTCATTATATTCATAATCCTGTATCTGCAGTTCCGTTCAGTGACAACAGGGATATTGGTTTTTACCGGAATTCTCGTCGCCTGGGCGGGAGGTTTTTTAATGATATGGTTCTACGCACAATCATGGTTTCTGGATTTCAGTGTGTTCGGAGTAAATATGCGCAGCCTTTTCCAGGTGCATCCGATTAATCTGAGCGTGGCGATATGGGTCGGATTTCTGGCGCTGTTCGGAATCGCATCGGACGACGGTGTTGTGATGTGTACTTATCTAAGACAGTCATTCGACAAGCAAACACCTGCGAGTATATATCAAACCCGCCGGATGGTGATTGAAGCCGGCAAACGCAGGATTCGTCCCTGTCTTATGACTACGGCAACGACTATATTGGCCCTGATTCCGGTTCTGACCTCTACCGGCCGGGGCTCGGATATTATGGTGCCGATGGCGATACCATCTTTCGGCGGAATGACCATCGAGATTCTGACAATGTTAGTTGTGCCGGTTTTGTATTGTTGGTTGAAAGAACTTGCAATTCTAAAGAAACACGTGTAAATATGCCTATATAAAAGGAGATATAAAATGAGTGAACAGAAAAAAACGAATCAATTAATATGGATATTTATCCCTGTTGTCGGGATTGCCGTTATAGCAGGTGCGATCTATGCTGTAATCAACAGACAGACGCCCGAAGATGAATCCTTCGAACAAGCTGAAGCTGCTGCTAATGTTATTGCTGCCGCCGTCGTTGCTGATAATAATCTGGAAGATATTGTTAAATCGGCCCAGACATGGGGCGAGGCCTTCAAACCCTGGTTCGGTAAATCGGCTCCGGAATTTACTGTAACAGATATCGAAGGTAAACAACACAGCCTGAGCAGTTACCGCGGCAAAAACGTGCTGGTTGTTTTCTGGGCGACATGGTGTCCGCCCTGCCACAAGGAAATTCCTCATCTGATTGAGCTAAGGAAGGAAATGAGTGAAGACGAGCTGGCCATAATAGCAATATCGAATGAGGCCCCGGGGACTGTTAAACCTTTTGTAAATAGTAAGGGGATAAACTATTCGGTGGCTTCGGTCGCAGGTGCCATGTTACCGAGTCCCTTTGCCGATGTAACCTCGATACCCACTGCATTCTACATCGACCGAAACGGACGGATTAAATTCGCCACTGTCGGACTGGTTGAGCTGGATGATACCAAGGCGATATTAAAAGCCGAAGGCTGATACAACGACGAGTAAAAAAACAAATGACGACAACATTGAAAATCCGACTACCGGCGATACGGGATGTTCTGGAGAGACTCTATCATAAATATAATCGGCGGGAGCTTATAAAGCCCGACCCGCTGCAGTTCGTCTATAAATATTCCAATCGGGCGGACATGGAAATTGCCGGTTTGCTTTCCGCCGTGCTTGCTTACGGCCGCGTCGAGCAAATTCAAAATAGCCTTACAAAACTTTTATCCGTAATCGGAGAAAGCCCGCACGCTTTCGTAATGGATTTTGGTCCCGCTCAAAGGCGAAAATTACGCGGATTCAAACATCGCTTCAATTCGGGAGACGATATTTCGGATTTATTGTCGCTGCTTAGAGAAATTATCGAACAATCCGGCAGCATAGAAAACTATTTTCTTTCGGGTTACAGCAAGGCGGATGAAAATATAATACCCGCCCTGTCGAATTTCAGCGATTCCCTGTTAGATAGGTATGCCGCCCGACACCGTGGAAAAATAAGGAGCGGCTTGAAATATTTATTGACCTCTCCTTCCGGGGGAAGCGCGTGCAAGCGGCTGAATCTTTTCCTGCGTTGGATGGTGCGGGATGATTCGGTCGATGCAGGTTTGTGGAAATCGGTCGATAAGGCGAAACTCGTAGTGCCTGTAGATGTTCACATGGGAAGACTGTGCCGGATTCTGGGATTCCATGACAATAAAACAGTATCCATGAAAACCGCTTTAAAAATCACGGCCGAATTTACCGAAATCGAACAGGACGATCCCGTTAAATATGATTTCTCCCTGAGCAGGGTCGGAATCGTCGAAAACTGCACGGGAAAATACAACACTTCCTGCGAGATTTGCGAATTGTTCTCGTTCTGCTTTGGATAATTGAATATAAAAATTGGGTAAGGGTAGCTATGTCGGAATCTAATGAAAAGATCAGGGTATTGTTTCTTTGCACCGGTAATGCGTGCAGGAGTCAAATTGCCGAGGGCTGGGCACGGCATTTGAAGTCAGATGTCGTCGAAGCATACTCCGCCGGTATCCGCCCTATCGGAGTTAGTTCCAGGGCAATAAAAACGATGGCCGAGGCGGGTGTGGATATTTCAACGCACACATCCAAGCATATCGATGATTTGGGGGGCGTTGATTTCGATTATGTCGTAACTTTGTGCGACAATGCGGCACAAAACTGCCCTGTATTTCCCGGCAAGGCAAAAATCATACAC
>Ga0272441_10002428_pt1 | contig 37593 bp, 21 predicted proteins | sample SSMProp6N_FD_193582 | JGI IMG/M metagenome (GOLD analysis project Ga0272441, IMG submission 193582) | Marine sediment archaeal communities from Little Sippewissett salt marsh, Falmouth, MA, United States - SSM-Prop-6N | ecosystem: Environmental > Aquatic > Marine > Wetlands > Sediment ...
ACAAAGCGATGAGTGATACGAACCAAGAGATCGACGCATTCGAGTTACGGAAACTGTACGAGCCGCTGCGCGTGGTGGACGTATGCGACGCGCTGGACGGAATCGGCTATTTCGATATCGGGCTGATGTCCGAACAGGTCCGGCCGCTCTGGGCCGGCATGAAATTCTGGGGCGTCGCGCTGACGATCCGCTGTGTACCGGCGAACCGTCCGATGTGGAAGTTGCAGACGACCGACGAGATCGTGCGCGCACACGGGATCTGGTTCAAGCAGGTCCCGACCGTGCGGTATCGCGACCTTATTCGGCCCGGCCACGTTCTGGTCATGGACAGCGGCGGCGCGGGCGAGGTCGGGTATTGGGGCTCGGCGAACAGCATGGGCGCAATGACGGCCGGCGCGGTCGGCATCGTAACCGACGGCTACTGTCGCGACACCGACGAGGTGATCCTGCAGAAGACCCCGATCTGCGCGCGCGCGCGCGGCCGCACGATCATACCGGGCCGGATCCAGACCGTCGGCGTGCAGGAACCGATCGGCTGCGGCGGGGTCCAGGTGCGGCCGAACGACATTGTCGGCTGCGACGGGGACGGGATCGTGGTTGTGCCGCTCGAGGTCGCCAAGGTGGTCGCGGACCATGCGCGTGCGGTGTTGCTGGCGGACATGCATTCGCGTGCCAAGCTCTACGAGAAGCTGGGCTTGCCAAAGGACGCGACGGTCGACTATGCGGCGGTGGAGTCGTATTACGCGGGATTGGGAGGCAACGACGAATGACGGTAGACCCAGGCCCGCGTGAAGCTCGAAATCCGAAATACCCACGTGTCCTCCGTAGCTACGGAGGACACGTGGGTATTTCGGGCTTCGTCATTTCCGCTTCAGCAAGCGCTCGACGGCCTTGATGTTGTCACGCGCGCTCTTGTTGTCCGGCTCCAGCCGCAGCACGGCGCGATACTTCTCGAGCGCCTGTTCGAGCTTGCCGAGCTCGACCAATGCGCTGCCGAGATTGTTGAGCACGGCCGTGTTCCCGGGTTCGAGTTCGAGCACCTGCGCATATTCCGCGGCGGCCTCGTCGAACTTGCCCTGCTTCGCGAGCATGTTGCCGAGGTTATAGCGCGCCCTGGCGTAGCGCGCATCGAGCTGCAGCGCGGCGCGATAGCTTGCGATCGCCTCGTCGATCCTGCCGAGGTCCCCGAGCGTGTTGCCGAGGTTATAGCGGACCTTCGGATCGTCGGGCTTGAGCTCGCGCGCGCGTTGGTACTGTTGCACGGCCTGTTTGGCCTTGCCGTTCTTGGCGAGTGCGAGCGCGAGCGTATTGCGCAGGTCCGCGTCGTTCGGCGCGATCCGAACGCCTTCCTCCAGGCACCGGATCGCGCCGGTCACATCGCCGGTACGCAACAGCACGTTGCCCAGGTTGTTGCGTGCGGAGACATGATCGGATTTCAGGCGGATCGCGGTCCGGTAGGCGCGAACCGCCTGCTCGTCCTGACCCCGGCTCGCGTGCGAGTTGCCGAGCGCATAGTAGACCTCCGGATCGCGGCCGCCCATCATGCGGTCGGCACGCTTGAGCAGTTTCTCGGACTCCTCGAATTTGCCGGCCCAGTTGAAGACTTTCCCGAGCGTCGCAAGCGCCTGCGCGTGCGCGGTCTTGTCGACGGCGCGCGTGCGCTCGGCGCTGATCTTCTCGATCCGGGCCGGGCCCCAGTCCGGGCCGGGCCGCACCACGTGCCGGCGGATAAGGTGGTTGAGCAGCTCGAGCGCGAGGAACCGGTGCGTCTCAATGGTCGGATGCACATGGTCGAGAAAATATTCGCGGCCCGCTATATCATGCTGGTACTGGCGCCGACAGCTCTCGGCAAGCAACGTATCGAACGCGACGAGCGGCACGCCATGCTGCGCCGCGACTTGCGCATAGGCCGTCTGCATCTCCGGCAGGATCCGCAGCGGGCAAACGTCTTCGTCGAGGGCGCGAACGAACGCGGCCCTCGCTTTGCCGTACTCGCGCCGCTTGAAATACAGACGGCCCAGCTCGTATTGCACGCCTGCATGGCGCGGGTCCAGTCCGCGCACGGTCAGGAGCGCGCGCCGAGCCGCGGCGCTGGAGCCGGCCTTCATCTGTCGAACCGCCTGCGCATAGAGCTGCTCGCAACGCGCGCGCTGTTCGGGCGCCAGCTTCGCGGCCCACACGCTTTTGAACGGCGACATATCCTTGAGGTTCACGGCGGGCGTCACGAACAGCAGTTCCGCGCCGGCCGCTTCTGCGAGCCCGACGATCCTGTGCAGGTTGAACACGTAATGGTCGATGATCTGGCGGCGCAACGCGTCGTCCCGCACATAGGAGGCGGGCCCGACCGTGTGTTCCAGGACCGGATCCACGTCGCCCTTCAGTATGTATTGTTCGCGCGCCGCCGCCTGCTGCTTCGAGGCGGACCGCGCACGCAGTTTCTTGAGCACCGCGTACGTGCGCAGCCGGCCCGCGAGCGAGCCCATCCGCAGGATCGCCTGCGGCAGATCGGCCATGTTCCCGTACATGCGTTGCTCGAGAAACTCGTTCTGGCCGGTATAGACGATGAACAGGTCCGGCTCATAGCCGGCCAGCTCCTTCATGAGCGCGGCGACCCGGTAGCTTGCGTAGCTGATCCCGCCCGCATTCACGACCTCCCAGCGGCGCGCGCGGTCCGCGGCCTGCAGGAACGCGCGCAGCCAGCCGCAGTAGGAGGTCGCATCCGTGTAGGGCCGCCCGAACGTTGTGGAGCCGCCCACGCAGAAGATGCGATAGGTGCCGGCCGCCTTCTGCGCCGGGAATTCCTGCGGGTTGAACCAGCGCAGCTTGTTCGGCGCCGTTACGCGCAGGGCCGGGCCGTCCTCCTGTGCCTGCTGCACAAAGTGCGGCACGTTCTCCGCGAACCCGACGAACGGGTCGTCGCTCAGCAGGATCGGCTGGACACCCGCCCCGCGCAGGATGAACTCGAGCGCGACAAAGAACAGGACCGTCACGACCGCAGCCAATGCCAGCCGCTTCAGCAGCCGGCCGAACCAGCCTTCCCGAAAGGCTGCCCGCAGCCGGGCAGCCTTTCGGGAATCGTGGCTGGTGGATGGTGGATGGTCGATGGTCAGAACCTCCTTTGGCGGTCAAACACCCGCTATTTGAGTTATACACCGGCAGGCGCCGCGAATAAAGCCCGCATCTGCACCGCCTACTTCTTCAACGCCCGGATCGCCGCGAGATTGCGTCTCGCGTCGCCGTTGTCCGGCTCGATCCGGAGCAGGTGTTCGTAGTGCGCGATCGCCTCGTCGATCCGGCCGAGAGCCGCCAGCGCGTTCGCGAGATTGTTGTACGCGGCCGAGAACTTCGGGTCCGCCTCCAGCGCGCGACTGTAGTGAGCGACGGCGTCGGCCATCTTGTCGTCGCCGGCCAGGACATTCGCCAGACAGTAATGCGCGCGCGCATAGCCGGGATCCAGCCGGATCGCCTCGCGATAATGCCGCGCGGCCGCCTGCTTGCGGCCGAGCTCCTTGAGAAAATTGCCGACGTTCAGGTGCATGTCTTCGTAGTCCGGATGTTTCGCCAGAATCAGGGTACCCACCGCAACGGCGGCCTCCCATCGCCGGTCCCGCGCCAGCAGCCCGGCCAGCGCGACGAGTTCGGGGCTGAAATCATGGCGCGCGCCGCCCGCGGTGCGCAGATGGCGGAGCCCCTCTTCAACTCGGCCCTGCCGCACAAGTACGCTGCCCAGCCGGAAATGTGTGAGCGCGAAGTCCGGCGCGACCCCGAGCGCGCGCCGGCAGCAGGCCTCCGCCTCGGCCAGCCGGCCTTGCCTCTCGAGCGCCGTCGCCAAGTGCAGGTGTGTCGGGATATCGCGCGGCTTATGTGCAAGCGCGCGCTCGTGCAAAGCCGCGGCCTCGGCGACGTTCCCTTCCTTCAGCAGGGCTACGCCCAGGTTGTTCAAAGCCTTCACATTGTCCGGCTTCGCGGCCAGCGCTCTGCGGTAGAAATCGATCGCTTCCGGCTTCCGCCCTTCGCGCCAGCGCCGCATGCCGAGGTTGTTGTACGAGATGCTGCTCTTCGGGTTCACCCGGATCGTATGCGCGAAGAGCGTCTCGTCATCACGCCAGGTGCCGGCCTGGCCCCGGCTCCGCACGCCGAGCCCGGCCAGAATGGCGACACAGCCTGCGAGCGCCACGTTTCGGCGCCACGCACCCGCACGTGCGGCCGCATGCCCGAACGCGAGCGCGGCGCCCAGCATCGCGACGTAGAGGTACCGGTCGGCCACCGTCGATATCCGCTGGTGCGCGAACGGGACAAGCCCGAGCACGGGCAACACGCCGACGGCGAACACGAGCGCGGCCACCCGGCACCACGGCAGACGGCGCCGCCAACGGAACAGCGCGATCGCAGCCGCGTAGGGCAGCAAACCCGTCACCCAAAGCCACCGCTTCTGCATCAGCAACGTCGGGACACGCCCGTAGTCGATCGCGTAACGCAGCGGCACGAGCAGCTTCCAAACATAGAACGACATCGCATCGCCCGCAATCAGCGGGCGTGCCCAGCCCGGCGCGAACACGGTCAGCCCGCGCGTGGTCTGGACCCGGCGCGTGAGCAGCACCCAACCGACGGCGAGCACAAGCCAGACGAACCCCGGCAGATGCGTCCTGAGCAGACGCCGGTCGGGCCTCGGCGTGCCGCTCTGCAGCCAGGCAAGCAGCACGGCGAGCAGTGGCGTCACAACCGCCGCAGGCTTGGCACACAGCGCGCAAACGAACCACAAGGACCCGAACACGACATGCAGCGGGGTCCGGCGCGACGGCGGCTGTTCACCCGCACGCACACGCGTCAGCAACAGATACTGATAAATCGCCAGCAGACAGAACAGCCCGCAAAGCAGATCCTTCATGCCCGTGACCCAGGCAACCGCCTCTACCTGGACCGGATGCAGCGCGAACAGCGCGGCACCGGCCGCCGCCGGCCATGCGGACCGGACCAGCAATCGCAGAATTGAGTAGACGGCGAGCACGCAGCCCAGATGCACCGCGAGATTCGCCGCGTGGTAGACATGCGGGTTCAATGTCGCGCCCGGCTGGGCCGAACCGCCGCCACGCGCAACTGCGCCGACGATGCTCCAGACCGTGTATGTCAGCGGTACATAGAGCCCTTCATAGGGCTCCCGCCAAAACTGCCCGATGTTCGACCATGAGAACACCCGGAAATACGGGTTCTCATAGACGTTCGTGCCGTCATCCCACATCACGAAGTCGTGCCGCACAACATGCGCAAACGTCAATGCGGTCGCACACAGCACGAGCAGGATCGGCAGCCATCGCTTCAGCATCTTGTCGTCCCCCCCGGATCAGGCGGAACCGCCGCTGATCTTGAACCAACAAAGATCAGCGGCTCGTCTCGTGTTCGTCCGAGCGCAACTTGGCGATGATGTGATCCTCAACAAAAGCATCGACCGACCGGATCATCGCGTCCTCCTTCGCGCCGGCTGTCGCATGCGCAAACATCGTGATCGCTGCCAGGATCAACGCCAGAGAGGCTGTGTCGAACGCAACCAACAGGCTGATAGCCACGGCCCTAAGACCTTCCTTCAAGTGGACCAGACTGTCGCCGGCTTCCATCACGCGTGCAAAACCGCCGACCGTACCGCTCATACCCGTCAGCGTCCCGACGACCCCGAGCATCACAATCAACCACAGCAGTCTGTGCAGCAGGCGCTGCGTCTCATCCCGAACCGAGCGATCGTATTCGATCGCCTTCCCCGCCATATGCGCGATCCGGTCAGGTGCACTGCCTGCCAGCCAGGCTTCGAGCAGATGTGCGCAGCGCGTTGTCAACATGTTCTCTTCAAAACGCGGATTCGCCCGCATGCGGTCACTGTATGCGCCGACCGCGTCGGGATCGGCAAAGTCGATGTCTACCGGCGCAGGCTCCTGCCGTAGAAAGCCCTGTTGCCGATGGATCAGGCGACACTTGCTGAGCACAATACTCATCGTCAGCGCAAACACCGAAACCGTGAAGAACGGGAAGTAGCCGCGCCGAATCAGTATGTCGCCGATCCAGCCAACGACGCGGAAGGGTCCCTCCCGAACGCCGACGGCTGTGCACGTCAGGCCAACCCCGACAATCGCGACGAAGATGAGCGTTGCACTGGGCAAGACCGAGCCCATACGGACACTCATGGCAGGACGAGGCACAATCTCCAACTTCATAGCTACTCCCAGGTCTAAATTTCGGGGCGGTGTTTCGCATAGCGCGCCACGGCGTTTCCGGGCGGCGCACGAACCCCGTTGTCCCTCCCAACCGTATGGAGAGACGTTCGTTTCGTACGACTTTGACGCTTGCAGTGCAAGGGGGAAATCGGCGAGACCAGCACACACAGGGATCGCGTTGGCTGTCTGTCGTTGAGGGGCTGGCCGACAGTTCATGCGTCTCGCGCCGCAAGCTCTGCACGACGGCGAACGCCGAGTTCCTGGTTGTCCGGTTCGTGGACAATGACGGCGTTGAGGCGGGCGACCAAGGCAATTCTGTTGACATCACGCCGGTCAATCTCGGGAAAAAAGGGCTTGCCAAAGCCCGTTCCGGCTGTTATAAGATGCTGGGGGTTGACGTGTAGCTACTACATGTTGCGTGTATAAATCGAAGAGCAGGGGAGAAACAAGGAAAGATGAACAGCGTGCGTCCAATTCAGGCCGGCATCGCAGCGGCCGTCATATTGGCGTTGGCCCCGCTCCTGTGGGCCGACGGTGGTCGTGTGGTTCTCCCATTTCCCGTGAAACAGCCGACGATAGCGGCGATCTCCCTGAGCTCGCCGGTTTCGCTGAGCTCCGCGTTGGCGCCCGGCGGCACGCGCAAAGCGCGCCGGACGTTGCCGTCCCGGTATCCCGTGGTCGGCTATGCGAGCCAGGGTTTTTCGAACGGTGCGGGGCACATCACGCGTCCCGCGTTGCGCAAGGGCACGGCACAGCGGGCGACGCACGCACGGCGCCGGCAGATTGCGACGCGGCTGCGCAAGAACGGGTTCGAAGTGGACTGGCATCGGCACACGTTGGCGCAGATCCTGGACATCTCGGTTCGGATCGGGTTATCCTCCGAACTGGCGAAACGGGGCGTGGCGGTCGATTGGCACGACTATACGGCGTCGGAGCTGCTGGTGATGCTTGACGCGCCGGTGTCCGAATGATCGCCGAACCGTAGTCGAATTCTTTGGTTTCCGGCGCATTCCTCTCTTTCCAGCCGTCCGGGCTGTGGTTTATGCTTATAGTCGACGATGAACACGAAGCTTCGACTCCGCAAGAAGAAGGGGATCTGTCTCGCGCTTGGCGGCGGTGGTGCGCGCGCGATGTCGGATCTGGGCGCGTTGCAGGTTCTGGAGGAGGAAGGTTTTCGGATCGCGGGCATAGCGGGCACGAGCATGGGTGCGTTGATCGGCGCGCTCTATGCCAAATACGGCAACGCGGACAAGGTCATAAACGTGCTGCGCGGGATTGACTGGCAACCGGCGAAGTATCTGCTCGACTTCCGGTGGTCGGCCTCGGGCGTGATGAGCACGCATCGGCTCGGGAAACTCTTCCAGATCCTGCTGGAAGACGCGAAATTCTCGGACCTGGCGGTTCCCTTCGCCGCGGTTGCGTCCGATCTTTCGACGGGCGAGACGGTCGTGCTGCGCGAAGGCGATTTGGCGACGGCCGTTCTGGCGAGCATCGCGGTACCCTCGCTGTTCCAGCCGATCCCCTACAAGAACCATCTCCTTGTTGACGGCGGTCTGACCGAACCGATCCCGGCCCCCACGGCGCGCCAGCTCGGCGAGCAGTTGCGCACCTGGTGCGTAGTCGCCGTGGATTCCACGCTGGAACCGCGCTACGCGCACACCGTTTCCAGCGCGTTCCCGACGCGGCTCGTCATCCCGCATCGCGATCCGGCCAACGACGAGCAGGAACCGGCCGCCCGAGCGGTGAACCGTTGGCTCGGCGCGCAACAGCGCAAACAGTCAGACGGCAAGAAGACGGCCCGACACAACCGGCTCTGGCGCCTGCTGTTTTCTACGATTCGCGGCGGCGGCGCGCCCTCGCCGTTCAGTGTCGCGATCCAGACCTCGATCATCCGGCGCCGCTGCTTTTCCGAAGCCGTTTTGCGGCATGCCGACGTGGTGGTACGCTGCCATGCCGACCACATTGGCACCATGGATTTCGCGCATGCCGGCGAAGCCATTCAGGTCGGCCGGCACATGACCCGCGAGATCCTGCACGAAATCGATGCGTTCCTGCGCCGGCGCCGGCGGCCCCGGCGCAAGTACACGGGGCTCTGGACCTGACGCCGCGCGCCGGGCGCGCGGCGTCTACGTATTCGTGGCTGATCCGGCGAAGGTTCCACCGGGATACACGAACGACGTCGAAGTCATTCACGACAAGTACGACGCGCTACCGGCCGCGGAACGCGAGCGCCGCCTGCGAGACCAGCAAGCGCAAGCGCAAAGCGTGGCTCACGAAGCGCTGCGAATACCTGAAGCCCCAACAGCCGCCACCGGCGGCGCAGGAGCCGCAGCAGACGGGCCCGCCGGCGGCGCGGGCCCAACCTGAACCAGAATGAGAGCGAAACATCGGGAGGTTGCCCGCAACACGTGTTTGCATTCCGTGCGGCGCTGCGCCACAGTCGCCGCCAGACAGTTCATGAGCCAGTCGCACAAATCACGGGTCGCCATTCTCGCGCTGTTCCTTTTTGCGAACGCATGTGCTGCGGGCACGGCGCGGCCTGAGCCGGGCCTTCCGAATCCGTCGCCGGCAGACGGCTCGTCCATTCGCGCCCGTACGGGCGCGCCCCGGCCCTGGCGCGAGGAACCCATAGCCATTCGCGAACTGCCGGACGGCGCGCCGACCGTAAACATCGAGATCGCGCCGTCGGCGATGGCCCGCCTTGACGCAGACCTGTTCAACGCAGCGGACGAGCAGGGCGCCTTTCACGACGGGGCGGGCAACGTCTACACCAACGTGGACGTGAGTTACCGCGGCGCGTACGCGCTGAGAGGGCTCGCGCGGCGTCCCGGTCACCTGCGAAACTGGAAGGTGAAATTCGCGAAAGACAGGAAGTACAATGGCCGCCGGGAATGGAATTTCAACTTCGAACCTGATTTCAGCCAGAAGCTGGCTCTGGACCTGCTCAAATTCAACGGCGTAAAGGTCCCCTCGGCGCAACACGTAATTCTGAAGGTAAACGGCGTGTATCAGGGTATGTATCTTCAATACGAGGATCCGGACAACGATGCGTGGCTGTGGGACAGTTTCGGCGATGCGACGGGCGATCTCTACAAGGGCGCGCGCGATCTGCCGGAGGGCCCGCGCTATTTTGCGGACTTCACGATTCTGGGCCCGAACGACAGCGACTATTTCCATCACTACAACAAGAAGAGCGGCCCGCTCACCGCGCCGGACGACTATCACGTGATCCGTGAGTTTATCGAACAGCTGAACACGGTACCGGACGCCGAGTTCGAGAACTGGCTCGAAACGCACTTTGACGTCGATTCCTTCCTTTCCTACCTGGTCATCGTCAATTTCACGTTGAACTGGGATTCCTATCCGCGCCGCCCCAAGAACCTGTGGATTTACGAGAACCGCAGGAAAAATGTGATGGTCTTCATACCCTGGGATCTGAACGCCTCATTCCGTGCGGGCCAGAGCCGACACAACCGGGCCGGCCGTGCCGCGTCCGTCTTTCTCTTCTTCCAGCTACCGCGCCCCGCCCCGCGCATCCCGGAAGAGGGCTACAAGCGCCCGCTCGCCGACAGAATGATGGCCCGTCGAAGATACCGGGCCGCGTACGTCGCCAACTACCGGCAGGCAACGGCCGCCATTCTGAACGAGCCTTATCTCAGCGACCGCATCGACAAGTTGACGGCAATCATTTATAACAAGCTCTCCTACGCCCACCGGAACCGGCTGCTGGACGCGAACCGTTCGACGAAAGAGTTTATCGCCGAACGTTGCCGTCACGTTGCCAGGGAGCTGGCGAAGCTCCGCTGAGTACTCGGATTCGTAAATAACGCGGCGCACTTCTCGACATCGTCCACGTCGTCGTCATGGGCGCGGCGCGCGGCAGGCCGCGCTTTACTCGCAGGCCCCATGCTGGTATGATACGCGCCGCTTTGCGCCCGGGCGTCGAACCCCGCCCGCAGCGGGGAGCCAAGCACGATGTCGATCTCGAAGCAGACAGTGATTGTAGTGACGCCGTCACACGTATGTGACGCGGGTCTGGCCATCGCTGCCTGTCGCGCGGGCGCCGTCGGGATCCTGGACCTGACCGTCCACGCAAGTCCCGACGCGCGGGCCGCAGCGCTGCAGCGACTCAGCACGTATTCCCGGGCGCGACAGATCTGGGGCGTGCGCTGGGACGCGGCGGCGGGCGATATCCGATCACACAACGATTTCCGCGAGATCGTCACGTCGCCACTCGCTGTTCTCGTGCTGGCCGGCGTCGCGCGTGAAGATTTTGGCGCGCAGCGCAAGGCGGTTGCGGACATTGCCGAGCACGTCCTGCTCGAGGTCACCGACCTGGCGGCCGCGGAAGCGGCAGCGGCGAGCGGCTTTGACGGTGTGATCGCGAAAGGCTTTGAAGCGAGCGGCCGCGTGGGCGAGGACACCTCGCTGATGCTCGTGCAGCGTCTGCGCGGCAGGCTGAAAATCCCTTACTGGATCCAAGGCGGGATCGGTTTGCACACGGCGCCCGCCGCGCGTCTGGGCGGGGCGTCGGGAGTCGTGCTGCGCGAGCAGCTCTGGCTCCTGCGCGAAGCGCCGTTCGGGCAGGAGGAACGGGACCGCTGGCGCCGTACCGACGGCAGCCAGACACGGGTTGCAGGGCACGGTGCCTGTTTTTTCCGGTTCTTTCGGCACAGCGCACAGCGTGCGACGCTGGCGTTGGAGCGGCACGCCGGCGACGGGGACGCGGCGTGGCACAAAGCCTGTGCGGCGGCGCTGGCGGGTGCAGGCGGCGCCCCGTGCATTACGCTGGGCCAGGACATCGGGCATGCGGCCCGCTATGCGCGCCGCTACGCGACGGTGGGCGGCGTGGTAACGGCGGTTATGCGGAGCATGGCCCGGGGGCCGGCGGCCGCGCAGCGAACGCAAGCGTTTGCGCCGCACAGTGCGCTGGCCGCGCGGCACGGCACGCGCTACCCGATTGTGCAAGGCCCGATGGCGCATGTGAGCGACGAGCCGGCATTCGCCCGGTCGATCGTGGAAGCGGGCGCGCTGCCGTTTCTCGCACTGGGCGTAAAGACGGGTCCCGAGATCGAAGCGCTGCTCTCGGCCACGCAGGCGGCGCTCGGCGACCGGCCCTGGGGTGTTGGACTTCTGGGCTTCCTGCCGGCGGACCTGCGCCGCGAACAAGTTGCGACGCTGGGCGCATACGCGCCGCGCTATGCAATTATCTCCGGCGGCCGGCCGGACCAGGCGGCGGCGCTTGAGAAGCAGGGCATCTCGACCTATTTGCATATCCCGTCTCCGGCCCTACTCGCGCCATTTCTGAAAGACGGCGCCCGCAAATTCGTGCTTGAAGGCTGCGAATGCGGCGGCCACGTCGGGCCTCGCACGAGTTGGGTGCTCTGGGACGCGGCGATCGAGCAGTTGTTGGAGGCGGCCCCGACCACCTGCGCCGAGCTGCAGGTCCTTTTTGCCGGCGGCATCCACGACGCGCTTTCCGGTGCGATGGCCGCGACGACCGCGACCGCGTTGTGCGCGCGCGGCGCCGAAGTCGGCGTGCTGATGGGGACCGCCTATTTGTTCACGGAAGAGGCGGTACGGACCGGCGCGATCACGGCCGATTTCCAAAAACATCTGCTCGCCTGCAAACGCACGGTCCTGCTCGAATCGGGGCCGGGCCTGGCCTCGCGCTGCGCCGAGAGTCCGTTCAGCGCGGAGTTCACGGCCCGCAAACGGGAGCTCTCGGATTCGGCCGGGTCGCCGGAGGATGTGCGACTGGCTCTTGAATCGCTCTGCATCGGGCGGCTCAGGCTGGCCAGCAAGGGTGCGGAAGGCACGGATCAGGATCCCGTTTCCGCGGGCATGTACATGACGGGTCAGGCCGCGGTCCTATCGGACGGCACGCAGACGGTGGCTGGGCTGCACGCGGACGTGTCGGAGGGGAGCCGGAAGCTGCTCGGCGCGGCCGCGCGCGCGGCGCCGCGCCGGGCGCGGCGCCGCACGAAGCGCGAGGACATCGCGATCATCGGGATTGCCTGCCTGTACCCGGAAGCGGCGGGCATGCGCGCGTACTGGCAGAACATCCTGAACCGTCTTGACACGATTCGCGAGGTTGACCCGTCGCGCTGGGACCCGGCCCTGTATTTCGATGCGGACCGCGGCGCGGAGGACAAGGCCTACAGCAAATGGGGCGGGTTTCTGGGCGAATTCCAGTTCGACCCGCTCGAATACGGGATACCGCCGGCGACCCTGCCGTTCATAGAACCGATCCAGCTCTTGACGCTTCAGACCGCGAGCTGCGCGTTGCGGGACGCGGGTTACGCCACACGCGAGTTCCCACGCGAACGCACCTCGCTGGTCTTTGCCGCGGGCCAAATCCACGATTACGGCATCCACTATGCGTTCCGCACGATGCTCCCGCACTATCTGTCGCTGGTCGCCGGTGTCCCGGAACGGACGCGAGCACGGATCATGCGCGAGATCCGGGAGCAGCTCCCACGCTGGACCGAAGATTCGTTCCCCGGCTTTCTGGCCAACGTGAACGCGGGCCGTGTCGCGAACCGCCTGGATCTCGGCGGCAGCAGCGCGGTGATCGATGCCGCCTGCGCCTCTTCGCTGGCCGCGCTGGACTACGGGATTCGCCAACTCCGCGCGCACGACTGCGACATGGCTTTGATCGGCGCGGTCGACGGCAGCAATCATCCGGTGGCCTACCTCTCTTTCTGCAAGACGCATGCGCTTTCCCCGCGGGGCCGGGCCCGCCCGTTCGACGATTCCGCGGACGGCACGGTGATCAGCGAGGGGATCGCCGTAATCGTCGCGAAACGGCTGGCCGACGCCGAGCGTGACGGTGATCGGATCTACGCTTTGATCAAAGGGATCGGCAGCTCGAGCGACGGCCGCAACCGCAGTCTGACCGCGCCGGACGAGGCCGGCCAGATTCTGTGTTTGCGGCGCGCCTACGAACGTGCGGGGCTCGCCCCGGAGAACGTGGAGCTGATCGAAGCGCACGGCACCGGCACGACCGTTGGCGACAAGGTCGAGATCCAGGCGCTGACCACCGCATTCGGCGGCACGCGCCGGACGCCACAGACCTGCGCGCTCGGCTCCGTGAAATCCATGATCGGCCACTCCAAGACGGCAGCGGGCATGGCCGGGCTCATCAAGTGCGCGCTGGGCCTGAAACATCGGATCCTGCCGCCGACGATCGGGGTAGAGCGGCCGAACTCGCTCGTCGATTTCGAGAAGAGCCCGTTCTACATCAATACGGAGCCGAGACCCTGGGTCGCGGGCCCTGCCGGCGCGCCGCGCCGCGCGGGTGTGAGCGCGTTCGGGTTCGGCGGCACGAACTTCCACGTCGTGCTCGAGGAGTATCGCGACGAGTATCGCGCGGAGCCCGCCACCGATCTGACGCCGCGCTCCGTCGAGCTCCTCTCCCTGCACGCGCCGGACAGGGCGGCGCTCCGCGACGAGATCGCGCGGCTCGCTCAGGAGCTGGCGCAGACCGAATCCGTCGGTTTGGGTCAGCTCGCCTTCTCGGCTCTGGTCGAGAACCGAGCGGCACTCGCACGACAGGACCGGACAACGCGCTGCCGGCTGGCCATCGCGGCAGGTTCGGTGCGCGAGCTCAAGGAAAAGCTTGCCGCGGCACAGGACGGGCTGGCCGACGGCAAAGGCTGGTCCGATTCTACAGGCCTGTATTACGGCGAATCGGAACCGCCGGGCTCCGTCTGTTTCCTTTTCCCCGGCCAGGGCTCCCAGCGCACGCAGATGCTGCGCGCTCTGGCCCTGTCCAGTCCGGAGGCACTGGATCTGTTGGGCCGTGCGGACGCGATTCTTGGGGAGACGCTGGACAGGCCGCTGTCCCGCTGCATTTATCCGATCACCGTCTTCACGGACTCGGCGCGCGCGCGGCAACAGGCCGAACTGAACGCGACGCGTATCGCGCAGCCCGCGATGGGCGTCGCGGACCTGATCGTCTACGAGTTACTCATGCGCTACGGGATTCGCCCGGACATCGTGGCCGGCCACAGCTATGGCGAATATGTCGCCTTGCATGCCGCGGGCTGCCTGTCGCGCGAGGACCTGCTCCGCGTCTCCGCGTTGCGCGGCGCGCTCGTCACGGCGGCAAGCGACTCGGCACCGGGCGCAATGGCGGCGGTCCAGGCCGACGGGCCGGAAGTCGAAGCGCTGATTTCGCGGCTGGGCCTTGCGGTAAGCGCGGCGAACTTCAACGCGCCGGACCAGACGATTGTGGCCGGCCCATCCCCGGCTGTCGACGGCGCGGTCGCGGCATTTCAGGCTGAAGGTCTGCAAGCGAAACGCATTGCGGTGACCGCCGCGTTCCATACGGAGGCCATGTCTTCGGCGGCCGACAAGCTGCGCGCGCATCTGCGCAGTCTGGACCTGCATGCGCCCCGGTTGCCGGTGTACGGCAACGCGACGGCCGCGCCGTATCCGACGGACGCAGCGCGCATCCCGGATCTGCTCGCGCGGCACATGGTCGCGCCGATCCGGTTTGTCGAGCAGCTGCGGCAGATCCATGATGCAGGCGCGCGCATCTTCATTGAATCGGGGCCGGGCCGCGTACTGGGCAACCTGACGCGGCGCGTACTCGGCGACCGGCCGCACGTCGTGCTTTCGGCGGGCGGCGACACACCGGACGGCTGGCAAGCGTTTGCGCACGCACTCGCACGGCTTGACGCGCTCGGGGTCGGTGTACAGATGGAGAACTGGTTCGACCGGCGCGGCTTCCAGCAGCTCACGCTCGCCCGCGTGTTCGAAGCAGCTCGGGCCAAGGCGAACCCGGCCCCGACAATCTGGCGCGTGAGCAGCTCGTACGCGCGGCCCTGGCGCGAGAAGGCGCCGACCCCGCCGGCCGCCCGGCCGCCGAGTCCCGATCCGACCGAGCGCCCGGACAGGGATCCTGCCGTTCTTGCCCGTGTCCAGGCAAACACGACGGAGTTCCTGCAGCTGCAGCGCGAGCAACAGGAACTGATGCGCCGGTTCCTGACGCTGCAGGAACGGATGCTCGGGACACAGGCTCCTGTGCCCGCCACGCAGGGGCCGGCACCGCCCGATCCGGCGGCGCGCCCGACGGCGCTCGGCCCGGCCCCGGTCCCGAACCTGCCCAAATTGCGTGTCCGCCCCTCTGCCGTGAAGGAGGGCTGGCCAACCGCTGTGAGCCCGGCCGAACAGGAACCGGCGCCCGTGCCGGACCCGCCGGCCGCGGTTGCGGCCGGTCCCGCGCGCGACCCGGCGGATCCGGCCGGTGCGCTTCCGACGGTCGCGCAATTCGAGGTCGATCTGCTGCGCACGGTCAGCGAGCGCACGGGGTATCCGGTCGAGATGCTCGACATGGCCCAGAACCTGGAGGCCGATCTGGGGATCGACTCGATCAAGATGGTGGAGATCTTCAGCTCGCTGCGCGAACACCACGAGTTGCTGCAGGCGCAGGACGGCGACAGGATCGCGATCGAAGAAGTCTCCGCGCTCCGCACGCTGCGTGACATCGTGCGTTGGTACGAGCGGAACCGTGCGGCGAAGCTCACGGACGAGCCGGCTGTTCCGGCACAGCCGCCTGCCGCGCCGGCGGCCGGCGTTGCGGCGCGCGGCTCGGCGCCGCGCAGCGGGCCGAACGGCGAGGCCACGCGCCACGTACTCAAAGCCGTCTGCGCGCCGCTCAACGGCGAGCTGGCGCCGCCCTCATTTCCGGCCGACGACCTGATTCTCGTTGCCGGCCAGTCGCCAAAGCTGGGTGCGGCGATCCACGGCCTGCTTGCTGCCGCCGGTTACACCAGTGCCGAACTGGCCGCCGGCAAACAGACCCGTGCGCGCGCCGAGAACCGTTACGAGATCGACCTGTCGGCGCCGGACGCCGCCGCACGTCTACGCGCACTGATCCGCGAGGCCGGCAAGCGGGTCGGCGGCATCATCAACCTGCCCGCGCCGTCGGGCGGGAACGGGGCGCTTCCGGACAACGACGGGTTCGACCGGGTCAAGCTGCTCTTCGTACTGGTGCAGGCGTTTGCGGCGGACCTGGCAGAAAGCGCCGCACGCGGAGGCGGCTGGCTGTTGAGTTTTTCGTCGATCGACGGCCGGTTCGGCCTGCACGGAGGGACCGGGCTCGACTTGGGCCAAGCCGCATGCATCGGATTCCTGAAATCGGTCGCAAAGGAATTGCCGGACCTGAAAGTCCAATGCATTGACATCGCGAGCGATCTTGACCCGGACGTGCTGACCACGCAGGTCGCCCGCGAGCTGGGCGAAAAGAACGGGGCCCGAGAGATCGGTTTCTCGCGGGATGGCCGCTGGGAGCTCACGCTCGAGGAGCGGCGCGCGGCGCCCGGCGCAGCGGGCCCGCCGATATTGACGTCCGAGTCCGTCCTGCTCGCCACCGGCGGCGCATGCGGGATCACCGCCGTCGCACTGCAGGCCCTGGCCGCACGTTACAAACCCACGATCCTCATTGTCGGGCGCAGTCCGATGCCGGGCCCGGAGCCGGCCGCGACCGCGGATTGCACCGCGCGCGGCGCGCTACGCGAACGGCTTATTGCGCATGCGCGTCAGACGGACGGGCAAGTCACGCCCGCCGCCATTGAACGACGTCTCGCAACGATTCTGAAGAATCGGGCGATCCGGACAAACATCCAACGCATGCGCGACTCGGGCGCACGCGTCACGTACCGGTCTTTGGACGTGCGTGAGACGGACAAGTTTGCCGCGTTCATCGACGAAATCTACGAGAAGCACGGGCGCATCGACGGCGTGCTGCACGGCGCGGGTGTGCTTGACGACAAGCTGCTCGGCGCGAAAAACACCCAGGAATTCGAGACGGTCTACAAAACCAAGGTTGCGCCCGCCATCGTGTTGGCGCACAAGCTCAGGCCCGAGAAACTCTCGTTCACTGTCTTCTTTTCCTCCGTGGTCGGGCGGTTCGGCAACGTCGCACAATCCGACTACAGCGCCGCGAACGAAGCGTTGAACAAACTCGCGGACCTGCTCGACCGGCGGTGGCCGAGCCGTGTGGTGGCGATCAACTGGGGACCGTGGGATTCCGGCATGGTCTCCGACGGGCTGCGCAACCTGTATGCGGAGCGCGGGATCGCGTTGATTTCGGAGGAAGAAGGCGCGCGCTGCTTCGAGGCCGAGCTTGGGCTCGGCAACAACGGCCCGGCCGAAGTCGTGATCACGCGCAGTCTCGCGCAGATTGCCGGCGGCGGTTCGCGGCGCGAACCGCCGTCGGCAATCAGTGAGCAGTGAGCAGTCCGACATGTCCCAAGAGTCCCAATCATCCTACTGGCACCGACATTCCGGAATGACCAATGACTCTCCAACGCCCGCGCGCGACCCGATCGCGATTGTCGGCATGGCCTGTGCGCTTGGCGGCGCGGCCAGTCTTGCAGACTGGTGGCGGCGCGTCGTGGCCGGCACACCGTTGCCGGCCGACAGCACGCCGTCACAGGACCCGGCGCCCGACCTGCCGGACGCGCTCCTGCGCGCCGTGCTTGCCGACGCGGGGCTCGCGGCCGACGCGCGCATACTGGCCCGCACCGACACGGCGCTGTTAAGCGGGCCAGAGACTGCGATGTCCGCGTGTGGCGGCGTCCGTCTGAGAACCGAGGCCGGGCTGCTGGCTGCCCTGCACGAAGGTTGTCGGCGGCTGGCTCGCGGCGATTCCGACGCGCTGCTCGCTGCGGGCACGGACACTGCACGCGGTGCAGCCGGCGCAGCGGGCGCGGCAATGCTCCTGATGCCGCTGGCCGCAGCGGCAACCGACGGGCACCCGGTCTATGCGATTCTCGAGAGTGTCGGCACCGGTTCGGGCTGGGTCCCCGCGCGGGCCGGCGTGGGGCCGGAGACAATCGGGTACCTGGAAACCGACGCATTCGATACGAACGCCCCGACCGCAGATCTCCTTGCGTTCTTCCCCGCGTCCGGTGCGGCCCGGCCCTGCCCCATCGGCGCGTTGGCTCCCGGCATGGGCGACACCGGGCCGGTCATCGGCCTGCTGGCGCTGATCAAGACCGTCCTCTGCGTACACACCAAGATCGTGCCGCCCTCAAGAGCCGGGCCCGCACTACCCGCGACGCGTCTGGCCGGGACGCGTCTGTACACCACGCGCCACGCGCGGCCTTGGATCTGCCATCCGGACGACGGCCCTCGTCGCGCCGCGCTCATTCTCGGGCTTGCCGCGGGGCGGGAGGCACACGCGGTGCTGCGCGAAGCGCTGCCCGACGAGCCGGCCCGGCAACACCCGATCCGCACCGGCCTGGCCCAAGACAGCGAGCTCGTGGTCTTCGGCGCGGCGGATCGCGAGACACTGCGCGAGCAGATCGCCGGATTCTCGGAGGCGCTGGGCCGGGCCGGGCACGAGCCGCCACTCCGCGACGTGGCGTTCAGTGCGTGCACCTCGTTCGATGCCGACGGCCCCGTCCGACTCGCAGCAGTCTGCAGGGACCTGGCGGAGTTGCGCCGACAGCTCGAGATGTGTGAGGTGCGGCTCGCGAGCGAACGTCCGGATTTCCGGGACATGCAGAACATCTACTTCAACGAGCACGCGCGCGAGCCGCCGGGCCGAATCGCATGGATCTTTCCCGGCATGGGCTTTCCGGGTCTGCTCGGCAGCTATCCGGACAGGCTGATCGAGTTGTGCCTGCATTTTCCGGAGGTGCGCGCCACGTTCGATCGGTTCGCGTTTCCGGCCAGCGAACGATGGCGGTTCGGTGTGGAGGAGGTCTTTCTTCCGCCACCCTACCTTTCGGCCCCGGAACGGAGCGAGCGCCGCGCGGAGTTGGCCACGCCCAGAATGGAACGAGACACGCCGGGCTTGCCCAACCGATTCATGGCGGCCTTCGGCATCGCGGCCGCGCACTGGCTGAGCCACGTTGTGTTGCGCGGGCTCGGGATCCCCGCGGACATGATGTTCGGCCAGAGTTTCGGCGACATCTCCGCGCTGTGTGCTGCGGGCGTCATGGATTTCGAGGAGCTGCTCCCGAAATACTGGGCGGCCGAAGAAGTCCCGATCGAGAACGTCGCGGACGTGGGGCGTCTGGCCGCGGTCGCGGCGACCGAAGAGCGGATCGCTCCGGTACTGGCCGAGTACGAAGAAGTCATAATTTCGCTGCACATCGCGCGCGAGACCCAGATCGTGGCGGGCCCCCTGCCCCAGCTCGAGGCGCTGCTGGCCCGTCTATCGGATCTGAACATCTGGACACAGCTCCTGCCGTTTGCCGCGATCCACACGCCGCGCTTCAGCGTATTGCGGCCGGCACTCGGGCCGTTATTGAGGAAGGCGCGTTTGCGGCCGGGCAAGGTGCCGGTGTATTCGGCGGTGACCCAAGCCGTTTATCCGGAGACGACGGACGGCATTGAACGGGTGATGCTGGACAACCTGGACCATCCGGTCCAGATGTGGCGCACGACGCGCAAGATGTACGAAGACGGAGCGCGCGTGTTCGTTCAGGCCGGCGGCGGCGCGATGACGCACCATTACGCGCGCTCCGCCTGTGAGGGCGAGGACGTGGTTGCCGCCTCGCTGGACACCGACCATCGGGGCGCGCTCGATCAGGTTCACCACATGTGTGCCGCGCTGCTCACGAACGGTGTCCGCGTGGATCTCGATTACCTCTTCAGACATCGGGCGGCGCAACGCTTGCCGTTGCCCGCTACGGCAAGCGAAGCCGCAAGCTTTTCGTTGCCCACGCAGCCAACTGTCGCAAGCGCGGAAGCGCGCGGATTCGGAGAAAACGGCAGTGCGGGCAACGCGATGCCGTTTCTCGGGACCGTCACACACTACGTACCGGACCGCGAAATCGACGTGGAGCACATGCTGGATTTGAGCAGGGAACGGCATCTTCACGACCATCTGTTCGTGCACGCGCCAGGCGTGAAACCGGCCTCGGCTTGCCTGCCGGTGATGCCGATGACCATGAGCATGGAGATGCTCGCGGAGGTCGCGGCCTGCCTGGCGCCCGGGACCGGACTGATCGGGTTCGAAGATGTCCGCGCCTCACGCTGGATCGCGCTGCGCGATCGGGAGACGCTGCCCGTCCGCATCGAGGCACGCTTCCTGAGCCGGACCGAACCCGCGCAGGAGGTCCGGATCCAGGCCGAAGCCTTCACGCCGGAGCAGACGGCTCCGGTGATCCGGGGCACGGTTGTCTTTGCGCCCCGGTATCTGCAGACTCTGGACCTCGAATTCCGGGACCTCGCCAATCCGCGCCCCTACCCCATACCGGACGACGAGCTGTATGGCGAACGTTACCTGTTCCACGGCCCCGCGTACCAGTCGGTTCGGCACGCCGTCACGCTGGGCGACGAAGCGCTCGTCGCGGAACTGTCGGTGCTGCCCCGCGACCGCCTGTTCGCCGGACTGTCTGAGCCACAGCTACTCTCGGATCCGCTGACGCTCGATGGGATCGGCCAGATCGTCGGGCTCTGGGCCCATGAACAGGAGGAGGGTTGGCACATTTTCCCGATCGGCGCGAAGAAGGTCGAGTTCTACTGCCCGCCCCCGCCGGTCGGCACGCGCATCACGGTGTGCGTACAGGTTCTGCGCGCGGGCGCGCGCACGATGTATTCCGATATCGAGGCGTGCACCGAGTCCGGCGACGTGTGGTTGCGCGTCCGGGAATGGGGCGACTGGATCTTCCACTGGCAGCGGCCGGTCAAGGATTTCCACCGTGTCCCGACCAAACACGCGGCAACCCACGCCGTGGCGGTACCGGGCGCCGGCGACCGGATCGTTTGCCGAAGAATCCGCGACCGGGACCTGCGCGATTTCGACCTGGACACCATCGCCAGGTTCGCCCTGGATGCCGAGGAAATGCGCCGGTTCATCGCGATGCAGGCCCCGGAGGAACGGCGCCGCCAATGGCTGCTCGGCCGGATTGCGGCAAAAGACGCCGTACGCCTGTGGCTGAAGACGCGCGACGCCGCGCCGGGCTTGTTGCATCCTGCCTCGCTACGGATCGAGTCCGATGCGGACGGCCGGCCTTCACTTGCGGGGCAGCGGCCCGATCCGATGCCGCCCTGTATCAGCATCGCGCATTGCAGGGACTGCGTGGTGGCCGCGGCGGGCCCGGCGGCGATCGGGCTGGACATCGAAGCGATCGTCCCGCGCGAGGCGGCGGTACTGAACGCGTTTCTGACGGCACAGGAGCACAGGTGGCTGCAGGATGTACCCGCGGCCCAACGTGATGCGTGGCATACGCGGCTCTGGTGCGCCAAGGAGGCGGCCGGCAAAGCGCTGGGCAAGGGCCTGGCGGGCGCGCCGCAGCGGCTTGTCGCACGAGAATCACCGGCCGACGGACAGATCACCATTCTTCACGAGCCGACCGGTCGTCAGTTCGACGTACGGACCTGGCAGGAAGAAGACATGGCCTTCGCATTCGCGCAGCAGGCGGAGGGCTCGGCGCGGCCCGCACCCGGGCCGATGCCGGATGCCGGCTGCTAGATGCTGGAAGGTGGCGGGATCCCTTCGTCGATCCCCTCGTCGGTCGCTTCGTCGGTCCCTTCGTCGAATCCGGCGGCGGGTGTCCGGACCGGGTCGGGGCCGACGAAGTGGCCGACGAGGTGGCCGACGAAGTGGGGAGCGGGAACGGCAAAGGGTGTGTTCGGGCGTGACGGGGATACCGGATGCTGGGTATGGAGCGGAACCACACAGCATGGAGCGAGACGCAATGGGCGGGCGGCGCGGCGCCGGCCGCGCGCCGCGTGCCGCACAGCCTGCTCGGCGCCGATTTCCTTGGCTGGCTGCGCCTACTGTTCGACGCCCGGTTCTCGGTGAGCTGGTGCTGCTGGCCGACCGCCGCGTCGATCACGGCGGCGAGTCTGGGCAACACGCTGCTGCGCTGCGTGCAGGCCGCGGTCTATGCAGGCCGCGTGACACGCACCGAACTTGCGCCGCCGCCCGTGTTCGTGCTCGGCCACTGGCGCTCGGGCACAACGTTCCTGCACGAGCTGCTCTGCCTGGATCCGCGCCACACGTATCCGACCACCTACGCGTGTTTCAACCCGAACCATTTCCTATTGACCGAGCGCCTGTTCACGCGGCTTTTCCCGATTCCGTCCGACAGGCGACGGCCGATGGACGGTATGCCGGCCGGCTGGCAGCGTCCGCAGGAAGACGAGTTCGCGATCCGCAATCTGGGCCGGCCTTCGCCGTACGTGCGCAGCGTGTTCCCCGGCCTACCGCACCTGTACAGGGAATATCTCGATCTGGCACACATCCCGCAGCGTGCCTTGCGAAGATGGAAGCGAACCTTTCTGACGTTCCTCAAGCAGGTCACGTTCCGCCGCCCGGGCAGACTCGTGCTGAAGAGCCCGCCGCACACGTTCCGGATCCCTGTCCTGCTCGAACTGTTCCCGGACGCCCGGTTCGTCTATATTGTGCGGAACCCGCTCGATGTTGTGCCCTCTGCCGTCAAGACGGTCGGAAGATTCGACCGCTCCCAACGACTGCACACGAAAGACTGGCCGCCGCTCTGGGACTACTTCATCGGTCTGCAGGCGCGCATGCACGAGCGGGTCGAACAGACCCGGCAGCAAGTCGCCGCGAACCGGTTCCATGAGGCACGGTTCGAGGACCTGATCGCCGAGCCCGAGGCACAACTGCGCAGGATCTACGAAGTTCTGCAACTCGGTCCGTTCGAACCGGCACAACCCGCGGTGCGCAAGTACGTGGCGGCAACGCAACGGCATGAACACGCCGTTCACGAACCGCCGGCGGCCGCGCGTGAAGAGATTCGCCGTCGGCTCGCCGGGTTCATGGCGCGGCACGGATACGCGGAGGCGACGGCGACCGGATAGAGGCCACGCACATGAAGCACGCGAGGCTCATCATAGCGAAAGACGCGACGAACACGTATGTTGCCGAGCAACTGCGGCGTCCCCCTTTCGTGCAGTAGCGTAAGCAGGAAGCACAGTGTGTTGAGCGGCCGACACAGAGCGATGTTGATCCTGGGCCCGACCGGCTCGGGCAAGACGCCGCTGGGCGAATTTCTGGAGCGGCACGGGCTATTGGGCGGCCGTTGTGTACATTTCGATTTCGGCGCGCATCTGCGGCGCGCGGCAGAGCGCGGCGGCGAAGGCGGCCTTTTTGCCCGGCGCGATCTCCGGATCGTCCGCGACGTGCTTGAACGCGGCGCGCTGCTGGAAAAGGAAACGTTCTATATCGCCGCGCGGATCCTGGCCGACTTCACGGCACGCCGCAAGCTCGGGGACCGGGACCTGCTTGTTCTGAACGGACTGCCCCGGCACCGGCAACAAGCGGAGGACCTCGAGCCGCTTGTCGCGCTCGAACGGGTCGTGATGCTGCGCTGTCCGGCCGAAACCGTCGTCGAGCGGATCCGCAAGAATTCCGGCGGCGACCGGGCGGGACGAACGGACGACAGTCTCGAGCGGGTCACCACCAGGTTGCAGGTCTTCACGGCGCGAACCGCGCCGCTTCTCGAGTACTACCGCGTCCGCGGCGTACCGGTCGCGACGGTCGAGGTCGCGGTCCGCACGAGCCCGCGCGATGTGTGCAAGGCCCTGTCGTTCTGAACGACCTCGTCGGGGGCCGGCATCAAGGCGCCGTCCTGTGCTCTGGCAGTACCGCAGCCATTCCTGGCTGCGGCGGACCAGGCGATCGTGCACACAAGGCACCGCAGGCACAAATGCCTGCGGTACGACGCTGTCCCAGAGGCGCAGTCCCTTGCCGCCCTTTCCGGGCTACGCGCTCCGGCGCGGGACGGCGAAGAGCAGGAGCAGCAGGCCGGCGAACGCGGTCGCGCCGCAAACGGCATACATGGCGGGGAAGCCGTAGGCTTGCGCGATGCGTCCGCCGAACAGCCCGCCGAGTATGCCGCCGCCCCCGACGGTAATCGCGGCGAACAGCGTCTGCGCGGTGCTGTGCAACCGCGGGGGCACCACGCGGCTCACATACGTGACACTCGCGCAGTGGTACGCGCCGAACGTGAGGGAATGCAGGAGCTGCAACGGAATCACGCACCACAAGCCGGGCGCAGCGGCGAACCCGAGCAGGCGCACGGTACAGCCGGCCAGGCCGAGCGCGAACAGATTGCGCACACCGATCCGCTGCATGATGCGGCGGCTGAAATAGATGACGGGCATCTCGCTGAGCGGCCCGATCCACCAGATTAGCCCGGCCTGCTCGAACCCGTGCACCTCCTTCAGGTACAGGGAAAAGAAGCCGTAGTAGCCCATCATGGCAAGCCGCCCGAGAAAGGCACAGAACGTGAAGAGCAGGAAATCGCGGCGCAGAAAGACGCGCATGGTCCGTTTCTCGGTCCCGGCGTGCCCCGCCGGGACGGCCCGCGCCGCGTGCACCACCGGCAGCAACCACACGCAGGCAAGCTGCAGGGCGCAGGCAACGCACATGGCCGCCAGGATCATGGTGCCGCCCTGCGACTGGGCGACACCCAGCCGCTCCAGCGTGATTGTGCATGCAATGAACGCGATCGACCCGCCGATCCGGACGCTGCCGTAATCGCCGCCACACACGCCGATGTGACGGAAGGTGATGCCGTCCGTCAGCGGGATCAGCGGGCGGTAACACCATCCGAACAGGACAGCGACCAGCAGGGCCGGCCACAGTGTCTGCACGACGCCGAACAGCAGAAACGTCGGGATGCAGCCGGCCACGCCCAGCGCCAGGAAGAGCCGCCGCCGGTCCGCGCGATCGGAGAGCCAGCCCCAGACCGGCGGCGCCAGCACGGCGACGACCTCGAGCGTGCCGAGAATCAGCCCGATTGCCTGGCGCTCGAAGCCCCGGCGTCGCAGCAGCACCTGCAGATAGGGCGTAGCCACCGCAAACGGCAGGAACAACGCCGCGTAGGCCAGCGTGAACCGCACGCGCAGCGCGCGCGTGAAACCAGGCTTTTCGGTCTGTCCCATTTCTCCGGCCACGCATTCGTTCCGTTGTTGCCCGCCTGTTGAAAGACCTTCATTGTCCACAAAATCCCGGCTGTTTTCAACCGTGCGGACCGTTAGCGCGTGCAAATTCGCGCGTTCTCTTCGCGACCTTCGGATGCTCGATGATCGCGGCTCGCCCCAAAGCCGCGAAGCGGACTCGCGGCTTTGGGATGGTTCGCTGTCCGGCATTGACGGGCCGACAGGCGCATGCTACAACATATCGAGTGCCGCAGGGCGTGAGAAACGGATGCCGAGACGGCTGTGCTTGTCTGCCTGCCGCCCGTCGCTTTTCGGGAGAAGGATCATGGAATCGGACCCGCAGTTGGACTTGGAACGCAAGAGCTCGGCGATCACTTTGTCGGACATGGAACTGTTCGCGTTCCCGGAACTCACCTACAGCCTGGTGCTCGCCAACATCATGTCGCCCCGTATCTGGCACTGGCGCGAGGACCCGTGGTTCCACGGCATCACGGCGATGAACCCGCAACGCCGGATCCTGCGCGTGAAGCAGTACATTATGGACCACTACGCATTCAACCTTGACCTCGACACCTGGGGCCTGACCACGAAGCCCCGCGAGCTCGCCCGATTCCGGGACGTCGTTGACGCGTACGCATTGAAGCGCTCCAACGCGCTGTTCGGCCATGAAGGCGAACAGCACTACTTCGACATGGACATACGCCGCAATTTCGGGCTCGACCAGTACGACGACGGCGTGATCCCCTACTGGAAATCGGAAATCGTCGAGACCATGGACGGGTTCCGATTCAAGCCGACGTTCGAGACGGGCGCAGGCGAGTGCTTGTCGTTCGCGGCCCTGTATGCCGCCGCCTTGTTCATCGTGGCCCGTATCCCGCTCGAAGACGTCTACGTGTTGTGCACGCCGTTGCACGCGCATGCGTTCATCGACGTGGAGGACGGCGTCTTGACGAACAACCGGCGCATCCTGACGAAGAGCATGTGGTTCAACGGCTCGGCGCTCTCGGCGAAGGCACGGCGCGCGCTGGAGCACGAGCACGTCACGCTCGTGTCGCACGAGAGCGGTTATGTCCACACGCTGTTCCGCGACGCGACGATGGATCACGAGGCGTATCACGGGTTCTGCGAGAAGCTCGGCGCGTTCTGCCGTACGGATCTGACCGAGAGTATTCTGGGCGATTTCCTTCGACAAGCGCCGCACCTGCAGCCTTCCTTCCAGTACCGCTGGGTGTTCCGCGACCGCGAGTGCTACATTGGGGCCGAGCGCATCTTTGCCTATGAGCATGACACGAGTTACCGATTCACGGACGAGACACGCGAGAAACTGCTGGGCGAGATCGACGTGGACGAGTTTCACCGGCGTCCGATGGCGAAACGGCTCGTGATGAACGATCTGGAGGGCTACATCCGCGAGCAGCAGATCAATCTGTGGAACCCGTCCCAGATCGGCCGGCTCAAATCCGAATTCGAAACGGACTGTCGGGAGACGCCGTTGGCGTTGGATTCCCTGCACAGTTTCTGCAACGTCGAACCGAAGCTGCCCCCGGGGCAAGAGAAACTGTTCGTGAAACGCAAGAAGCCGCTGGGCCTGACGACGGAAATGGACCGTGCGGCGGTTTTCGAGCGGCTCGCCGCGATCCGGGAGCAGAACAGCATGGTGGACCTGGCGTTCTACACCTACCGCGACATGAGCATGACGGAGGTGGGCCCCTTCCTGCACGCCGCGCTCGAACGCAATCCGGTCTCGCTCACGGCGATGCGCGAGATCGACACGTTCGAAGTCTTTGCGCAAATGGAAAGCCTGGAAAGCGAATCCATCTTCGAGGAACCGGCCCGCCTGGCGCAGCCCGACGAAGTCTGGAACTTCGGCAGGGGCGACGGTGTCGAGAAGGCGCTGTTCCTCGCGAACATTCTTCGCGACCGGATGCCGGACAAGGAGATCGTCATCGAAGTCTCGCCCGATCAGGCCGTTGTCAAGATGGCGGCCGAGGAGTTCACGTTCGCGTCGAAAAAGGGGCTTGAGCAGCAGGTCTGGGATTTGGAGTGACGCGCGGCCTCGCCCGGCCGCCGAGCGCCCGGCCCGAGTCATCAGTTCTGAGTGGGAGAGTCAATATCCAACAGCCAACCCGTCATCGCCCTCGTGGCTGCGGCGAGGCACGGGCGATGACGGGTTGGATATCGGGCATTCGATCTGAGCCCATCTGTCGGGCAGCGCCGGAGACACAGCGCCGTTCGCACATCGCGCGCGCGTGACGGTCGGGAATCCGCAACACGCCCTCCCGCACGACACAATACGGTGTACCGTGAACAAGCAGGAACAGGACCACCGCTCCGTGGGGTTGGTCGAGACACAGACCGCGAAAATCGACCTGCCGCCGGAAGGCTTGCGACTGGAGAGCGGCGCGCGCCTGCCGGAGTTGGAGTTGGCGTACGAGACCTACGGGACGGTCTCGCGCGACGGCGACAACGTGGTCTACATCTGTCACGCGCTGACGGGCGACGCACATGTGGCGGGACGCCACGCCGCCGACGATCCGGCCCCGGGCTGGTGGGACGAGATGGTGGGGCCCGGCAAAGGCATCGATACCGACTACTACTTCGTTGTCTGCGCCAACATCCTGGGCGGCTGCAAAGGCACGACGGGGCCCGGCAGCACGGACCCGCGCACGGGCAAGCCGTACGGCTCCGCGTTTCCGCCCGTCACGATCGGGGACATGGTGCATGCGCAATGTCTGCTGCTGCGCCAACTCGGCATCGAGCGACTGGCAGCGGTGATCGGCGGGTCGCTTGGCGGCATGCAGGTACTGGAATGGAGCATCCGCTACCCCGAGATGGTCGGGCGCGCGATCTGCATTGCGAGCGGAGCCTGTCTCTCGACGCAAGCCCTGGCGTTCGATGTTGTGAGCCGCCGTGTGATCACGGGCGATCCCGATTGGCAGGCCGGCGACTATTACCACACGGGCCGCACGCCGGAAACGGGTCTGGCCCAGGCCCGCATGATCGGGCACATCACCTATCTGTCGCCGGAGATGATGGCGCAGAAGTTCGGGCGCGGCAAACGGACGCAGGCCGACGCGGACGGCCGAGAGCAGACATCGTTCGAAGTCGAGAGCTATCTGCAACATCAGGGCCGCAAACTGGTCGAACGGTTCGACGCGAATTCCTACCTGCACATCACGCGCGCGATGGACGAGTACGATCTGGTCGAACGGTTCGGCAGTCTGGAACAGGCATTGGCGCCGGTGCGTGCGAAGTTCCTGGTCGTCGCGCTCGGTTCCGACTGGCTGTTCCCGCCGGAACAGTCGATCGGCATTGCGGACGCGTTGGTGCGCAGCGGCAAGAGCGTCTCGTACTGCATGCTGCATGCCCCGCACGGGCACGATGCGTTTCTGGTCGACATCGCACATCTGCGCGAGGTCGTGCGCGCGTTCCTGCCCTGGGTGCAGCGCGAACCGCAACACGCGCCGCTCCCGGCCGAAACGCCGGGGACGGGCCTGCATCGCGCCGACTTCCGGTTGATCAGCGAGATGATACGGCCAAACAGCCGGGTTCTGGACCTGGGCTGCGGCGACGGGGAGCTGCTCAGCATTCTCGCGCAGGAACGCGGCGCACGAGGGTTCGGGATCGACATCGAGTTGGCGCACGTGATCTGCGTGGTCGACCGTGGCCACGATGTGTTTCAGGGCGACCTCGACCAGGGCCTCGCAATCGTTCCGGACCAGGCCTACGACTACGCAATCCTTGGCCAGACGCTGCAGGTGGTGCGCAAGCCTCGGCTGGTCCTGCGCGAGATGCTGCGCGTCGCGAAGGAGGGGATCGTGACCTTCCCGAACCTGGCGAAATGGTCGCACCGGCTGCGGCTCGGGCTCAAGGGCCGGATCCCCAAATCGCGATCTCTTCCCTTCGAATGGTACGAGACGCCCTACATTCATCTGACGACCCGGCGCGACTTCATTGATCTGTGCGACCGCGACAACATCGAGATCCTCGATATGGTCTGCATTCCCGACCAGCCCATTGACAGACTGCTCGTTTCCATGGGATGGTGCGGGTTGGGCGCCGACCGCATCGTGGCGCGAATCGCGCGGCGCGCCCAGGCCCGGCACGGCCGCGGCAACCCGGCGTGCCGCAAACGGCCCGGGTGAGAGGTGCCAGACGGTGGGTGATTGCTCCCTTCGTCGGAACCTTCGTCGGAACCTTCGTCGAACCCGGCGGCAGGCGGAGCAGCAGGGGTGGGATCGACAAAGGGATCGACAAAGGGACCGACGAAGTGGCCGACGACGGGGGAAGCGGGATGGGAAAAGGGTGTCAAACGCAATCCAGGATGTGACACATGAGCAAAGGCCAGCCAGAAGCTGAGTCGGCGTGGTTGGAGCGGGTTCTCGACACGGTGGGCGGCCAGGTGGCGCACTGTTGTCTGTGCCACCATGCGCGCAAGGATAAGAAGACCTGCAACCTGCCGAGCCAGCAGGCGGTTGCCGACGTACTGGACGAATTGATCGGCGTCCTGTTCCCCGGCTGTCATGGGAAATGCCCGCTGCTGCTGAACGTCCGGCATATCCAGGTGAAAGATCAGCTTCGCGAGATCGGGTCGAAGCTGGCGTACCAGGCCGAGCAGGCCTGCCGCTATCAGTGCGAGCACGACAAATGCCCGCCGGATTGTCGTGACTGCGAGCAGCAGGCACGGCAGGCGGTCGAGCATCTGTTCGGTTCGCTACCGACCATCCAGCGCACGCTGGAGCAGGACATCCAGGCCGCGTACAACGGCGATCCGGCGGCGCGTTCGCCGATGGAGATCGTGATGAGCTATCCGTGCATCATGGCCATCGCCACGTACCGGCTCGCGCACGCGCTTTACGAGAAGAAGATCCCGCTGATCCCCCGTGTCATGACGGAGCTCGCACATGGCAGGACCGGCATCGACATTCATCCGGGCGCCACGATCGGGCCGGCCTTCTTCATCGACCACGGCACGGGTGTGGTGATTGGCGAGACGTGCGTCATCGGCAGGAACGTCAAGCTCTACCAAGGCGTCACGCTCGGCGCGGTCAGCTTCCCGAAAGACGAGAACGGGAACCCGATCAAGGGCATCAAGCGGCATCCGGAAGTGGGCGACAACGTCACGATCTACGCCGAAGCCACGATCCTGGGCGGCGACACGGTGATCGGAACCGGCTCCGAGATCGGGGGGAACGTCTGGCTCACACATTCGGTGCAGCCAAACAGCAAGGTCTATAACGTGCAGCCCGCGCCGAAGGTGAAGCCGGCGGAGTAACACGTTGCGCCGCGCCTACTGCGCCTCGGCCGCCTTGCCGTAGGTGCCCTGCTCGCACGCGACGACAAAACTCTCCATCGCGGTCTTGAGGTCTTCCCATTCGGACCGAATCCGCTTGGCTTCGTTGGCGTCGATATTGCCGTCGTCCTCAAAGCTTTTCGAGACGGCGTCGAGCAGCTCGGTGAACTCCTTGAGGATGCCCTGCGTGACACGGAGCAGATCGATCTTGCTCCGCACGTTCGGCGAGGGGTTCCGGACAAAGAACCCATCCGCCTGCCGGCAAAGCCATGCGACCGGGGCGCGGTCGCCGGTGACCTCGAAGATTTTCGCGAGCCGGTCCAGCGGGTTATCGGCGCCGGCCGCGTCGGGGCTGTCTTTCGGTTCGCACCATTTGTACAGCAGCGACGTCGACAGGTTCATCGCCGCGGCAACCGCCTTGACGCCCTTTTCTTTGAACGCTTCGCGCATCACTTCGTGTGAGTCCATGTGCTCCTCCCCATGGGATTGACGATCCTCGTTCGCCCGTTGGGCTGCGGAGGACAGGTTGACGATTGGCACTCCTGCTTCGCCCTATGGGCGACGCAGGCCACGTTGACGATTAGAGCAAGGTTTTTGCTCACAGAAAGCTCTCCCCGCGAGGCATGGGCTCGAGCCCGAAGAACGCGGCGAGCGACTGTGCGACGTCGTAGAATCCGACACGCAGGCCGAGCTCGCGTACGGGCCGGGCGGGCTGGAACACGAGCAATGGCACGAATTCCCTGGTATGGTCGGTTCCCTTGAATGTCGGGTCGTTCCCGTGGTCGGCGGTCACGATCAACAGGTCCGTTTCGTCAATAAGCGGGAGCAACTCGGCGAGCCAGCGATCGGTTTTCCGCAGGGCCTCGGCATAGCCCTGCGGGTTTCTGCGATGGCCGTAGAGCGAGTCGTAGTCGTTCAGGTTGGCGAAGATCAGGCAGTCGGCCCGCGTTTTCGCGAGTTTGAGGACCGCGTGCTGGGCGGCGGCGTTGTCGCCGGTGTGCCGCGATTCGGAGATTCCGTGCCCGGCGTAGATATCCTCGACTTTTCCTACAGCCAGCACGGCCGTGCCGGCCTGATCGAGCCGGTCGAGCACCGTGGGCTCGGGTGGCGGGAACGAGAAATCGCGGCGGCGCTGCGTGCGCCGGAACGCACCGGGCGCACCGACGAATGGCCGGGCGATAATCCGCCCGACGGGAAACGGGTCGCACAGTTCGCGGGCGACCGCACACGCCGCATACAGTTCGTCGACGGGAATGACGTCTTCATGCGCGGCGATCTGAAAGACGGAATCGGCGCTGGTGTAGACAATCCAGCATCCCTCGCGAAGCTGGCGCGCGCCGAGTTCTTCGATGATCGCCGTGCCGCTCGCGTGCTTGTTCCCGATCGCCGCGCGCCCGGTCCTTCGCTCGAACTCGGCGATGAATTCGGCGGGGAAACTGGGAGGGCCGACCGGAAAATGGTGGAATCCGTGCCGCAGTTCGAGGCCGGCAAGTTCCCAATGTCCGGTCGTGGTATCCTTCCCGGCAGACACCTCCTGCATGGCGCCGACGGAAGCCAACGGCTCGGGGTTCGGCGCGAGCCCGGGAACAGCGGGCCCGGCGGGTACGCAGGCGCAGGCGTTGCCCAAGCCCAGTCGAGCCAGGTTCGGGAGCCGGAGCGCGCCCACGGCTTGCGCGCAGTGCAGGAGCGTATTGCAGCCATGGTCGTCGTAGGCGTCCGCGTCGGGCGCCGCCCCGATACCGACCGAATCGAGGACAAGCAGTACGGCCTTCATGTGACGGCCGCCTCGCCCACGGCGGCCGCGGACGGCTCGCTCGGTTCGCCGGCGGCTCGGCTCCCGGCCTCGTGCACGGCCAGCGGCTCGCGCGCGTGGAGTTGCATCATCCGTGCGATAAAGGAACAGGGCGCGGTCCTTGTCGCCCGGTTATAAGCCGCCACAGCGTCATTGAATCGATGCGCCGCCACAGCGATCTTGGCGTCGAGTTCATCAAGCTCGCCGAGCAACGCCGCGACGCCGGGCTCCGCGGCCAGCTGCTGCCGGGCTCGGGCATCGGCGCAGACACGCCGGAGCAGACCGCCGACACGGTTCTCGATGTCGACCCGTTCCACGTCGGACCGCTCTGTCGACAAGAAACGCGCCTGCTGCGTTTCCAGCTCGGCCAGCGCTTTTCTCTGTTCGGGCAATGCGCTTCGAACCGCGCGCACGAACGGCGGGACAAGGCGATATTTCCGGCGCAGCAGCGGCGCGAGCGCGCGAAACGCGCCAAGCATGCTATTGAGTTTCCGCAACATGCGCCCATGCACGCGCCACAGCGCGATCAGGAACGCAAACGCAAGCAGCGCGCCAATCCTCATGTCGACGGTTCCTCCTTCTTCGGGATGGCCCGGATCGGGATCGTGAACAGGAACGTACTGCCTGCACCCGACTCCGATTCGACCCAGATATGGCCGCCGTGCCGTTCCACGATGCGTTTGCACACCGCGAGCCCGATCCCGGTCCCCGCGTATTCCTGCCGCCCGTGCAGCCGCTGGAAGATGACGAAGATCCGTTCGCGGTACTCCTGTTCGATCCCGATTCCGTTGTCCTTGACGGAGAAGATCCAGGTCTCGCCTTCCTGTCGGACGCCGACGTGCACCTGCGGCAGTGTTTCGCCATGGAATTTGATGGCATTCCCGATCAGATTCTGGAAGAGCTGCACGAGTTGGACGTCGTCGGCCATGACGACGGGCAGTTCGTCACGCGTGACTTGCGCCTCGTTCTCCTCGATCGCGAACGTCAGGTTGTTGACGGACTGCGCGAAGATATCGTTCACGTCGGTCGGCTCGAACTGCTTGCCCTTGGTTCCGACCCGCGAATACTGGAGCAATCCGTTGATCAACTTCTGCATACGCGTGGCGCCGTCGACGGCGAACCCGATAAAGTCGTCGGCGCTCTCGTCGAGTTTGCCTTTGTAGCGGCGCGACAGCAGGGTCGTGTAGCTGGAGACCATGCGCAGCGGCTCCTGCAGGTCATGCGAGGCAACGTAGGCGAATTCCTGCAGTTCCTTGTTTGAACGTTCGAGTTCGGCCGTCAGATTCTTCAGCTCCCGCTCCGCCCGCTCGCGTTCGGTCAGTTCCCTCTTGAGGTTGTCGTTCGCGACGGCGAGTTCCGCGGTGCGCGCGTGGACCCGGTGTTCGAGCTCGTCGCGCGCTTTCTGCAAGAGCTGCTCGGCGCGCCGTCGTTCGGCGATCTCTTCGTCGCGCGAGAGGATCGCGCGCTGCAGGTCCAGCGTCATCTTGTCGAACGAGCGGGCAAGCTCGCCCAGTTCGTCATGACTGCGCACGGAGGTGCGCACATTCAGATTCCCGGCCGCGATGCCTTCGGTCGCGCGCACGAGCGTATTGATCGGCTTCACGATATGCCGGCTGAGCAGTCCGCCGAGCACGAGCAGGAAGATGAAGCAACCGGTAGAGAACGCGAGCACCTGCGCCTGCATTCGGCGCGCGAGGTCCGACATTTCATCGACCTCCCGAGTGATAGCGAGGGTCCATCCGATGCCTTTGAACAGGTCGTAGCCGGCCAGGTGCCGGTAGCTGCAGATCAGGCGATGGCCCTTGACGGGCGCATACTCGAACATACCGTGCGTCTCGCTCCCGACCAGCGCCTCGCGCAGTTCGGCCGGTTCCAGCGGCCGCAAGCGCTGTGCGGCGGACGGGTGATAGACGGCGTTTCCCTGCGCATCGATCACGTAGAGCGCGCCGGTCTCGCCTACATCGATACGCTCCAACAGCCGCCACACCTCGGCCATCCGCAGCCGTGCGCCGAGCACGGCCTGCACTTGCCCGTGATAGTCATAGATGGGAACGGCCAGAGCGACGACGAGCCAGAACGGCGCACGCCGCGCCCGTTCCGTGACAACCGCCGCCGTTCCGCGACGGGCCAGGTTGAACCCTTTCGAATCGCGCCAATCGAACCAGGCGCTCAGCCACGTTTCCCGATCCGTTCCGTAGCTGACGGATCCCAGCACAGTTCCGCCCTGATCGATCAGCACGAGATCGTCCAGCCGCGCGGCCGTCTTCTTGATCCGCTTGAGTTCGGCCAATTTCGCGGCAAGGCTATTGGCTCCGCCGCTGCGCAACACCGGCGCGTCGGCACACAACAAGACATCCTTCAACGCGTTGTCGATCAAGCGGTCGACGTCGACGCCGGCTTCCGCGGCCAGAGTGCCCAGGTTCTGTTCGACCAGCGCGTCGGTATTCTGTTTGACCTGGACATAGACGACAATGAGCATGGCGAGCAGAGGCAAGAAGACAACGAAGAGGAGGAACAGGTTGATCTTGGTGCTGATGTTGATGCGCCGGGCCATGGCCCCAACCCTCTCCGATAATCTTCAGTTCTGTCGCGCGTCCAGGTAGCCCTGGAGCATGATCTGCGCGGCCAGCTTGTCGACCGCGCGCTTGCGTTTGCGCCGGGACGTGCCGGCCTCGATCAGCACACGCTCGGCCGCCCGGGTACTGAGCCGCTCGTCCCACGTCTCCACGGGGATGTCCGCGGCCTCGCGCAACCGGTCCACGAACGTCAACACGGCTTGCGCGGCCGGGCCGAGCGTTCCGTTCATATTCTGCGGCAGTCCGACCACGAGCCGGGCTGCGCCGGTCTCGCGGCACAGGCGCAGGACTTCGCGGACACGCGCTTTGCCCGTTTCCGCGGTGACGACGGCGAACGGCATCGCAACGATGCCGTCCGGATCGCTGAGCGCGAAGCCGAGGCGCCGTTCCCCGTAATCTAAGCCGAGCACCCTTGACATAGCGAGATCGAGTCTAGCACTACGGGCGCCAGAGGTAAAGGACCCGCGGGCACCGCGGCGAGAGGAACGATTCCGGGAACCGCACGAGCCGGCTGCGGCCCCGAAACAGATCGGACAGACGGAAGGTCCGCTCATATTTCATGACTTTCACCTGTTCCACGCCCAGCAATTCGCCCGTCTTGCGCGCGGCGTCTTCCCAGTAGCCGATCTGATCGATCAGCCCGTATTCCAACGCTTTGTCCGCCACGAACACACTGCCATCGGCGAGACGCCGCAGTTGTGGCTCTTCGATTCTGCCCTGGCGCCCCTCGAGCACGACGGCGATGAACCGCTCGTACATCCGGTCGATGACCTCCTGCAACAGCGCGCGTTGCTCCGGCGTCACCTCCGCGAGCGGATTGAGCAGATCCTTGTTCTTGCCCGACTTGATGGTCACGTCGCTGACGCCGAGCTTCTCGCCGAGCTGCCGGAAGTTCACCGTACTGATCAGGACCCCGATCGAACCGGTCACGGTGGTCGGATGCGCGATGATGCAGTCTGCCGCCGAGGCGACGTAGTAGCCGCCGGACGCCGCGACGTCGCCGAGCAGCGCGACAATCTTGCGGCCGGCCTGCGCCGTCTTGAAATCCATCAACGCCTTGTAGATCACGTCACTCGCGGTGATGCCGCCACCGGGGCTGTCGATCTCGAGGATGATCCCGCACACCGTTTCGTCCTTGGTCGCGGTCTGGATCCGTCTCAGGGCCTGTTCCACGGAATCGACGGAAGCGAACAGTCCGCCTTCCCCGTGGTCGCGCATGATCGTGCCGACGATCGGGATCCGCACGACCGTGGTGTCCCCTTCGCCGTAGGACCAGGTGGTCGACAGGTCGGGATACTCGTCCACGCCGCGTTCCGGCTCCGCGGTCTGGCTGGAGATGAGGCTGCCGATCCGGAATACTGCGATCAGGAACAGGCAGAACATGGTGAGTCCGAACACGAGCGCGATCCGGCGCAGACAGCCGGTTTTCCGGCGCGGCTGCTGCGGCGGCGGGGGCTGTTGCCGGGGTGCAGGGCCGGTGGGTACAGAATTTTCTTCACGATTGATCACGTTAACTTCTCCCTTCCATCATGCCGCGACCCAGACCCTGCGCGAGCGGGGTCCGTCGAACTCGCAGAAGTAGACGGCCTGCCAGGTACCGAGTCGCAACCGGCCGCTCTGGACAAGCAGCCGAACGGACGCGCCGAGCAGGCTGGCTTTGACATGCGCGGCGCTGTTCCCTTCTCCATGCCTGTAGCCGGCTTGCCAAGGCACGGCTCTGTCCAGGGCGGCGTTGACATCCGCCATAACATCGGGGTCGGCGTTCTCATTGATCGTGACGCCCGCCGTTGTATGGGGCACGAACACCGTGAGGGCGCCGTCGGCGACGCCCAACTCGTGGGCGGCCCGCTCGACCGCACCTGTGATATCCACGAATTCCGTGCGCGCGTGGGTCTGAACCGACAACTCTTTCATTCTGCGCCCTCCGCAAACAATGCCGTCAGAAAACCGTCCACATCCTGCGCCGTGACAGGCCGGGGGTTCGCGGCGGTCGAGCCGGACGCCAGCACCTCGCGTACAATGCGCTCACGCGCCTTGAGCTGTGCCCCGGCGAACGGTGAGCGCAAGTCGAACCGCTGCAGCATCTCGCGTACGACCGCAACCGGATCGCCGCCCAGACACGCCGCGAGCGTCTCGTATTTTGCGCGGGCCGCCTCTCGATTGAACGCAAGCGCGTGCGGCAGGCACACGCCGCAGACGAGCCCATGCGGGACCTGGAAGACGGCACCCAGCGGATGCGCGAGACCATGCACAACGCCCAGCCGCGAAAAGGAGAAGGCGACACCCGTCAGATAGCTGCCCAACAGACACGCCTCGAGCGGCGGCCCGGTCTCGCCGTCATAGACGGCCGCCAGATTCGCGGCGAGCAACCGCACGCCCTGCAAGGCCAGTTGCTCGCTGAGCCACGTGGCTTTCACGCTCAGGAACGACTCCACAGCCTGCGTGAGCGCATCCATGCCGGCGGCGGCGATGACGGGTTTGGGCATGCCGGCGAGCAGTTCGGGATCGAGCACGATCAGCGCAGCCAAGAAGGATGGATCACGAATCGACTTCTTGACGCCCGTCTCGTGGTTTGTGATCACGGCGTTGGGCGTCGCCTCCGCGCCCGTACCGGCAGTGGTCGGAACGGCAATAAACGGCACGCCGGCTGCGTCCAACGCGCCGCCATTCTGATAGAAGGCCGGCTGTTGTTCGGCGTGGGCCAGTCCGGCCGCGGCCTTTGCGAGGTCCAGCACGCTGCCGCCGCCGACCCCGGCGATCCAGCATGCCCCGGCCTCGCGCGCGGACCGCGCGGCCTCCGCCACCTGCGCGAGCGTGGGTTCGCCGCCCTCGTGTTGGTAGACCTGCATC
>Ga0272441_10002429_pt1 | contig 37580 bp, 33 predicted proteins | sample SSMProp6N_FD_193582 | JGI IMG/M metagenome (GOLD analysis project Ga0272441, IMG submission 193582) | Marine sediment archaeal communities from Little Sippewissett salt marsh, Falmouth, MA, United States - SSM-Prop-6N | ecosystem: Environmental > Aquatic > Marine > Wetlands > Sediment ...
AAAAACTTCTACTCGGAACTGTTCGGCTGGAAAATCTACAGGTGCCCCGGACCCATAGAATACTGGATGATAGAAACAGTTCCCGCGGACAAAGAAGGCAATCCTGTCCGACATGGAGTGAACGGCGCAATGTGCAAAAAGGACCGCCCCGACCTTAAGCCAATCAACTACACCCTAGTCGACAACATAGATGAGTCCATACAGAAAATCAGAAACCTCGGAGGAACCATAACACAGCCCAAACAGCAAATCCCTGGCATAGCATGGATAGCCCAAGCCGTAGACCCAGAAGGCAACTCCTTCGCCATTCTACAAAGCATGAGATAAAGCCAAAACAAACTCTCTGTCTGCCACGATTTGGAGTTCCTAGACTATTAACATGAAATGCATGAACAGAGCGGGTATGTCAAGAAATCTTGACTAACTCTGTCAAGAAACTTTGACAAAAATCCTTTTTACGTTCTACATGTCAATAAATTAATTGTTATGAGATATCGTGCAAAGAAAATCGAATTAATGATTATTCTGTTGCCAGTTTTCTCTTTTGTTCTAGGGTCTCTTCAGGGAAGCCTCATTGTGAAAGCGGAGACGTCATATCAAGAGATAGGGGAGGCACTTTTTGGTGACGTGATTGGTCTTGACCCTGCGACGTATAATCTGACCACAATTGTGCGCGAATACAGCAGTTCAGATTTGTATTGGGGTGTTCTTCCTGAAACAGGTGTAGATTACATGCTCAATTATGGCACATACGAAAAGAGGGTACATTGTACTTTTGTAGGTGAAAGATTGTATATGTTCCATTCACTTGGTGGTAGTGGAGTGCCCATTCTCAGTCGAGCATATAACACTACTATTGAAATGGCTAAAGAGTTCCTCGGTAATTATCAAACGTACACCGGTGATTCGTTTTTTGGAGAACTGCTATCCACTTTAGATGACGTAGAAGTCGATGAAGACACTACAATAGTGTCTGGAAACATGCTACTTGAAGTGACCAATGATGCTGACGAATACAAGACAACCACCTTCAAGTGGACGTACACATTCAACGGGGTTTCGGCTCCAAGCAAGTTTGTTGCATTGAGTTTCAGGGATGGGCGATTGTCCATTTTTGTTAACCCCTGGCAGTTCTACAATGTTGGCAGCACAGCAGTGAATCTTTCTGAGGAAGAAGCTATAGACATCGCGTTGGAGACTGCCAAAAACCATTCGTGGAGTTTAGCTTTAGATGATGATGCTTTAGAGCCAGAACATTTTAACGAAACAAATGTACGCTGGACAGCCTTGCTTTTCGACGATTCATTAGACATTAACAACCCACGCAGCGAAGACCTGCTAGAAATTTATCCTGTTTGGCGCGTTGGCGTTGCTTTAGACAAGTGGTACGGCAACATGTATGGCATCCAAGTGGAAATCTGGGCTGACACCAAAGAAATCAGATACACCCAAGAAGCGTGGTCAATGATGACTCCACCAGACAGCGGAGAAGAACCCACAATCCCCGAGTTCTCATCATCGATTATTCTGTCCATATTCTTCACAGTAACTTTGGTCGTTATAATCTTCAAACAAAAACTACACAAAACACCAAACAGACAGCAGACTTCCCGCATATTAGGAGACTAACAACAATTCATTGCTGAAAACAACCTTTTTTCAAACAAGAAAATGTGAACTCAAACAACTGGTTAATCGCGCTGACGGCGTCTATTAGGCTCCTAATAACAGTACATTGTTGAAAAATATCTTTTTTCTGAAAATCAGCAGCACAACAAAAGATTCTTGTCTATTGTTCACACCTTCATTAGAATGTCTAAATGTGGGCTGCTGGACTACGATTAAAACTTTATATTTATGGTTGATTATTGAAGGATTTAATCTGGTGACGTGGATGAGCGGTGACCGCGAAATTCAAGGCTAATTCTAAACCATTGTTGACCCAAAAGTATAACCCGCTCGAGCTTGAAAATGAAGTTCGAAGTTTTTGGGAAAAAAACCAAACCCTCAAAAAACTGGAAGAAACCCGCAAAAAAAACAACGTCGGCATGCTAGGCTACGTTGAGGGACCCCCAACACTGAACGGAATTCAACACGTTGGGCACGCCCGAGGCAGGGTGATAAAGGACTTCCGCTTCCGACTGAAAACCATGCAGAACTTTTATGTTGCCTTCTGGGCAGGCTGGGACACCCAAGGCTTACCCGTAGAACTGGAAGTAGAGAAGACATTAGGCGCAAAAAACAAGAAGGAACTGATAGCTCGGGTAGGCGAAGAACGCTTCGTAGAAGAATGCAAGAAAAGCATCATGAAGTATCACCGCAAATGGGTTGAAGCCGACACTAGGCTGGGCATGTTCATAGACCAAGACAAGGCATACTACACCCATCAGGACAGATACATTGAACGTGAGTGGAAGTATCTCAAACGGGCTTGGGAGCAGAACCTCCTAGGCGAAGGCTACTACGTTGTCGCATACTGTCCTCACTGCCAAACATCGCTCAGCAACGCGGAAGTGGGTCTCGGATACAAAGAGGTCGAAGACCCATCCATACACTTCAAGTTCAGGCTACGCGGAACCGAAAACGAGTACTTCATCGTCTGGACCACCATGCCCTTCACTCTGGTCACAGACATGATCATAGGCGTCAACCCCAAGGAGGAGTATGCTAGGGTCAAGGTGGGCAACGAAGTGTGGATTCTGGCTAAGGCACGCGTCGAGCCGATAATGGAAGAACTGGAAATAGAAAAGCATGAAATCCTCAAGGTCATGAAAGGAAAGGCTTTGGTGGGCACAAAATATGAGTACCCATTCAAGGACCTTATCCCAAAACAGCAAGAACTGGATGCGCACCCCCAAATCCACACCGTAGTAGACGAGGACTTCGTGGACGTCTCCACAGCAACAGGCATAGTTCATCTCTCCCCAGCAAACGGAGAAGACGACTTCGCAGCCGCACAAAAACGCAAACTACCCATGTTCGCCCCCTTCGATGAGCAGGCAAACTTCACTGAGGAGGCAGGCAAATTCGCAGGCTTCTTTGTCAGGAAAACAGACAGCATGGTTATCGAGGAGCTTGAAAACAGGGGACTATTACTCCGAATGAAACCTGTCAAGCACGAGTATCCAACATGCTGGAGGTCCCACCACAAGCTGGTGTGGATGGCGCGCAGAGAATACTTCATGTGGACAGACAAAATAAACGACAAAGTCATGGAAGCCGCACAGAAGGTTAAATACTTCTTTGACAGCCCAAAAAACAGGTTCCACGCCTTCCTAAAAGAAGGAAAACGATGGTGCATCTCCAGAGACAGAGTCTGGGGTTCACCCTTGCCAATATGGGTCTGCGAAAAATGCGGCGAAAAAACCCTTGTGGCAAGCAAAAAAGAGCTGGTTGAGAAAGCCTTGGAGCATCCCGGCAAAGATTTCGAGCTTCACAAGCCGTGGATAGACAGGGTGATACTGAAGTGCGAGAAGTGCGGCGGCAGAATGGTTCGGGAGCACTTTGTTTTGGATGTCTGGCACAACAGCGGCGCCTCACCCTACGCAAGATTCACAGACGAAGAATTCAGCAAGTTTGTTCCAACGAACTTTTTGACTGAAGCGGTGGACCAGACCCGAGGCTGGGCAAACTCGCTTCTTCTTGAGCATGTGATATTAACTGGCAAAGCGGAGGCGCCATACAAGGAGTTTCTGTTTCAGGGCTTTGTTTTGGATGCCAAAGGAAGAAAGATGAGCAAGAGCCTCGGAAACGTGATGGAAATCAACAAGCTACTCAAAGAAAAGTCAGCGGACATTAGCCGATTCTACTTCCTGTGGAAATGCTCGCCCATCGACTCCATGAACTTTGACCTCCGAGAACTGAGGGGACGCCCCTACCAGGTATTGAGCACACTCTATCACATGCACAACTTTTTCCTGCAAAACGCCGAATACGACAACTTCAACCCAAAAACTCACACACTCAAATGGGCAATCAGCAAGAAGCTTCTGAGCACTCCAGACCAGTGGCTCCTATCCAAACTGCAAAACCTCGTAAAAGACTTCACCGAAAAGGCAGAAGCATGCGAATTCAATTTCGCTTTATCCCAACTGGAGGACTTCGTAGTCAACATCCTGAGCCGCGAATACGTCCCCATGATCAGAAAAGACCTGTGGAGCGACGACCCCGAAACACTGAACCGCAGACTAGCCGTCTACGCAACCCTCTGGAATGTACTAAAAACGTTGGTTCTACTCTTCAACCCCACCACACCGTTTCTGAGCGAAGCCCTATACCAGAAAGCCTACAAACAACTGGATGACCGCCTCCCCGAAACAGTGAATCTGGAAAGCTGGCCCACACCCGACAAAAACCTGCAAGACGCAGCCTTAGAAGAAGAATTCGAGGTGCTGCTGACAACGCTTCCCATCGTGTATTCTGCCCGACAGAATGCTCAGCTGAAGCGCCGATGGCCCCTAGCCAAAGCCGTTATGGTTGCGCCCAAGAAGACTCAGAAAGCTCTGAAGAAGCTGGAACAGCTGTTTCTTGAGCTCGCAAACATAAAAACAGTCGAATACGCAGATAAGCTGCCCAAGTTTGACTCTGAAAGATGGGCAAAGGCTTCTGAGGGTGAAGTGCAGGTTCTGCTTGACAAGGTCCGTGGCGATGCTCTTGAAGGAGAAGGGCTTATGCGTGACCTAGCTCGCAGAGTTCAAGCCCTGAGAAAAGAGATGGGATTCTCGCCCACTGACATAGTTGAGGCGGTTCATGTTGCAGAACTGGAGCCGAGGGATGTAGCCTTGCTGAAGCCTTACGTTGCTGAGATGGAGGGGCTTGTGAGAGCCAAAACGGTTCATGTTCACGGAGAACGCGTTGAAGTCAACGCTGAATGGCATGAAAGCAAGCTGGACAAAAAGAAAGTATACGTTGCCGTCCTTTAGAAAACATAATACATTATCAGTTTCTGTTGCCGGATGCCTAAACATATTAACTTTTGGCGCCAACCTATATGTCTGTGAGCATCAGGAAAGACTAGTCAACCCAAGATGGATGTGGTAAACATTGGATGAAATCAAGTTCAGCGTTTTTCTTCCATTTTATGCTTTCAGAAAACAGGAAACATCAATGTTTAATCGGCTCCAAGATGTTGTCCTAGAATGTGAGCGCCTAGGATACCATTCGGTTTTTCTTGATGACCATCTGATGCTGCACAAAATGCCGATTCTAGAGTGCTGGACAACCCTCTCAGCCCTTTCTTCAGTAACAGAAACTATCCGATTAGGAACCATGGTGACATGCAACACGTTCAGAAACCCCGCATTGCTCGCCAAAATGGCTGCAACCGTAGACAACATATCAGACGGAAGACTGGAGCTGGCAATTGGAGCAGGAGTCCAACAGAACGAGCACAACGCCTACGGCTTCCCTTTTCCTTCATCGAAAGCTAGAATAGAGCGCCTGAATGAGGCAGTGGAAATCATAAAAACGATGTGGACAGAAGAGAAGGCAAGCTACAACGGAAAACACTACAGCATACAGAATGCTGTTTGTGAGCCTAAGCCACTGCAGAAGCCCCACCCCCCAATAACCATAGGCGGCGGAGGAGAAAAACTGACCTTGAAAGTAACCGCCAGACACGCAGACAGACACGACTGGGGCTACATCGCATCAATAGAGGAGTACAAGCGCAAACTGAAGACTCTGGAAAAACACTGTGAAACGGTGGACAGAAGCTTCAACGAAATAGAACGGTCATGTTGGCCTGCCGGGCAGATATTTATTGGAGAAGACAGAAAAAAACTGAAGAAGCAAATTCAGCATTTGAAGCCAGAAGGTGTCAGCTTGAAAGATTTCATGCAAACAAGCTTTGTGGGTACCCCCGAAGAATTCATCAAACAACTACAACAATACATGAATCTGGGTGTAACACATTTCATGCTGTTCTTCGGTGACCTTCCAGACCTGAACGGGTTAACGCTCTTCGCCGAAAACGTTGCCCAACAAATCAAATAAACCAGAAGAAGATGACGCCAACCTGTCTGGAAACAGTTCTGCTCGTTATTGTTATAGATTGATGCCTAAACGGATGTCACATAGGAACCACTGAAAGGGCGAACACGGCGACAAGCAGGATTGCGCCCAATTTTCTGCTGTTTGAGATTCTTGAAACATCGTCTAGGGGACCAGGATGGTTAGACGCAGAGAAGAAGAGGGCTAAGACCGCCATTGGCCACCATCCAAGCAACGCTAACATTGCGACACCCAAATATGATAATATTTTGTGGGTCTTCATTCCCAGTACACTTCTAGCCACGTGACCGCCATCAAACATGCCTGAGGGAACCAGATTAAGCATGGTCACAATCATGCCAACCCAACCGGCGAAGGCAACCGGATGCAGATGCATCATTTCTCCTGCCCCGCTGGGCGGAAACAGCATTGCAATTAACTGGAACAGAAGAGGCACAGAAATCACCTGGGCGTCTGGGTTCAGGGGAACAAGTGTAGAAAGCTGGATTCCGATGAAGGTTACTATCGCTGCGATTATGAAGCCTGTTATTGGCCCCGTGAAGCCGATGTCGAATAGGGCATCCTTGTTTGGGGGCAACCCTTTCTGTTGAATAAGGGCTCCAAAGGTGCCGATAGGTGGAATGCCGGGAATGAAATAAGGGTATGTTGCGTCTACATCGTGCTTGTTTGCAAGCAGCTTGTGCCCCATCTCATGCGAACCCAGTATAGCCATGATTGCGCCAGTGAACAGCAGGGCACCTGAAATGTCCGCGGACAGGAAATATCCGGAGGCGAACACTGTTCCAAGAGTCGCAAAAAATAGTGCAATGTTGATTATGTTTCTGTTCGGCTTTGTGGGTGGTTTCGGCAGGACCCTGAGAACAACTTTTCCTTGGTTCTGTCTGAGAAGCGGAATAAGCTTCATCAGTTCTAGATGTTCCATAAGCCTCAGGAAGGCTTCCTTTGAGTCCTCGCGATATTTTACGTAGAAGGTTGGGATGTCATGGTCAACAAAGCATTCCTCCACATCAAATTCTGACGCAACCATAATCTGGATTTGCTCAAAGGGAAGCGGCTCCACAGGGTCGGCGAGGAAATCGTCTGAATATGCACAGCACATGTTGACCTCGTAATGAAGCTTTCTGGAAGTATTAGAATGTTCTGTAAAAACGGTTGTGAACTGTTCTGTAAACACAAAATCTTTATAACACCGTTATAGAATCGGTAATGGAGACAGGCGGTGAACCAAACGACAGCAAACAACATCCTAGACTTGATTGGAAACACGCCGATGGTGCAAATAAACCATCTTAACCCTAACCCAAACGTTGAACTGTTGCTGAAGCTCGAAAAATTCAATCCAGGCGGCTCAGTCAAAGACAGAGTAACCAAGTACATGATTGAAAGTGCGGAAAAGGCTGGAGAACTGAAGAAGGGGATGACGGTTATAGAGCCGACCAGCGGAAACACCGGAATCGGACTCGCTTTGGTCTGCCGCGTCAAAGGATACGACCTTGAACTTGTGATGCCCGACACCATGACAAGAGAGAGACGGCAGATACTGCTAGCTTTAGGCGCCAAAGTCATCCTCAGCGACGGCTCAAAGGGAATGGATGGAGCACAGGACCTAGCCCACGAGATTGCAGACAAAAACCCAAACAAATACTTTATACCAAACCAGTTTGCGAACCCAGCCAACGTTCTTGCTCACTACGAAACCACAGCCGAAGAGATATGGAGAGACACCAAAGGCAAAGTCACACATTTTGTGGCGGGTATAGGCACAGGCGGCACATTGATGGGCGTATCGTGTAGACTGAAAGAACTTAACCATGACATTCAGGTTATTGCTGTCCAGCCAGAGGCGGGCAAACCCATTCAAGGATTGAAAAACCTGCAGACCCAGTATGTTCCAGCCATATGGAAACCTGAATTGGTAGACGAAATCTACACGGCATCCCCAAACGACGCTGAAGATGCGGCGAGGCTTTTGGCGCTTCAGGAGGGCCTGTTTGTAGGACCGAGCTCAGGGGCTAGTTTGCACATAGCCAGAAAAAAGGCAAGGGACCTCGATGAGGGAGTGATTGTGGCGATAGCTCCGGATGGAGGAGAAAAATATCTCAGCACATCCCTATGCGATCCAGCTCTATGCATAGAAGCCGTCAGAAAATTTGGAATCCAGTGCTCCTACAAAGACGGAAAACACATAACAGAAACTACAGCAGCCGCACCCAAAGAGGTTTCACCCTAAAACAGTGAACCGTTGCTCACGCAGAAGAAACAACAGTTCATGTAAGCGAATTCTGGAAAATCGGCAGATTACACAGTTTACGGTTTAACGCAAAAACAGTCGCAGATCAGCCTCGGTTTTGTGGTCGCATAGCTTGAATACAATTTTAATGGATTGGGACAGAAGAATTAGATTTCGTATAGAATGCTAGTTCTGTGTGATGGTTAGAGGTGCAAGTTGCATGTCTGATAGAGAACCTCGCGAAATGCATAGTGCAGTCTGCTCTGAGTGCGGTAAAGAATGCCAAGTTCCATTCAAGCCTGACCCAGACAGGCCAGTCTATTGTCGAGATTGCTGGTCAAAAAGAAGACGAGCAAGTAGTTTCCGTTACTAGCCGTTTACGTGAACACATATTTTCCAAATTTTTCTATTTTTTCTTCATTTTAAGCATCAAAAACTGTAATCATCAGCGTTTTCTGGTTTGGTGCTCCAGAAATTTCAGTTTCAGTTAGTCCAGTTGCTTCATGGATAAAGGTTAATAGAGGACGAGCGATAACCTTTTTCGTGTCCCTAGATTCAAAGAGTGAAGATTCAGGGTGTTGAATGTGTTGGCATTACTGCAGAGCACGATAATTCTGTTACTGAGAGAGGGTGAAGAAGGTTAAACGGAAAATTTCTGGAGTAGAATACATCGAGTTAATCAGCGATAATCTTCTAAAAATGGCAGAAAAAGATTTGCCTCCTTTGTACGAAGACCTGAGAACCGCAGACTGCATCGTATGTGGCGGCTCAGGAAGGTCCCTTCACTCATTGAACATTGCTATGAGCCAAATAGCCATGATGAAGGAACCCAAAGTAGTCATCACCAGAGAAGATGTCGGTTTTCCGGGAAGAGGAATGTACGACGCCGCTTCAAAACTTGAAAAACGTTACAAAAAAATCGTTCTTCTAATCAATTCTGGAAGCGGCGAATCAGATGACCCACATCACCTCGCTGAAGAGCTGGAAAAATATTTGAACGAAACGGGCAGCACCAAATTCAGGATTGAGTTGATAACATCCAATCCTAACTCTTCAATCGCAGAGATTGCTCGTAGACATGGTCACGTGGTCACTGTTGCGGGTCGAAAAAAACAGCAGATACCATCATCTGACGCTTACAGCGAAACAGGAATAATGGGTGACCTCTTTGAGCTTGGCAGCTTGTTTCTGCTGCAGATGATTACCGAAGCAATATTCGAAAACAGTCCAGTGGACAGGGTTATTGAGCTTATAGCTGAGGAGGCGCCTTTTCTGAGGAAGATTACTGAGGAGGCGATTCACTCTGAAGCCATCAAGGCAGCCCTCGACATTCTTGAAAGACGTAGTGACGTGTTTCTGGGGGGAAGAGGAACCGCGGAGGAGGTGGCGAAGATGACTGCTGTGCGGCTGTTTCACATCAAAAAGTCTTTGGGCGACGACGTTTACATTGCCCGGGGAGTCAACACGCCTCACCCAAGGGCGGGAGACCTTGAGATTCTCATATCCTACTCGGGAAGAACCAAGCCTGTTGTTGGCTGGTGCAACAGGTTCAGAGGTTTGGGTGGAACGGTCCTATCGATTATTGGGCGCGAAGGGGTAGCTCTTGACCAGAAATCAGACTTGAAGATTCTTATTGAGGAAGAAGTTGAATATGGAAAGCCAAGGAGATTCTACATGAGGGCAGCCTATGTTCTTAGTTGCCTGCCCATTCTGTTGACTGAGAGACTGAGCAAGAAAGGTCTTCTTCTGCCAGAATACATACTCAAGTGGTACCACTCTGTAATCGAGTAGAACAGCAATCGGTTCACGACAGGAAAGAACACGTAGATTGGCGCTTAGACCTTCTTCAGCACACTTCCCTTATGTGCAGACTGAACAAGCTTAGAATAGCGAACCAGATAGCCAGTTTTAACGTTCGGCTCCTTAGCAGTCCAAGACTTTGCCCGTTTAGCCAGTTCTTCAGCAGCCAGTTTCACGTTCAGTTTTCGTTGTGGAACATCAATCTCTATTATGTCGCCGTCCTTCAGTAGACCTATGGGTCCTCCGACAGCAGCTTCAGGGCATATGTGTCCAATGCATGGTCCTCTGGTGGCTCCTGAAAATCTTCCGTCAGTAATCAGTGCAACGGATTCGCTTAGCCCCATCCCTGCTATGGTGGCTGTTGGCGAAAGCATTTCCCGCATTCCCGGTCCCCCTTTCGGTCCTTCATAGCGGATAACCACCACGTCTCCTTTACTGACTTTTTTGTTTATTATAGCCTTCATTGCGTCCTCTTCAGAGTCGAAGGTTTTGGCTGGACCTTGGTGAACCATTATGTTTGGTGATATGCCCGCAGCCTTCACCACGGCTCCGTCAGGCGCCAGGTTTCCGGTCAAAACCGCTATTCCCCCTTGCTTATGAACAGGGTTATCCAATGATTTGATTACTTCGGAGTTCAGAACCACAGCAGATGCAATGTTTTCTTTGACTGTTTTTCCTGTTACTGTGACAGAGTCCAGATTAAGCTTCTTCTCCAGTTCCTTCATCACTGCCGGAATTCCTCCTGCCTCATCCAACTCTTTCATGTCGTATGGTCCGCTTGGAATCATGCTGCAGATGTGTGAAACCCGTCTACTCAACTTGTCAAACGTGGACAACTGCAGGTCAACTTCCGCCTCGTTTGCGATTGCTGTAACATGCAGCACCGTGTTGGTTGAGCCGCCGAGAGCCATATCCACCATAATGGCGTTCTCGAAAGAGTCCGAAGACATGATTTCCCGCGGTTTCAAATCTTCCTTTACCAATCCGACAACTCTTTCGCCTGTTGCCTTAGCGATTCTTAACCGTTCAGCGCTGACAGCAGGGGGAGTAGCACAGCCGGGCAGCGACATTCCTAATGCCTCGGTTACGCACGCCATAGTGTTGGCGGTGAACATGCCGTTGCACGAGCCGCAGCCGGGACAGGCAACATCTTCAAGGCACTTCAGCTCTTCTTCGCTCATTTTGCCTGCCGCAACTTTTCCTATCGCCTCGAACATTGTGTCTGTTCCCACCTTCTTTCCTTTGTAGACGCCTGAAAGCATGGGACCTCCAGTCACCATTATTGCGGGGATGTTGAGTCTAGCCGCTGCCATGAGCATGCCCGGGGTTATCTTGTCGCAGGTGGTTATCAGAACCATTCCGTCGAATCTGTGAGCCTTAACCATAACCTCAACCGAGTCGGCGATGAGCTCCCGAGAGGGCAAAGAATACCGCATTCCGCTGTGACCCATCGCTATTCCGTCGCAGATGCCTATGGTGTTGAATTCGAAGGGAACACCGCCGGCGCCGACTACGCCAGCTTTCACGGCTTCAGCCACCTGTTTCAGATGGGCGTGTCCGGGAACCACGTTTGTGTAGCTGTTCACCACTCCGATGAATGGTTTAGACATGTCACTGTCTGAGACTCCTAGAGCCTTTAGCAGGGCGCGGTGAGGAGCCCGCTCAAATCCAACTTTTACTGCATCGCTTCTCAAATTTTTACACCTTCTCAAGTATTTGGACAAGTAAAGAATATGCTAGATTCTGTTAAATCTTTTGACCCAAAGTTGGATTGAACTTTTCTTAGCATCTAATCGTTGATGATGTTTCGAATCACGTGTTTTGCATTATGTAGAAGGCGTAGCCGTAGTAATCTGAGTATTTTCGGAACATCTCAATTTCTTTCTCTTCAGAGGCTATGACCTGCAAGGCTTCTTCATCGTCTTTGTATCCTGTCTTCAGGGAAGGCAGTTTCACCGCTATTGGCGTGTAATAGTTGTCCCACCAACTCTTTGAGGGAAGAACGAAAGAGCCGACCAAACGGTATCCGCTGTTTCTGACAATCTCAATGTTTCCTTCTATTGTTTTGATGACGGGATACATCTGTGTTATGTAGTCTTTAGCTTCCTGAGGAGCAGCCTGTTTTAGCCAACATAGTTCTGAAACAACAACATATCCGCGTGGAGTTAGCAGCCGACTCCACTCCCGCAACCCCTTCTCAAAGCCGATTATGAAGATTGCGCCCTCAGACCAGACAACGTCGAAGCTACCATCATCAAATTTCATGTTGCGCATGTCGCCCTCCATCACCTTAACTCTGTCTTCTACACCCGCTTCTTTAACAGCCTCTTTGAGTTGTTCTAGGAACGGCTCATGGAAATCCAACGCAACTATCTGCCCGCCGGACAGCTTCGCCAGCTCAACTGTTTGCATGCCCGGACCGCAACCAACATCTAGTATACGCGGGTTTTTTGGTAAATCTTCAAGCATCATGTACGCTCTTCGGGTTGACCGGTTGTCTCCTGGTCCCGCTCGGGGGAGACCGCTATGTACAGTCCAAAAGAATTCTGGCAATTTTCTTTCGCTCATTATCGTAACACTCGAACTGATACAGATTTAGACTAACATAGTAAAACTTTTATATTAAGTCTTAAGTTGTTTTGTTGAAACGAGGAGTGTATCATGAGGGATCATTGGGTATCCGAGGGACAGAAAATGGGGGATCGCTTTATCCGCTAGCTTCCCCAAACAGATAAAATTTTTTGACACCACCCTCAGAGACGGCGAACAAACTCCCGGAGTTTCTTTAACCCCAGAAAAAAAACTCAGAATTGCCAAAAGCCTAGACAGGCTTGGAGTTGACGCCATAGAGGCTGGTTTTGCCGCGGCTTCTGAGGGTGAACTAGAGGCAATAAAACTTATCGCAGCTGCAGGGCTAGATGCAGAAGTCTACAGCATGGCTAGGGGCGTAATACGGGACATAGATGCTGTGCTGAAGACCGGCGCCGTTGGAGTGCATCTGGTTATTCCCGCCTCAGACCTGCATCTGAAATACAAATTGAAGAAGACCAGAGAGGAAATTCTGGAAATCACAGCGGACACCACCCAATACGCCAAGGATCATGGACTCAAAGTTGAACTTTCAGCCGAGGACGCCACCAGAAGCGACCCCGATTTTCTCGCCCGAATGTTCAAAGCAGGAGTCGCTGCGGGCGCAGATAGGCTGTGTCCATGCGACACTGTGGGAGTTCTGATACCTGAGAGAACCAGCAAGCTCTATTCTGAGTTGAAGAAGCAACTCGGGAAAGTGCCTCTGAGTGTCCACTGCCACGACGACTTCGGTTTAGCCGTTGCAAACTCTATAATTGCGTTGAAGTCTGGGGCAGATCAGGCGCATGTAACAATGAATGGGTTGGGAGAGCGTGCGGGCAATGCTTCCTTAGAGGAGTTGGCGGTTGTCCTCAATGCACAGTATAAAGTGAATTTGGCGATAAAAACTGAGATGCTGTACGAGACGTCTCTTCTGGTTTCGCGGATAACTGATTTTCCGTTACAGCCAAACAAGGCAATCGTAGGCGAGAACGCCTTTGTTCACGAGTCGGGAATGCACACTCATGGGATACTTTCGAATCCATCCACGTATGAGCCTTTCAAGCCTGAAATGATTGGGCGCACAAGACGAATAGCGTCAGGTAAACACTCAGGCTCAACTGGAATACGAGCATCACTAAAGGAGATGGGATTTGACCCCAGCAACGAACAGGTTAAAGAAATCTTTCTGCGCGTGAAAACTCTTGGAGACAAAGGCAAACGGGTCGCTGATGCTGACTTGCAGGCAATCGCTGAAGTGGTTATGGGCTTGCCCGTGGTTCGTCCAATAAAACTTGAGGAAATAACGGTTGTCACAGGCAGCAGAATCACATCAACCGCTTCTGTGAGACTGAACCTAAACGGCAAAATGCTCACGGAAGCGGCTACTGGAGTTGGTCCAGTGGACGCTGCCATTAGCGCCATAAAAAAGGCGGTGGGTATCGTTGAGCCCATACAGCTGGAGAACTATTCTGTTAAGGCTATCACAGGAGGCACCAACGCCGTAACCGAAGTGGCTGTGAGCCTAAGCACGGGAGACCGCAAAGCCACGGCAATCGGAGTCAACGAGGATATAGTTATAGCCAGCGTTCAGGCAATGCTCAGCGGCATGAATGTACTGATGACAAACTATAACAACAAAAAAGTTAAGGAGAAATCTTGAAAATGGCGAAAATGACTGGAGCAAAAGCGCTCATAGAATCTTTGAAACGAGAAAAAGTGGAAACCATATTTGGAATCTCAGGAGGAGCACTCCTACCCATCCACGATGTTCTATCTGACTCGGGAATAAGGCACATCCTTGCTCGGCATGAACAAGGAGCAGCCCACGCCGCAGACGGGTACGCCCGTGTCAGTGGAAGGGCGGGAGTTTGCATGGCTACGTCAGGTCCCGGAGCAACAAACATTGTAACCGGATTAGCCAACGCTTACCTAGATTCTTCGCCAGTTGTTGCATTGACTGGGCAAGTTAACACACATTCAGCTAACACTGCGTACATGATTGGACGCGACGCATTTCAGGAAGCGGACATAATCGGAATAACCACACCAATCACAAAATATAACGTGCAGGTGAAGAGCGCAGCAGAGATACCGACTGCAGTGAAAACAACGTTCCACATTGCCACAACAGGCAGACCCGGACCAGCCTTGATTGACCTTCCAAAGGACACACAAACAACAAAAGCAGAGATGAAGTTTCCAGACAACGTACAGATTCGAGGCTACAAACCCAACACCGAGCCGCATCCAATTCAGATTAAACGGGCAGTGAAGATGCTCCTCAAAGCGGAGCGCCCAATGATTCTAGCAGGAGGAGGAGTAAACCTCTCGAATGCCTCACCTGAGCTACTGCAACTCGCTGAACTGTTGATGATGCCAGTGGCGACAACGTTCATGGGTAAAAGCTGTTTCCCCGAAAATCATCCATTGTCCATGGGAAACATTGGCATGCACGGGACAATGTTGGCGAACAACATGATTTTGGAGGCTGATGTGTTGCTGGCGGTTGGAACAAGATTTCAGGATAGAAGCACAGGAACGCTGGATACTTTCTGTCCCGACGCAAAGATAATACATATCGACATAGATGCTGCGGAGATAGGAAAGAACGTTGATGTTAACGTGCCGATTGTTGCCGACGCAAAGCCAACCCTGAAGCTGATTCACCAGCATCTAGTTCGCAAAATCAAGAAGCGAGAGGACACAGCATGGGTCAAGAGAGTTAGAGAGGCAAAAGAAAAGTTTCTGAGCGAACTGGACCTCGGAAAAGGCGACTTGACTTCTCCAAAGCTGTTGATAGAGCTTCGAAAGCTTCTTCCAGCGAAAGCCATAATCGCCACGGAGGTGGGGCAAAATCAGATGTGGGCAGCCCTGCACTTCCAGACAATCAAACCCCGAACGTTCATCAGCTCAGGAGGATTAGGAACCATGGGTTTCGGTTTCCCAGCGTCTATTGGAGCCAAAGTTGCCTGTCCAGAGTGTCCAGTTGTTGACATAGCAGGAGACGGAAGCTTCAGAATGACTGAGCAGGAACTTGGAACCTCGGTTGCCGAGGACATACCGGTGATAGTGGTTGTCTTGAACAATTCGATGCTGGGCATGGTGGCTCAGTGGCAGAGGATGTTCTATAAAAGAAAATACGCCGCCGTGAAGCTGGGCAGTGTCCCCGATTTCGTGAAGCTGGCTCAAGCTTACGGCGCTGAGGGAGTTCGAGTTGGGTCGCTGAAAGAGTTCTCTGATGCCATTAAGAAAGCTTTAAAGACTGAGGTGACCACGGTCATTGACGTTCCAATCTCGCCTGAGGATGATGTGTTTCCGATGGTTCCTCCGGGTAAGGGTCTGAAAGACACGGTTGCGGGGGCTTAAACATGACACAAGAACATACTCACATAATTTCCACTATAGTTGAAAACAAGCCGGGTGTGCTTTACACTGTTTCGAATCTTTTTAGGCGCAGAGGATTCAACATAGACAACATCTCAGTTGGATCCGCAGAAGATGCTGGATTAGCTAGAATGACGATAATGGTGAGGGGCGACGACAGAACAATAGAGCAGGTTATCAAGCAGCTGAACAAGCTGATCGACGTCATCAAAGTTACCCGACTGGACCCAGAAAACATTGTGACAAGAGAGTTGGCGCTGATCAAAGTGAACGCCATGAACACTAAGGCTCGGTCAGACATCATCAACTACGCTGACATCTTCAGGGCTCGGGTGGTCGACGTTTCCTCTGAGTCTTTGATGATGGAGCTTACTGGAACCCCGGACAAGATCGACGCGTTCATTGGTTTGATGAAGCCTTTCGGAGTAAAGGAAGTGTCTAGAACTGGAATAACCTCCCTCTCCAGAGGAGCAAAATCAATCAAAATCGACGAGTAGAAAAGAGGGTTTATTATCAACACTAATCTACATATCAAAACTGTGTGGTATAACTATGGTTGAATTAGACTTTGGCGGAATAAAGGAAACCGTGATAACAAGAGACGAATTTCCTGTCGATAAAGCAAAGGGGATTCTGAAGAACGAAACAGTTGCAGTCCTAGGATACGGTATTCAGGGACGGGCTCAATCCTTAAACATGAGAGATAACGGAATCAAAGTTATCGTAGGGCAAAGCAAAAAATTTCCAGTGAACTACCAGCAGGCACTAGACGACGGATGGGTTCCCGGGGAAACACTGTTCCCGCTGGAGGAAGCTGCACAAAAGGGAACAATCAAACTGTATCTGCTGACTGACGCAGCGCAGAAAGCGCTTTGGCCAGTAATCAAGCCCACACTCAAAGAGGGCGACGCAGTGTATTTTTCGCATGGCTTTTCGATAGTTTACAGGAAACTTACAGGAGTTGTTCCCCCAGAAAACGTTGACGTCATCTTGGTTGCGCCGAAAGGCTCTGGAACTTCGGTGAGAAGGAATTTTCTGGCGGGCAGTGGAATAAACAGCAGTTTTGCTGTTCACCAAGACTTTACGGGCAGGGCTGAGGACAGAGTGAAAGCCATCGGCATTGCCATCGGCTCGGGTTACCTGTTTCCAACCACGTTCGAGAAGGAGGTGTACAGTGACTTAACTGGAGAAAGGGGAGTTCTGATGGGGGCGCTTGCAGGGATAATGGAGGCGCAGTATAATTGTTTGCGGGAGAATGGTCACAGCCCCAGCGAAGCCTTCAATGAGACGGTGGAGGAGTTGACTCAAAGTTTGATTAGGCTGGTCGACCAGAACGGCATGGACTGGATGTACAACAACTGCAGCGAAACCGCGAGGATAGGGGCGCTCAGATGGAAAGAACGTTTCAGAGACGCTGTGAAGCCGCTGTTTGATTCTCTTTATGAGTTGGTGGCTACGGGAGAAGAAACGAGGATTGTTCTTGAGAAGAGCGCGGAACCCGATTACGCCAAGAAACTGAAGCAAGAGTTAGAGGCTATGGGAAAATCTGAGATGTGGAGAACTGGCAAAACAGTGCGGTCACTAAGACCTGACAGGCAATCCTAAGAGAACAAAAACAGCACATCATCAGGAAGACTGCGGGGTTAGAAACAGCCCCTTTTTTTCCATTTTTTTCGTGGTGCGATGCCGTTAAGCATCCATACCTTTGTTGTTGTAATATATCTGATATCGGAATATGCCATTCTGTAGAGGATGGTATTTATAGAAAAATGGCGGTTGCTTTCTAGTAATGGAATGTGGTTTAGATGAGGAGCTCCTTTGAGATAATCGCTGAAATACTGAGGGCATCAAAGAACGGCGCAAAAAAGACACGCATCATGTACACATGCGGGCTCAGCTACAAGTTCATCCAAAAATACTTGAATCTGCTGCTGGAAACGGGTCTTCTCAAAATAGGTAACTCCTATCACACCACAGAGAAGGGCATGGGATTTCTCCGCAAATACCAAACTCTAGAGCTGCTGCTGAACACAAGAAATTGACCACACATAGCTTTTCTGTTTTCGGAAGAGTTTCATAAGCAAAATCTTTACGGATGAAGAGCCCTAAATCATTTTGTTGCTTGGAAAAACAGAAAAAAGGCTGTTTTCAACAACGTTTTAGCTTGTTTGTGTGAACTGTTTGCGGCATTTCGGTGCTTCGCTGCTGATTTCCAGAAAAAGATATTTTTCAACAATATACTGTTATTAGTCTCCTAATAGACACAGTTCACGGGAATAACCAATCGCTAAAGTTCACATTTTCTTGCTTGGAAACAGCCTTGTTTTCAACAATGAATTATTGTTAGTCTCCTAATATGCTCTCGGTCATTTGTACCAGTTTAGGCTTTCTTCTATGTATGCGATGAAGCTGCTGAAGAATTCTTTAACGTCCTCGGCTAGGCTTGTTTTGGTTATGAGTGCTTTAGCCTGTTCAGCGTGCTGTTTTGACTCCTGTTTTGCTGCTTCCAGTCCTCCACTTTCCCGAAGCAACTTCCTAGCTAACTCTATCTCTCCCATGTTCAGGAATTCTTTGCCTAGAAGACACTTCAGTGCCTCAGACTTGTTTTTGTCCGCCGAGTTCAGGGCATATATCACGTGGAGGGGCTTCTTGTTTTTGGAGATGTCAAGGCAAGGCGACCTGCCATACTCGTCTTTTGCAGCGAAGCTGTCGATGATGTCGTCTTGGATGTCAAACGAGTAGCCCATGTTCTCGGCTGCCTCCCCCAACAATGAAACGTCCTTCTCGGGGGCGTCTCCCAGAAATGCGCCGGCAAGCAACGTAACCTTGAAGAGCGAAGCGGCTCGTTTGCCTGCCATAACACGCCACTCATCAACATCCACATCCTTGAATTCGAACAGCAGGTCGAGTGTTTGGCTCTCGTTAACCTCGCGGTAGCCCTCAGAAAGCAGAAGCAGCACCCTGTTGATGGTTTCTTCTGGAAAACCGGATTCCATTATGGCACGTGACGCAAGGGCTTGTGTGATGTTGCCTGCGAAGATGGCGGCTGCTTCCCCGAATCTGGTGTTGTACGGGTTGTAGCTGTCCGTGAACTGTTTGTGCAACGTTTTTCCGTCTCTTCTTTGTTCGTCCATGTCCACTATGTCGTCGTGGATTAGAATTGCATGGCGGTACAGCTCGATTCCAACGCAGACATCCAAGATTCTGTCGTCAACCTTTCCGCTGTAGCCTTTATAGGTGAGGAGCGTGCTACAGGAAGCCAGCCGTTTGCCTTTCCGGAGCACATATTCTTCAATGTCGCCGTAAATTTTCTCAATAAATGGGTGATAGCTTGCCGCCTCTTTCACCGCTTCATCCAGAAACGTTTTGAGGCGCTCCTCGATAACTGCGCCATAATGGTCTAACGTTTTTTCCCAACTCATTTCTCATCCAACCAAACAGTGAGTAAAGTATCTTAGAAAAGGCGGTTTTCTGTTTTCTTTTTGTGGCGGCGCTCCAGTTCTTCGAAGACGCTGTTGAGGGGGATGCCTTTCTGGGCGAGCATCACCATGATGTGGAAGATTTCGTCTGCTGCTTCGTGCGTAATCTCCTTAGGGTTGTTTTCTTTTGCTGCAAGCACTATCTCTGTTGCTTCTTCGCCTATCTTCTGGAGAACAGCATCCTCTCCCTTTGCAGTCAAACGAGAAACATACGATTTCTCGGTGGGGTTTCGTATTCGCTCCTTTATCACCGCGAAAATCCGCTCAAGCATCTTCGCATCAACTGTCACCGCTTCTTCGGGCTTTATGGGCTTGTAGAAGCACGATTCTTCGCCCGTGTGACAGACTGGACCTATCTGCTGAACCTTGAATAGTATAGCGTCGTTGTCGCAGTCCAAAACCGCATTCTGCACCAGCGAATAGTGCCCGGATTCTTCGCCTTTCATCCACAGTCTGCCTTTGGTTCTGCTCCAGAAGTGCGTCTTGCCGCTCGACAAAGTAAGCTGCAGCGCCTCCTGGTTCATGTAAGCCTGCATCAAAACTCGCTGGTTTGATACATCTTGAACAATAATGGGAACAAGACCTTTACCCTTCTCGAAGTCCACTTTCTCTATGAAAGATTTAATCTCCTTTTCGTTCAGTTGTAACACCAAATTTCTCAACCTCTGTTATACTAGCCGCATTGGCACTCCTTTCTCTGCAAGGTATCTCTTAACTTCTCCCACAGAATACTGACCCCTATGAAAAATCGAAGCAGCTAGGGCAGCGTCAGCGTCTCCCGCAGTCAAAACCGCGTAGATGTGCTCAAGATTTCCTGCGCCTCCGCTGGCGATTATCGGAAGCTTCGTTATTTTGCTCATTGTCCGGGTCAACTCGATGTCATAACCAGTTTGCACTCCGTCGCAGTCCATGCTTGTTGGCAGCAGCTCCCCTGCGCCCAGTTCCTTCACTGTTTTAGCCCAAACCATCGCATCTATCCCCGTGGGCACTCTTCCGCCCTCAACATAGACTTCCCACCAGCACTTTCCTTTAGGAGTATCCACAACCGTTCTGTCAGACAAAGCTTTGTCCACGTAAACCCGTTTCGCGTCTATGGCAACAACAATGCATTGGCTGCCGAAAACCTCCGCAGACTCCTTCACAAGGTTGGGTGCTCTGACCGCCGCAGTGTTCACGGAAACCTTGTCCGCCCCGCTGGAGAGAACATTCTGGATGTCAGCGACGCTTCGTATGCCCCCGCCCACAGTGAAGGGAATGGAAATCATGTCCGCAGTTTTCTTCACAACCTCCAAGGTGGTGTCCCGCTTCTCATGCGAAGCGGTTATGTCAAGGAAAACCACCTCGTCCGCTCCCTGCTCCTCATAAGCCGCAGCAAGCTCCGCCGGGTCTCCCTCAACTTTCAGGTTCACGAACTGAACGCCCTTCACAACCTTTCCGTCCTTGACGTCAAGGCAGGGAACTATTCTTTTAGCTAACAATTTTTCACAGCCTCCAAAGCCTCTTTTAATGTAAACTTCTTCTCGTAAAGTGCGGTGCCAACCACCACACCCTCCACACCGGTCTCAGTTAACGCAACCAAGTCTCCGAGACAGGCTACGCCACCCGATGCTATAACAGGAACATTCACTGCCTCCACCATCTTCACAGTTTCTTCGATGTTTGGTCCCTTCAGGGTTCCGTCCACGCTGATTGGCGTGAAGATTAAGGCGCCTACTCCCATCTCTTCGAATGTGCGGGCGAGGTCCAAGCAGTCTATCTGGGATTTGTTCTTCCATCCGTGAACTGCCACTTTCCCGTCTTTCTCGTCTATGGCTACGGCAACGCTTTCTGACCCATGCTGTCTAACAGCCTCTTCCACTAACTTGGGATTGTTGACTGCGGCTGTTCCGAATATCACTCGATAGGCGCCGAGGCTCAGCAGAGCATCTGCCTTTTCTAGGGTTCTGATTCCTCCGCCAATCTGCACCTTCAAATTAATATTCTCTAGCACGTTTTTGATTGTTTCCATGTTCTGTCCGGAACCTAACGCCGCATCCAAGTCTATCAGATGAAGGAGCTCTGCGCCCTGCTCTTCCAGAAGCTGAGCCGCCTCCACCGGGTTCTCGTAGTAGACCTTGCTTTTCTCGGGGTCTCCTCTGACAAGCCGAACACATTTTCCGTCCAGAATGTCAACAGCGGGAATAACTATCATCTTGGTCACCTCTTCACAACCCTCACAAAGTTCTTCAGTATGGCTAATCCGGTTTTGCTGCTTTTCTCAGGGTGAAACTGTGTAGCAAACAGGTTCTTCTTTGCAACCATCGAAGGAAACGTGACCCCATACTCTGTGGTTGCCACTACAACATTGGAGTCTATGGGCTGCGGATAGTAGGAGTGAACGAAGTAGACGTAAGAGCCGTCTTTGACGCCCTCAAGAAGCGGATGAGACTGCACAATGTTAAGGGTGTTCCATCCCATCTGCGGAATCTTCACAGTTTCAGGCAACTTGACAACCTCCCCTGATATGAAGTCCAGCCCATTGATTGAACCGCCTTCGCTGCTCCGCGTGAAGAGAAGCTGAAGCCCCAAACACACTCCAAGTATAGGCTTGCCATCATTCATTGCCTCCGCTACAACGTCAGCTATGGGCGCCATGTTTTTGACTGCGGGAGCAAAGGCGCCTACGCCCGGAAGAACTATAGCATCAGAGCTGCGCAGTTGCTTGGGGCTGTGGGTTACCTGTACGGCTGCTCCCGATTTTTCGAGCCCTTTACGGATGCTTCTCAGGTTTCCCACGCCATAGTTCACAACTGCCACTTGCAGTGCCGTTACAGAACCCCCTTTGCGCTTGGAACCTGATCTCCGATTCTGGGCTCAACGGTCAACGCCTGCCGCAACGCTAGGGCTAACGCTTTAACAGCCGCCTCTACTTTGTGGTGCTCGTTGCTGCCGTAGATGACTGTTACGTGGATGTTGGCTTTCGAGGCTTGAGCTAGCGAATCAAAGAAGTGCTCTATATCCTCCGTTTTCATATCTTCAATCTGAGATTGCATCAGTCTGAGGTTCCGAATAGAGTAGGCTCTTCCGCCCAAATCCACAGCCGCTCTAGCTAATGATTCGTCCATGGGAACATCGGTTGACCCGAACCGTTTGATTCCCTTCCCTTCAGCCACCACTCTGTTTAGCGCCTCGCCTAGAACCAAGGCTACATCCTCGCTGACGTGGTGCTTCAGGTCTCCACCCGCCTTGACAGTCAGGTCGAATAGGGCATGCTTAGCTAGAGTGACCAGCATGTGGTCCAGAAACTTGATTCCAGTCTCCACATCTGCTTTTCCTTTTCCGTCGACATCTAGCTCCACGGTTATGTCAACTTCTTTCGTTTTTCTTTTTACATTCGCTTTTCTCATTTCAGACACTTCCTCCCAAACGTTTAATCATGTATGGAATGTCATTTGCCTCGGTCATGATTGCATCAGCCCCATGTTTGCCGTATTCAGTAAAAAGCTTATTTGAATCCTCCGATGAGGACACTATCCCGAGAAACAACAAATTCTCAAAGCCCGCGGACCTCGCATTTTCGACCAGCATGGCGTCGGCGATGCCGTCCCCCACATACGCCACTTTAGCTTCTTTGTCCACAGTTTTCTCCATTAACTTGATGAAGAGAGTGGGGTCTGGTTTTCCAAGCTTCTCCATTTCCTCTTCAGATTTAAGCAGGTCTCCGAGGAACACGGAGCATTTCTCGTCAAAGTATCCAGTGTAACTGTATTTTTCTAGGATGTACATGCCCTGAGGTCTGGGTCTACCCGAATATATCCCAAAAGCGCCAAACCGTCTGCGAAGCAGGTCCATGGTCTCCTTGGTAGGAACAAACTCCTCATTGTCTATGAGGCTTCCGTCAAACTTGAAGAATGAGGGTTCAGCATAAATTTTGGTGAACAAATCTTTGCCCAGATAGATTTCCTCAAACAGCCGCTTCAGCAGATCAGGCTTCTCAAGGTCGTAGGGCACCAGCTTCCGGACAACACTCTGCTCGTCCTCTGCAACTTCAGGGTCGACGCCCACAAGAGACTTTTCTATTGGTTTCGGTTTTTCAAGTTTGGCTTGCGCCAAGAACAAATCCAAAGTTATGATGCCACTGTCCTTCAGGCTGGCAAGTTCTGTGGCTGTGATTCCGTAGCTGTTAAGGAAGCTGCTGACTTCTGTGAGCGATGTAATGAACGTTTTGATGTCCGAGAAGTTGAGTTTATCGAAGCGTTTTGTGAATTCTTTGAGGGCGCCTTTTTGTTCCAGCTCTCTCATTATGAGGTTCAAGTAGTATGTGATGAAGGTATAGGAGAGGTTCCAATCGTTGTTGTATAGTCCCGTGTCCTTGAACTTCTGGATGTCCCACAACGTAGCCAGCTTTCCCTCTTCGCCTTTGAGACCCAAAAGCTCTAGGAAGTAGTAGTCAACAACCTTTCGTACGGTCTGGCGGTAGGACTGGCTGGTCTGAACAAGCACCCCATCGAAGTCGAAGATTACAGTGTCTATACCGCGAACTGCCTCTTCAGAGTCTTCCTTCACGTATATCCGCCGTTCCTTGTTCACCAGCCGATAAGACATACATTCTACTCCTCCAAGCTGTCATTTAGGGCGGAAAGGAAAGACTCGTTCATATCTCGGGTTCCAACGGTGACACGTACACAATTCTGCAGAAGCGGCAGGTGTCCACGGTCTTTCACCAGCACGTTCCGGTTTTCCATTCTCTCAACCACTGCTGAAGAGGTGAGGCGTGGTTTGGTTACTTTGAACAGGATGAAGTTTGCGTCTGAAGGATACGTGGTTACTCCATCGATTTGCTTCAGCTTCGTCATCAGCCATTCCCGCTCTTTGACTACATACTCTATTTGCTGCTTGAAGTAGCTCCATTTCTGCAGAGCAGACGCTATGGTTTGCTGGGTTACCGAGTTCACGTTGAAGGGTCCCACAACCCTCTGAACATATTGTATGATTTGCTCGTTTGAAACCATGTAGCCGAGACGCAATCCAGCCAAACCGAACGCCTTCGAAAAACTTCGTAAAACAGCAAGATTATCAAAATCTCTCACCCAGTTGACGACCGAACCTTGAGCGAAGTCGACGTAGGCTTCATCCACAACTACGACTCCATTGAATTCCTGCAGGAGCTTCTTGATGTCCGCTTCTCGGAACTGGTTGCCTGTTGGGTTGTTTGGTGAACAAACGAAAAGCAGGCGAGTGTCCTTGTCTGCCTTCTTCAATATTGCGTCAACATCCAAACTGAAGTCCGGTTTGAGCAGCACAGGAACCGCGCTGCCTCCATACAGCTGCGCAAAGAAGGTGTACATCGGAAACGAAGGCTCAACAACAATGACCTTCGAACCCTTACGGACAAACACTTTCATCAGCAAATCCATGATTTCATCTGCACCATTCGCCACAGACACCTCAGATTCGTTGAAGCCGAGGAAGCTGGAGACTGCTTTGATGGCTAGGCTGCCGCGTGGAGGCGGATACGCACGAACGTCGATGCTTCGGCAGGCGTCAAGCAACAGTTCTTGTATTGTCTCGGTTGGCATGGCAAAGTTTTCGTTCAGGTTCATCTTCACGAGCTTTTCTTGCTTCTTCTGTCCAAGTATGGTTTTGACTTCGTAGCATGAAAGGTCTCTGACTTCCTTTTGAACCAAGTCTTCAATCTTCACTGTTTTCATCTCCTCTGATTGCGACAGATTTTGCGTGCGCGTCGAAGCCCTCCATCTCTGCGATGGTGACCGCGGTTTCTTTCAAGCGCCCGTAGCCCTTCTTGCTGCACTCGAGAAAGTTCATAGTCTTAACAAAGTCTAAGCTTGAAAGACCGGAGTAAATTTTTGCGTAGCCTGCCGTGGGAAGAACATGATTCAGCCCTGAAGAGTAATCGCCAAAAGCCACAGGCGAATATCCGCCCAGAAAAACTGCGCCAGCGTTCCGAATCTTGCTGAGGACTTCGGCGGGATTCTCTGTTTGGATTTGCAGGTGTTCAGGCGCAATCATGTTCGAGTACTCTATTGCCTCTTGGATGCTGTTGACAGTTACTATCAGTCCCCTTTTTTGCAGGGAAGAGTTGATGATTTCTGTTCTGGAGAGGTTCTTCACCTGCCTGTAAACCTCCTTCTTAACCGATGACGCCAAAGCTTCGGATGTGGTTACGAGAATTGCCCATGCTTGGGGGTCGTGTTCTGCTTGGGCGAGAAGGTCAGAGGCAATGAAGGATGCGTTGCCGGTTTCGTCTGCGATTACCAGAACTTCGCTTGGTCCAGCTGGAACATCTATCGCCACGTCTCTGCTTACTTCCAGTTTTGCGGCTGTCACGTAAACGTTTCCTGGACCCACAATCTTGTCTGCCTTCTGCACCGTTTCTGTTCCGTATGCCATGGCAGCTATAGCCTGTGCCCCCCCAACCCGATACACTGCACTGACCCCCGCAATGTCAGCAGCAACCAGAAGAGCCGCATTAACGTCCCCATCCGTCCCGGGCGGCGAACACACGATAACCTCTTCTACTCCAGCCACCTTAGCGGGCACAGCGCTCATCAGCACCGAAGAAGGATAAACTGCTTTTCCTCCCGGAACGTAAACGCCAACAGACGCTAAAGGTCGGGTGACCTGCCCAAGAGTCACTCCCTCCGCAATTTGCAAGGTCCACTTGGCTCTAAGCTGTTTCCTGTGGAAGCTGGCGATGTTGTCCGCGGCTTTCCGTAAGGCGGTTATCTGGTTTTTTTCCAGCTTCTTGTATGCCTCTTTGATTTCGTTCTCGTCAACCTTCAGCTTGGATGCTGTGAGGCTTGCTTTGTCGAATTTTTCTGTATACCATAGAAGGGCTTTGTCGCCCTGCTCTTGGACATCATTCACTATCTTCCTAACAGAGGATTGGACTGTGGACATGTCTGCTTTTCCTCTGTTCAGCACTTGATTGAGCAATTTCCCTTTGAATTCTTGGGCTGTTACAATTTTCATTCTTTTTCTGCCCCTCCTTGCATTCTGGCTAGCAGCTCGCTGATTTGCTTCTCAAAGGTTCTGTATGCGATCTTGTTGCAGGCTAGTCTGCTGGTTGACTCAAGAACGGTTCCGATTACTCTGAGCTTGTTTTTCTTCAGGGTTTCGCCGGTTGATGTGAGGTCCACGATTATCTGAGCCAAACCCAGTTTAGGCGCAAGTTCTGCTGTTCCGCTGACCTCCAACACCTCCACCTGTTTTCCCGTTTTTTCGAAAAACTTTCTGGTTATGTTCGGGAATCCAGTTGCGACCCTTGTTAGAGCAGGAACATCGGCTACAGAAGTGATTGATGAATCTTCTGGAACCGCGACAACGAGAGTGCATTTTCCGAATTCTAGGTCCAGCAGCTCGAGGACATCTGCGTTTCTTTCTTGAATCAGGTCTCTGCCTGTGATGCCCAAGTCTACAGCGCCATACTGCACATAGACGGGTATGTCGTCGGCTCTGGCGAAGACTGCCTCGAATCGTGGGTCAGAGGTGCGAGAAACGTAGGCTCTCTCCTCCTCCAGTATCTCTATTCCTGCCCGCCCCAGCATCTCGACTGCGGGTTTCTTCAGGCGCCCCTTATTCGGTATCGCAATTCTAATCTTCTTGTTCAATTCAAGCTTGACCTCCCTGCTCATCCAAGAAAGTTTTGAGTAGCACATCTCTTGAAGTGTTTGATTTTATGTCGTAAACGGTAACCGGAGACTCTAAGGATGAACCGACTGAAAACACATAATCCGCCTCCGTCAGCTTCCCATACTCCAATGTTTTCTCCAAGTTTCTCCCAGTTACTTCCAACGAGGCGATGACCCCAGCTTCGCGAAGAAGCTTAACCGCGTCTACTGCCTTGTCCCTGAACTTGGATGCCACAACAACCCTAGTTTTCGGACCATTTGGGATTTTGAAGCCCTGCGATGTGAGTGCTTGGAGCAGTTTCCCGATTTCTAGGGCGAAGCCTGTTGCGGGCAGCTTTAACTTCCCAAACTTTTCGATGAAGTTGTCGTATCTGCCTCCGCTGCCGAGGGGAAGCCCCAAGTTTGGAACGGAAGCCTCGAACACGATTCCAGTGTAGTATTCTATCTTTTTTGTCAAAGAAAAATCGAAGAACACAAGGTCATCTATCCCATAGTCAGACAAGGTTTCCTGAAGCTCCATGAGACTGCTTAACTGCTTGTTCAGCTTGTCATATTTTGAGCCGTTGAGAGAAAATGACGAAACTTCGTCCAGTCTTCTGCATCGAGAAAGCTGAAGAAATGCATCCCTCAGGTTCGAGGGGAAAGTGTTCTGTTCCATGAACTTCTTCAGCCCCACCGTGTCTCGGCACGACAGGAGATTCTGGACAGAAACCTTTTGCTGCTTATCCAACCCCGCCGCGTTCAGCAGGTCCTTGAGTAGGCTGGCGTGACCTAAGTCAATTCTCACTTCCTGTAAGCCCACCTGCTTGAGTGACGATGTGAGCAAAGCCAGTATCTCCCCATCAGCCTCTGGGGTATTGCAGCCGACAAGCTCAACCCCTGCCTGACAGAACTCCCGTTCCCGCTTGAGGTAGGATTGGCTGTACCTGAAGACGTTGTTGACGTAGAATAATCGAATCGGCTCTGGCGCAGACGGCATTCTGGTTGTCACAATTCTGGCAACTGGCGCCGTCATCTCTGCTCTTAACGCCAAAAGTTTTCCGTCAAAGTCCTGAAACTTGAACATCGAGTCAACAAGTTCTGAACCTACGCCCGTGGAAAGGGTTTCGACGAATTCGATGGTGGGTGAGCGGACTTCGCTGTAGTTCCATACTTCAAAAGTTTTTCTCAGCTGGTTTTCTATGTAGCGGTATTGTTTGACTTCGTTAGGCAGGTAGTCTCTGGTTCCTTTTGGGGTGTGCAGGCGTGTGAATGTTATTCCTCCTTTGCATCGTTTGTCCTCCAATGGGTAATTTGTGGGTTGAAACCCATATTCCGCACATCTTATATAAAGGTTTTGCAGCTAAAATAAGAGAGGCAAAACAAGATGCGAATGACCGAAATAGTCAGAATCGACTCCAGAGGAAGAATCACCATGCCCTCCAACCTCCGCGAAGCCGCGAAACTCGCCGAAGGAATGTACGTCATGCTCGTAGCCGACCTAGACAAAAAAGAAGTTCGGATAGTCCCCTTCGCAGACCCAGAAGCAAAACTGGTCGAATTCCGCATAGCCTTCTCAGATATGCCCGGCGCCCTCGCAAAAGCAGCGAACATACTGGCAACACAGGGGGTTGACCTGCTTTCCAGCGAATCGAGGACTCTTCGCAGAGGAAAATCGGCTGAATGGGTTGTGGTCGCAGACGTTTCAAGATGCAGATGTGAACTGGAGGAGCTTGAGCATCAGATAATCGAGGGGGGAGCTGCGAAGGAAGTTAAGTCCACAAGTTACGCCTGAAGGGAATTCGGTTATAAGCATCCAACCCACAAAGTTAGTTTTCAGCGGAGTTGCAGATTATGGAGGAACGGGTCTACGCATTGTTCGGCGTTTTTGGACCCTTAACAGTCTACGTTTCAATCGCAGCTTCTTTGATTCTTTCGCCATGGTTCAACTGGCAAAGCAACATGTTAAGCGACCTTGGGCACGCAGGCACCAGCGACGTCGCCTCTATATTTAACCTCGGAATGCTGCTGGCGGGTTTCCTCATGATGGTCTACTCGCTAACTGCCTTCCAAAAGCACGCCCGATACAGCAGTCTCTGCCTTTTGGTTTCAACTTTTTTGGTTCAATTGCTGGCAACGTTTAATGAGGCGTACGGTTTGCTCCATTACTTTGTGGCTGTGCCCCATTTTGTGATGCTGAGCGTCACCTCCATCGTGTATACTGCGGAAAAAAGGTCAACTGTGGCGCTCGCCACGTTTCTCATTGTTATGTTCTCGTGGCTACTTTACGCATTGAACATCTTCAACATCGGCATCGCGGTTCCAGAAACCGTGTCAAAGCTTGTTCTCGCATGGATAATGTACTCCGCCATCAAAATCTACTTTGACAAAGAATCTAATACACGGTGATGCTTCGGGTTCCGGGCAGCCTTCTTATCTCGCTGATCAGTTCTGACGGAATGTCGCCCTCAAGAATCAGCGTTAATTTGGGGTGTTCACTTGTGCTGGGGTCTTCAGCCAACGCCTGCCGTATACTGAGACCATTCTCTGACACTATCCTCGTGACATCGGCTATGATGCCTGTCTGGCTAGCGTTTTCAGGAACAAAAACAATCACGCTCAGGTTAAACTCGCGGGCAACCTCCTGCAGCGAGCACACTTGCCTAAGATTCATGTAAATAGTCTTCAGTTCGGTTGTCGAGAGTATCGTTTGAACTGTGCTGTCGACGGCGCGGCGTTCAACACCTGCTTCCTTTGCGATTTGGGTGTGAGGTATTTCTATTCCGCCGCTGACTACTTTGCCGTCTTCGCGGACTTGGAAGCCCCTCTCAAATAAGAGCTGTGCAACGTGTTGTTGGGCGGGTAAATCTTTGAATAGTTGTTTGATTTGGCTCCACATATCCGTCACCTTAAGGTATGCTTTTGTACGGCAAAGCTTATATAAATGCTTCAGGGTAAAAAGGTTAACCCTTCAAATCCGAAAAAGAAGTGATTAGTCATGGCATCTAAAAAAATATTGTTAGACGAGGAAGAAATACCCAAACAGTGGTACAACATTCAGCCAGACCTGCCTAAACCATTGCCACCCATGATTCACCCAGGAACAAAGGAGCACGTGAAGCTTCCGCCTCCGCTGTTTCCGCTTGAGTGTCTCAAACAGGAATACAGTATGGAACGGTGGATAGACATACCTGAACCAGTTCGTGAGGTTTACCGAATCTGGAGACCAAGCCCGCTATACCGGGCAACAGGTCTAGAAAAGGCGTTGAAGACCCCAGCAAAAATTTACTACAAGTACGAGGGAGTCAGCCCTCCAGGAAGCCACAAAACAAACACTGCAGTCGCCCAGGCGTACTACGCTGCAAAAGAGGGACTGGAAAGAGTGACAACCGAGACAGGTGCAGGACAGTGGGGTTCCGCTTTGTCCTACAGCGCCCAGTTGTTTGGAATTAAAGCTACAGTTTACATGGTAAGCGCAAGCTATCACCAGAAGCCGTACCGAAAGATCATGATAGAAACTTGGGGCGCCGAAGTTTTTCCAAGCCCAACGAACAGAACTAAAAGCGGCAGAGCCATTCTGGAAGGTGACCCGGACAGCACAGGCAGTCTTGGAATCGCCATCAGCGAAGCAGTTGAAGAAGCACTCACCACCGAGGGCGTGAAGTACACTATAGGAAGCGTCGTTAACCATGTTCTACTCCATCAAACGGTTATAGGTCTTGAAACCCAGAAACAGCTGGCGATGGTTGATGAATATCCTGACCAGGTCATCGGCTGTATAGGCGGGGGAAGCAGTTACTCAGGACTTTACTGGCCATACTACCACGACAAAGTTAAAGGCAAAGCCCCGAAGGAGACAGAGTTCATAGCGGTCGAATCTTCTGCAGTTCCTAAGGTTACAAAAGGATACTACACATACGACCATGGTGACACAGCAAAAATCATACCGCTGGTCAAGATGCACACGGTAGGTCACACATTCATACCTGCACCAATCCACGCTGGAGGATTACGGTATCACGGAATGGCGCCAACGCTCAGTCTGCTAAAAGATGAGGGAGTCCTTCAATCTCGGGCATACAATCAGATTGAAACATTCGATGCTGCAAAACTGTTCACCAAAACTGAAGGAATAATTCCAGCTCCTGAACCATCACATGCAATAAAAGCTACAATTGACGAGGCGCTGAAATGTAAGGAAACTGGAGAAGAAAAGACGATACTGTTCCTGTTGTGCGGTCACGGACACTTCGACATGAAAGCCTTCGACGACTACAACCACGGCAGAATGCTTCCATACGAGTATCCACAAGCGAAAGTCGACGAGGCAATGAAGAAGCTACGCCAGCTCTACCCTTGGATCAACAACGAACTCGGCACCATCGCATAAAACAAAAAACCAAACCTCAAACCTCTCTTTCTTCTTTTTTTGTTCTCACAACTTGTAGGTAACCCCAACTTTTCTGTATACAGTTCAGAGTGTATAGCGGCAGCAAGTAACCTTGTTATGTTTTGTTAGTTTTTCGTTAAGCTTAAAGTACAGTTAGCGGCAGTAAATATGTGGGGGCACCAGTTGACAGGTATTTCTGAGATTAAGAAAAGGGATGGACGAATAGCAAGTTTTGATGAAGGCAAGATAGCTGGCGCCATTCTTAAGGCATTGAAGGCTGTCAAGAGGGAGGACGAGAAACTTGCAACTGAACTCGCAGAGGAGGTTGTGCGGCTCCTTAACGAACGGTTCAAAGACAAGGTTCCCAGCGTGGAGGATGTTCAGGACCTCGTCGAGGAGGTTCTCATCAGAAACGGCTACGCTGACGTAGCTAAGGCATACATACTGTACCGCCAAAAACGCACAGAAATCAGAGAACAAAAAAAGTTCTTCGGCGTCGCTGACGATTTGAAGTTGGGAGTCAACGCCACAAAAGTGCTGAAAACCAGGTACCTCATGAAAGACTACGAGGGCAAAATCATCGAGACTCCCCGCCAAATGTTCCGCAGAGTCGCCAAGGCAGTAGCAGAGGCTGACCTCATCTATGACAAGAAATCTGATGTTGAAGAAACCGTGGAAACGTTCTATCAGGTTATGGCGAACCTCGAGTTTCTGCCCAACTCGCCCACTCTCATGAACGCGGGCACCAGACTTGGTCAGCTCTCCGCCTGTTTTGTTTTGCCCGTGGAAGACTCGATAGAAGGAATATTTACCACTCTGAAGCACATGGCGTTAATTCACCAGTCCGGCGGGGGAACAGGCTTCTCCTTCTCGAAGCTGAGACCGGCAGGAGACATAGTGGGCTCAACCAAGGGAGTAGCGTCTGGTCCAGTTTCATTTATGACCATCTATGACGCCGCCACCAACGTAATCAAGCAGGGAGGCAGAAGAAGAGGCGCCAACATGGCAATACTGGATGTAACCCACCCGGACATCTTACGGTTTGTTGAAGCGAAGTCCAGAGAGGGAATTTTGACCAACTTCAACATTTCAGTGGCTGTTACAGACAAGTTTATGGACGCGGTGGAGAAAGATGCCGAGTATGATTTGGTAAACCCTAGAAGCGGAAAGACTGAAACGAAACTGCGGGCTCGCCACGTCTTCGACTTGATTGTCTCCAACGCTTGGAGAACCGGAGACCCGGGACTCGTTTTCATCGATGAGATAAACAGGCATAATCCAACTCCTGAGGTGGGCAAGATATGGAGCACAAACCCGTGTGGAGAACAGCCTCTGCTGCCCTTCGAGTCATGTAATCTGGGCTCCATCAACTTGGCTAAGATGGTTAAAGACAGGGAAGTGGATTGGCAGAAGCTGAGAAGAACAGTTAGAACAGCTGTTCACTTTTTGGACAACGTAATCGACGTCAACAAGTATCCCATCGCGGAAATCGGCGAGGTCACGCGGGCTAACAGAAAAATTGGTTTGGGAGTCATGGGCTACGCAGACATGCTGATTATGTTAGGTGTTGCCTACGATTCGGATGAAGCCTTAGTCCTAGCAGAAAAAGTGATGAAGTTCATCAGCGACGAAGCTACGAAAAAATCTGTTGAGACAGGAGAAAAAAGAGGCGCTTTCCCCAACTTCAAGGGTAGCACTTGGAAAAATTGGGGCTACAAAACAATCCGCAACGCCACGGTTACCACAGTTGCGCCCACGGGAACAATAAGCATAATTGCAGGTTGCTCAGGGGGAATAGAGCCAATTTTTGCGGTGGCTTTTGTGCGTAACGTCATGGACGGCACAAGGCTGTTGGAGATACAGTCCACATTCGAAGAACGGGCGAAAGAAAACGGGTTCTACAGCAGGGATCTGATGCTGAAGGTATCCAAAACGGGTTCCATACAGAACATGAAAGAGGTGCCAGAGGATGTGCAGAGAGTTTTTGTTACAGCCTTAGACATTGCTCCTGAGTGGCATGTGAGAACGCAGGCGGCTTTCCAGAAGTACGTCGATAATGCGGTTTCGAAGACGGTGAATCTTCCAAACGACGCAACCGTGGATGACGTTAAACGGATATATCGTTTGGCTTACAAGCTGAAATGCAAGGGGATAACCGTTTACAGGTATGGCAGCAAAAAAGGGCAAGTCTTGTCTGTGGGTTCACAGTTGACCGAACAGATGGAAACAGGAAACCATGTGAGCGCAGACTCCGAGTATTCAGGCGGCTGTCCGAAATGTTCTGAGTCGTTCTGAAAACTGCTGTTCCCTTTCAGCAATCGATGGAAAGAGAGAATTAATGAATCCAAAAGATTCGCGTTCAGGCTAGACCGTTAGATTCGCGCTATCGCCATAACAGCTGCTCGCATAATGATGGAAACGCCGATAAGAATCAGTATTGTGGACCAGAACACGAACCATTGAGTGGAGTCTATAAGGAATGATTGAATGAGAAAGATTGATCCTACTGAAGAAAACAAGTTGCCTACGGCTTCTGATTTTTTGCTCCAAGATGAAGGAATAACGAATCGTAGTGCCAAGATGATGATTTGGAATAGGGCTGAAGCGATACTGACTTGCCAAGCAGCCTGATAGACGGTCAAGTGTAGTTGCGGAGACTCTGGGGCAGGTAACATTATGCTCGTGTGCGGGACATCAACTAGCGTGAAGTCTCCAAAAAAGTCCAGAATTTTATCGAATAGGTTAGGGGTGATGATGAAGATGGTTCCTACGAGAAGAAAGAAAAATCCGACGGATATGGCGGTGAAGATTGGCTCTTGATGTTGGCGGTGCTTCTTTTTCCTTTGCAAGCGATTCTCCTCTGTCACTTCTTTTTTGCTATAACGGCTTATAACACTTATCTTTGAATGACCGACTATATGTTTTAAATACTCAGCAATCAAATAATAGAGTCAGAATTGTGTAAAGGTGAAATTATGCCTTATTGTGCGAAGTGTGGTTCAGAAGTAAGCGATGAAATGGCTTTTTGTCCCAAGTGCGGCGCCACTTTAAGGGCTACAGCAGCTAGACCATATGAAAGTTACGTAAGCGAGAAATCAGAGAAAGAGGAAAAATATGAGAAACACGAAAAAGATGAAGCAGAGAAAACAGAAAAGTATGAAAAGCAAGAGTACAGCGTTTTCGGCTCACTAATCGGCGGTTCCATCCTAATATTGGTGGGCATCATGTTCTACCTCACAGTATCTAACGTTCTTGATTTCAGTTCCACGTTTCCATTCGTCTTAATCATAATTGGCGCAATCGTGATACTGGGAGTAACAGTAGGCGCATTGAAGGCTAGAGAGAAGCATCCGAAACCATAGGTGCCCACGCAACACAGTTACCTCAAAAGAAACAACACATCATCGACTGCTGGTCATGGGTCAGAAATGAGTGCCGTAGACATCCTTAAGCAGATAGTTAATCCTTGGCGTGAATCCTTAAAGAATCCCGCCGAGACCCAGCAGAAAACCCTAGAGAAGCTGCTTGAGGGATACAAAACAACAGTTTACGGGAAAAGCCACTCTGTCCACGAAGTGAAGGATACCGCTACATTTCGAGCCAACTTTCCCACAATCAACTATGCGGGTCTTCGCCCATACTTTGAGGAAGTTAAAGCAGGCAACCACTTCGCCATCCTGTCTGAGCAACCCGAATGCTGGGTTATGACCCGAGGCTCCACAGGCACCGCCAAAATGATTCCAGTCACAAAAACTCATATTGAACAGATTTTCTGGTGCGGAGCACGAGCCATAACAAACTATGCACTCAGGAAGAACAGCATGGATGTTCTGGCAGGTAAAATTTTGAACCTTAACTTTCCGTCAGCAGTAACCACCGAAGAGGTTGGTGGACGGAAAATCAGTTATGGATACAGCTCCGGCACCTACGCGAAACTTAATCCCATGCTGAATCAGGTCAGCCTTTTGCCCCGACAGGAGGAAATCGACTCGCTGGGCGCCGGAATCGCCAAGTCAGACTGGGAGAGAAGGTTTGAGCTGGTTTATCAGCTAGCTCTGAACCAGCATGTGGTGGCTACCATGGGGGTAACTCCTGTGATTCTTTCTTTTGCAAGATACGTTAAGCGGAAACATGGAAAAAGCCCCAAAGAGTTGTGGAATTTTAAGCTGCTTGTCTGCACCAGCGTGAGAAAGATTCAGTTCAAGTATGGTCCTGTTCTCAAGAAGCTTTTCGGTGAGGTTCCGATAGTGGAGATGTACAGCGCTACTGAAGGAGCGTTTATGCAGCAGCTTGATGACCTGCCTTACGTTTCTCCGAACTATGACACTTACTACTTTGAGGTGGAGACAGGTAAGGGCACGAAGATGCTTCATGAGCTGGAGCGGGGCGAGTGGGGGCGGCTCATAATCTCGTCCTGCCTGTTTCCCAGATATGATATAGGAGACATGATTGAGGCTATGGGAAAAAATTATTTTCGCGTCTTCGGAAGAGCCAAACTATCAACAATCCTAGAGCACAGGCTATACAGGCTGTTTTTCGGCGGGTTTCTTTAAGCTTAAACCAGATTTTTTGGATAATAACCATTCAGAGTTTGGGGAAAAATCGGCAGAATTGAATAAGAAATCTGTAGAAAACCTTTTTTATTAATCTAATACACATTAGTTAATGTGGGGAAAGGTTTTGAAAGCAAAATATCAAGTATACAAAGACATCGCAGGCAAATTTAGATTCAGGCTTGTCGCAGCAAACAACAAAATAGTGGCTGTCAGTGAAGCGTACGAGAGAAAGGCAGGTTGCATGAACGGCGTGAAATCTGTACAAAAGAATTGCGATTCCAAAGTAGAAGACCAGACAAGTGGAGCAGAAACGCTGCCGCATCCCAAATATGTGGTTTTCACGGATGTAGCTTCAAAGTTCAGATTCAATTTGAGTGCGCCTAACGGAGAGATAATTGCAGCCAGCGAAGCGTACGAAACAAAACAGGGGTGCATGAATGGAATCGAGGCAGTGCAAAAAAGTTGTGACGCAGAGATAGAGGACATGACAAAAAAACAAGAGGTTGAAGCCACAGAAGCGCCTGCAGAACCAGCTGCGGGTGTAGTGGACACTACTCTTAAGATGTCTTGTCCGCCCACCAGCGTAGATTTGAATTCGATAGTGACTTTCGAAGGAAACTTGATGACCAGCGACACGGGCAAAGGGGTAGGAGACGCAAAAATCGATGTTTACGAGAGGGACAGATCGTTCATGGGTAACGATGTGCTTGTTTCTGGGATGACAGACAAGGATGGAAATTTCAGTATAGACTGGAAAGCGAAGCAGCAGGACTGGTGGGATGACTCCGTGGAGGTTTTCGCCAGATTCGGAGGAAACGAGAAATATAATCCAGCGCAAACCGACACACACAGAATCAGGGTTCTATTCTACCTGGGCAAGAAGTATTAACAGGTGATTGTTCCCAGCTATCTGGCATCATCCCATCTTCCTCTTTTTTTCTTTTCGGGTTTTTCAGAAAAAAGGCTGCTTTCAGTTAATGCTGTTAGAATATACTAATGAACGTGTGAACATTCGACAAACATTTTGTGTTGCGCTGATGAATTCCAGAAAAAAGATATTTTTCAACAATACACTGTTATTAGGAGACTAATAGGGTCGACTTACCTGTTTCGGTGTTAGCAAAAAAATGTGAAAAGACTGCTTTCAACAATGTACCTCTATTATCCAAAAAAATTTTAGTTTTTTAGTATTATACTTTCCTCAGCGCCACCCACGTAAGGTAGCAGGTTAATGTGATTTGTCTACCCATTCATCCCAGCATTTGTCGGAGCAGAATTGATATTGATTAGGCTTAAGTGGACAACCACATTGTTTACATCTCTTTTCTGGCATTACAGGTTTCACAAATTAGCTCTCACCGTTAACGATTTATTTGTTTTGCCTTATAATCGGTAGACAACGCACGGGTTTGGGGTTAAAATTTAACCACACACACAACACGTTATTTTCTTTTTCTGAGATACATTACCACTATGCCTGCAACTATTGCTATCACTATCAAAGCTATGACCATGATTAAGGTAGGCTGATCCGATTGTCCAATTGTA
>Ga0272441_10002430_pt1 | contig 37558 bp, 29 predicted proteins | sample SSMProp6N_FD_193582 | JGI IMG/M metagenome (GOLD analysis project Ga0272441, IMG submission 193582) | Marine sediment archaeal communities from Little Sippewissett salt marsh, Falmouth, MA, United States - SSM-Prop-6N | ecosystem: Environmental > Aquatic > Marine > Wetlands > Sediment ...
GCCTCGGTTTCGGCATCGACATCCGCGTGCGCGACCTCGACTACGATGCGCTCCGACGCCTCGTCGCCCAGTGGCGCCAGGTCTGCAAGTACTACTACAGCGACTTCTACCCCCTCATGCGCTACACGCTGGACAACTCGGCCTGGCTCGCCTGGCAGTTCCACCAGCCCGAGACGGGCGAGGGCGTCGTCGAGGCCTTCCGCCGCGCCGAGAGCCCCTACGTGGCCGCACGCCTGCCGCTGCGGGGACTCGACCCCGCCGCCCGCTACACCTTCACCAACATCGACGGGGGCAAGCCCCAGGAGTTCACCGGACGCCAGTTGCTCGACGAGGGCCTCCATGTGGCCATCGAGAGCAAGCCTGGCGTCGCCATCATCACCTACAAGACAAGCAAGGAGCCGCAAGAGTGAGGACGGTGCACATCCCCGAGCTCGGCCGCGACGCCTCGTGCCTGGGCATGGGCTCGATGATCTTCGCCCCCGAGCGCAAGGAGCTCGTCTTCGAGCTCATGGATGCCTTCCGAGCCCACGGCGGGAACCTGATCGACTCGTCCGAGGTCTACGGCGGCGGCCTCTCCGAGGCCGCCATCGGCATGTACCTCGCCGAGCGCGACTGCCGCGACGAGATGATCGTCATGGACAAGGGCTGCGCCTCGGTGGAGCTGGTGACCCCCGACAACATCCGCCGCGCCATCCGCGTGAACCTCGAACGGCTCGCCACCGACTACGTGGACCTCTGGGTGGCCCACCGCGACAACCCGGCCACGCCCGTGGGCGACATCGTGGAGACGCTCAACGAGGAGCTGGCCGCCGGCCGCATCCGCGCCTTCGGCGGCTCCAACTGGACCGCCGCCCGCATCCGCGAGGCCAACGAGTATGCCGCCGCTCACGGCCTCATGGGCATGGCCGTCTCCAGCCCCAATGTGTGTCTCGCAACCCCCAACGAGCCGTGGTGGCCCGACTGCACCCACGCGACCGACGCCGACATCGCGTGGCACACCGAGGCGGGCATCCCGCTCGTCTCCTGGTCTAGCCAGGGGCGCGGATTCTTCCTCGACGACTGCTCGCCCGAGAACACCGCGAACGCCGATCTCGTGCGCGTCTACCACAACGAGGCGAACTTCGAGAAACTTGGCCGCGCGCGTACCCTCGCCGCGGCGAAGGGCCTCACGCCCATTCAGATCGCCCTCGCCTACGTGCTCAACCTGCCCGCACCCACCATAGCCCTCGTGGGGCCGGCCACCGTGGGCGAAGTCGAGTCGTGCGTCCAGGCCTCTGCGGTCGCTCTCTCGCAGGCGGAGATGGACTGGCTCGCCCTGCGCATCAGCGACGAGGAGTTGGAGGCCGCAAGCGCCTAGCCCGCATTCCAGGGGGAGTGCAGGAAACGGGATCATGCGTTGTAGATGGGGTGTCCCTGGCCGGGGAACCAGATGGCATCGACGATCTGGGAGAGGGCGATGCCCGTGCAGCAGCCGAGGATGAGGCCGAGGAAGAAGGGGGCGACGCGGCGGTAGAGGCGGACTCCGCCCCAGCGGAGAATCACCGTCTTGGCCGCCCAGGCGAGGAAGAGCGAGAAGGCGGAGCGGCGGATCGTCCACACCGACGCCACGGCCAACCCCACCGGGTGAAGCGGCCACCACGCGAAGCGGTACTTCAGGAACATCAGGGCGGCCATGGCCACGGCGCCGGCGCCGAAGCAGCCGAGGCGCCCGGCGTCGGGGCCGCTCGGCTCCGTGATCTGGCGGACGGCCATGCCGAAGCAGCGGCTGCCCATGCCGTCGGCGGGGCGGAAGGTCCACGAGCCGAAGTTCGCCGCCCCCTTGCCGTAGGCCATGGCGAGGATGAAGACGGTGGAGAGGATGAGCCCGGCGACGGCGCTGATGGCGAGGGCGGGCAGGAGCGAACGGCCCTTCACGCGGAACTCGTCTGCCAGCTTCGCCTCCTGGGTCGCGCCGACCATGAAGGTGGTCTGCACGTCGCCGTGCCAGCCGTAGGCACACGAGAGGGCCGTCAGGTCGCGCGGCGTGAAGGCCGCCGAGCCGCACGAGAAGAACAGGAACGGCTGGGCGACGAGCGGCGGCGTCACGTAGGCCACGCCCGTCTGTGCCACGATGCGCGCGAGGCCCAGGTAGATGACGTAGGCGGTGGCCAGGAAGCCGACGGCCACCCCGGCGTGCATCCCCGAGCGGCACAGCCAGCCGACCAGGAGCACCGAGCCGCCGAGGAAGCCGAGCACGGCCACGCGGTAGGAGAGCATCTCGTGCGAATCGTCGAGCCGGCGGCGGCCCAGTGCGGTGGCCACGACGTCGCGCAGGTGGCGGCGGGCCATCCACAGGGCGCCGAGCACCATCACGGCAAACGCCCCGAAGCTCTGCCAGCCCGTGGCCGCCTGCGACCAGCAGAAGACCGTCGAACTCCCGATACTGAACCCGATGCGGTTGTACACCCCCTCCTGGATCACCCCCAGCAGATAGAAGAACCACACGCTGAAGACCACCTCGGAGTTCGCGAAATAGGCCAGCCCCAGGATGGTGAAGAGCACCACGATGTTCAGGCCGGGGAACCCGCGCCCGAAGCTCAGCCACGTGCCCTGGAGCGGGATGACGGGGAAGCCGCGCTCGAAGTAGCTGATGGCGTTCCACGCGATGATGCCCATGGGGATCGCGAAGCCCCACCAGAAGAGCTTGTTGCGAAGGAGCTTCGGCACCAGCCGGCCGTCGTCCGCATCCTCGATGAGCGCCTGCGGCACGGCGAGCAGCGGGTAGACCAGCCGCTCGCGCTCGACCCACTGCCGCCGCAGGATCACCACCATACACAGGCACACGAAGTAGAAGGTGCCCACGAGCAGGAGCCACCAGGCGAGCGGCCCGGCCCAGGCGTCCCACGGCACTCCCTGGCCGGGGCGGAGCCCCTCGAAGAAGCCGCGCATCGCCCCCGCATCGTCCCGCGGGAACGCCCAGTGCGGCAGGTAGGGGTGGAGAAGCTCCGCCCAGCGGTTCTCGGCCGACGCGCAGTAGTAGGGCGAGCCCATGAGCGCGAGCATGAAGCCCACAAGAAACAGCGGCGTGCCCGCACTCACCAGGGCCATGCCGAAGATGACCACCAGCTCCGCCGGCCGCAGCGCCCAGCGGCGCCGCAACGCCTTGAGCACCACGTTCACCGCCACCACGACCACGAAGAACGGGAAGACCGTGATCACAGGCATGTGCGACCACGTGAGCTCCGAGGAGGCCAGACCCCAGATGGCGTTCGGCGCACACACCGACTCGACGCCCACCAGCGCCAGCCCGATGAGCAGGGAACGCCACGTGAGGCCGCGCCGCCATAGCGGCGTCCCAGCCGCGCCCGAGTTTGCTTGCCCGGATCCCATACGCTGCGCCCTTCCGCGGGCGATTCTAGCCCCCATCGTTCCGGCAAGTCAAGGACCAGGCCCCACGCCGGCCAAGCGGAGCATGCCCTCTTCCCCGTTTGACATCCCCGCCCGATGCGCCTACCATCCGGGCCGCTCGCATCGCGGATCCGGAACACGCCGAACTACAGGGGGAACCCCAATGAGGCGACGACTGGCGGCAGCGTGGGTGGCGTGCGCGATTCTCCTGGCCGCGGGCCTGGCCGCCGCGGGCGAGGTGACCCTCACCTTCTACCACACCTCCGACATCCACGAACACGCAGCCCCGCTCGCGCGCATCGCGCAGTTCGTCAAGGATCAGCGCGCGGCGGGCAAAAACGTCGTGTTGGTGGATACAGGGGACTGGTTCAACAAGGGCGAGCTGACCGACCTGGGCACCCGCGGCGAGGCGATGGCCACGCTGATGGGCGCGATGGGCTACGACGCCATCATCCCCGGCAACCACGACTACGCGCACGGCGCAGACCGGTTGGCCGAGCTGATCGACAAGCATTCCCTGCCCGTGCTCGCCGCGAACTGCTCGTGGCCCGAGGGGGCGACGCCCAAGGGCGTGCGGCCCTTCAAAATCCTCACCTTCGACGGCGTGAAGGTGGCCGTGATCGGCACGGCCACGCCAAACATAGGCAATGCGTCCGCGCCGCTGCTCACCGTGCGGCCTATCGCCGACTCGGTGAAGCCCCTCGTCGAGAAGCTGGGGCAGGAGGCGGACATCGTGGTGCTGCTGACCCACCTCGGCCCGCCGGACGACAAGGTGCTGATCGCGGCGATGCCGCGGGTGGATGTCCTCTTCGGCGGCCACCACCACAAGCGGTTTGCCAAGCTCAACTACGACGCGAAGCACCAGACGGTGCTCCAGCACTCGGGGTTCTTCGGCCAGCACATCGGCGAGGTGGTGATCACCTGGGATGGCGAGAAGGTCACCGGGCGCACGGCCCGCCTCATCAAGGTCGAGCCCGCCATGCCCGAGTGCCCGAAGGTCCAGGCCATCCGTGCCCGATACCTCCCCGCACAGACGAAGCCGTGAGCGGCCCGTAGTAGGCAGCAGACACGGCGCGGCGACACCATGACGAAGGCGCCCAGGCTTGAGGCCGGGCGCCTTCGGCGCATTGCTGCGCGTGGGTGATCAGGTCAGCGCTTGCGCTTGCGCCGCAGGGCGAGCAGGCCGCCGAGGGCGAGGAGCGAAAGCGTCGCGGGTTCGGGAATGATCGGCTCGTCACCCGGCGTCGCCGCCAGGCCCGAGATGCCGATGTCGGTGCCGTCGATGGTCGGGCTGAAGCTCCCGATCAGCGTGCTCGCCCCCGTGTTGATGTTCACAGAGTAGAGCGAGTTCGATCCGCTCGCACAGGCCGTCGAGTAGTAGTAGTTCAGACCATCGTAGGCGAACCCGCCGACCTTCCCCACCGTGGGAGTGAGCGTGGCGATGGTTGTGGTGGCCGCCGTGGTCGGGTCGATCGTCAGAAGCGCGTTGGTCAGGTTGTCGAGACCCACAAGCTGGCCGTCACTGCGCCAGGCCAGACCATTGATGTCGTGGTTGCCGTTGCCGATCATCCCGATGGTGGTCGCTCCGCCCGTGCTCAGATTCACGGTGAAGAGCACACAGGCCTGGTTGTTGCCCTGGTTGGTACCAAAGGCTCTGCCGTTGGGGTCGATGGCGAGGCCGCCCTCGAACGTGTCTCCAATCCCCAACTGCCCAACGGCCGTGGCCGCGGCTGTGCTCGGATTGATCGTGTAGAGCGTCGCCGCGCTGGAACCCATGAGCACGTCGAAGGCAAAGAGGGTGCCATCCGACTGGCGGAACTCGAGGCTCCCAGGAAATGTCAGCCCCGTGTTCCCAACCAGGCTGAGCGATGCGTCGGTGGTCGAGACCTGGTAGAGGTCCCCGGTGTTCCAGTCGATCCCCAGCAGTCCCCCCTGTGCAACTCCTCCCGTCAGGGCGACCGCCACAGCGATCGCCACACACACAAGCGGCCGGACAGTACTACTGCAAGTCATCCAGCCCTCCTTCCTGATGCGCCCAGCCGTGCTTGTAGTGGGGTAGTTGCCCCGAAGGCACGGCGGGGAGCAGTTTATGGCCCGGCCGGCCCTTCATCAGCTTGCGAGATGCGCAAATGCCATGCCACTCGGACCGCGTGGCGCGATCATTGCTAACCCGCGACGGGGTCCAGGCTTATGGCTAGCCTCGGATCGTGCCGATCACAGCAGGACGGCGTCCCGATGATGCCGAGCGGCAACGTGCTTCTGCCTTAGAGTCCATAAATACATGCATGGCAGCAGGTTAGGCATGTTGACGAGCGTCAACGGCAGGATGCCCCAGGCAACATGCCTCGTGAGGTCAGCAGGCATGGAGCGGCGCCCCGGAGGGGTGCCTCATCCACTCCATGGGGGAAGCGCGTGGGCACGCCTTGGCAGAGGTCGCGGCCTACCCTCCACGCACCCATCTGGCAACGGCCTTGGCACCGCACGGCGGCTTCTCGATGCGGAGGGCCTTCGCCGCGTCCGCCGCGCGGTAGGCAGCACGCAGCGGCTTCGTGTCGAACCGGCCGGCCGCGTTGTGCAGGAAGAGCGGCCGGGGCGCGGCCAGGGCCGCCGCGGTGGCCAGGCCGCCCGCCTTCAGGATGCAGGGGGTGAACAGGTCGTCGCGCCAGCGGGGATCCGTGTCGTCGCCGATCTGCGCCAGGTCCGCCACGACCCGCGTGCCCTCGGGGGCGAACGGCGCGGCCAGCAGGCACCAGGCGCCCGCGTTCCCGATGCCCACCACGCTCAGTGCGCCGATCCTGCGCTGGCGCTTCAGCCAGGCCAGCGCCGTGAGAATGTCCTGCACCCGCTCGACCACCGCCGTGCGGTTGTAGGCCGAGAAGTAGTTCTTGCCCTTCATGCTGGCCTTCAGGACGGACTGCGAGGGCGACTCGCCGAGCAGATAGGCGTCGATGGCAAGCACGGCTTGGCCGCCGGCGAGCAGCTCGGCCAGGATGTCGGTGGGCAGGCCGGTATCCTTGTCGAGCAGGGCGGCCTTGCCGCGTGGGTGGACGAGCACGCAGGCGGACACCTTCGCCAAGGTGTTCTTCGGGCCGTAGAGGACGGCTGGCACGCGGTCACCGCGGCCCATGCGCCCGAGGCGCAGGCGGGTAATCTGGAGGTCGGCCTGGGTCTCGGAGCCGAGCTCGGCGACCTTGAGGTCGCTGGCGCGGGGCAGCTCGGCGAGGACGGCGTGGCGGAAGGCGGCGCCGAGGGTTTTCTGGAAGCGGTCGCGATCGGCGGCGGCCTTCGGCAGGAGCTCGTCGCGCTGGCGGCGGCACTCATCGATGATATACGCGCCCAGGCTCCGACGGCCCTTCGCGTCCTTGGGCATCGAGCGGCCTTGCCAGACGAGCAGATCCTCCTTCTTCTCGATGGTGAAGGGCGGCTCGGCGTAGGGCTTGGCGTCCTTGATACCGAGCAGATGGCGGCGGAAGAAGCGATACATCGCCTCGCGCGAGGCCTTGTTGTAGTTGTGGCCGGCATCCACGTGCACGTTGGCCACGCGGTCGGCCGCGTTGTAGAGGGCGAAGACGCCGCGGACGGCGGGGTACTCGACCTTCGGCGTCTGCTTCGTCCAGTCGCCCGAGGCGGAGACCATGAGGAGCGGCCTGGGGGCCATGAGGGCGGCGATTTCCATGTTGTTCGTCTCGATGCGCAGCAGCGGGGCGTTTTCGCATACGCACCCGCCCTGCATCGAGCAACTGATCATGTTCACGGGCGCGGCCACCTTCACGCGGGGCTCGATGCCCATGACCATGAAGGTCTGGGTGCCGCCGCCCGAGGCGCCGGTCACGGCGATGCGCTCGGGATCCACGTCGGGAAGGCCCTGGAGGAAGTCGATGGTGCGGATGGTGTTCCAGCTCTGGAGTCCCATCACGCTGATGCCCCAGAGCTCCTCGGGCTTGGAGCTCCAGCGGTGGCTGATCTGCTTGCCCGAGTCGTTGTAGCCTACCATGTCGTAGGAGAAAACCACGCAGCCCATGCGGGCGAGGGTGATGCAGCGGCCGGGCACGGAGCCGCGCCCGGGCTCGTGGCCGAAGCGGCCCTCGCTCCAGTGGCCGTGGGGGCAGGCGACGGCGGGGAAGGGACCCTTCGGGCCGCGGGGCCGGTAGAGGTTGCCGCAGACGTAGAAGCCCGGGCGGCTCTCGAAGTAGGCCTTGTCGATGGTGTAGCCGTCGCGCTCGATGCGTCCGAAGATCTGGGCCTTCAGCGGCGTCTTCTCGGGCATGGGCAGCAGGCCGCAGCTCACCTGGACGTGCTCGCGGAGCCACCTGGCGCGCTTCTCCCACGCCGCACGCGTGGCATAGGCGGGCATGGTCATCCGCTCGTTGAGGTGTCGCACGTGCGACGGTCGCTCGTCCACCATCGTGGGCTCCTCTCCAGCCAGCGAAAGCGCAGCGAGGGCAACGCCAACAGCGGCACACAGGACGCCGCGGAACAGGCTCGCGTGGTCGGTCACGGCACGTCCCTCCAACGGGTTAGAGGCTGGCGGCCTACGGCGTGAAGTCCACCTTCGCCGGCATCTCGGCGATCAGCGCGGCCAGGAGGGTGCTTGCCTGGTCGAGGTCCTTGAGCGAGATGATCTCGCACGGCGAGTGCATGTAGCGGCATGGGACGGCGATGAGCCCCGCCGCCACGCCCGCGCGGGTCACCTGCATGGCGTTCGCATCGGTGCCCGTGCCGCCGGGCACGCCCTCGATCTGGATGGGCAGCTTGCTCTTCTTCGCCGCGGCCACCAGGCGGTCGAAGAGCACGGGATTGATGTTCGCGCCGCGGGCCACCATCACCCCCTTGCCACACGTGAAGTCGCCCACGCGATTCTTGTCCACGCCCGGCGTGTCGCACGCGTGGCCCACCTCGGCGGCGATGCCCACGTGGGGGTCGATGCCGTAGGCACTCGTGCGCGCGCCGCGCAGACCGATCTCCTCCTGCACCGTGCACACCGAGTAGACGGCCACCTTGATCTTCTTGCCCTTGAGCTTGCGCAGCGTCTCGGCCACGATGAAGGCGCCCATGCGGTCGTCGAACGCGCGCGCGGTCACCAGGCCGTTGCGCAGGTGGGTGAACGGCGCGTCGAACGTGATGGGGTCGCCGATCTGCACCACCTTCTCCGCGTCCTTCTTGTTCTTCGCACCGATGTCGATCCAGAGCTGGTGGATCTTCATCGGCTTGCCGCGATCCTCCTGGTCGGTCAGGTGGATGGCCACGCGGCCCACCACGCCCGCCACGTCGCCCTTCGAGCTGTGCACCGTCACCCGCTGGGCCACGGCCACCACGGGGTCGATGCCGCCGATCTGGGCCACGTAGAGGTAGCCCTCGCCCGTGATGTGCTTGACCATCAGGCCGATTTCATCGATGTGCCCCGCCAGCATCACGCGGAGCGGCGCCTTCGGGTTCAGCGCCGCGATCAAGTTGCCGTGTACGTCGGTCCGCACCGCGTCGGCGAACGGCTTCATGCGCTCCCGCATGAGCTTCTGCGCCGGCTGCTCGTAGCCCGACGGGCTGGGGGTGACCATGAGCTTCTCGAGGAACGCAAGAGCCGCTTTCTGCATCGTGCTGTGCTCCAGAAGGGACGGGGGGGTGGAATCGTGCAGACGAGATTCTAGGAGGGTGCGGGCGGGGAGTCAACTGCACTGCCGGTAGCCGCGGCGCCTGCGCGTGGCTCCGGCCCTCCCCCCTCGTCGCCACGCGCCGCGTGGGGACGCAATGTCCTCGACGCTCCGCGTCGTCTGCCCCGACGCCCCGATGTCCTGAACGGAGCTCTCGCCAGCGGCCTACTGGCCCTCGGTGCTCTTGATGAAGGCGTTGGCCTCGCGGATGGCGGCTTCCATGTCGCGGATGAGGGCCGCCACGTCGCCCCCGATGGCGCTCACCTGGCCCTGGAGCGATGCAATGGCCTGGGCGTTGAGGTTGTGCTTGAGATACAGCACGTGGTCGCGGAAGGCCTGGAGCACAGGCTCCATCTTCTTCGCCGAGCGGCGCATGGCCGCGATGAGCGCAGCGTAGCGAAGCTCGGTGTCCGCCAGCTTCTGCTGGCTGCGGCGGCGCAGGTCGAGATTCTGGATCTCGCCCGCCTCCCGACGCCACTCCTTGAACAGGTCGCCCGCCACGCGCTCGATCGAGCGGATGCTGTCGTGGACCGCGCTGGCGCGGGTCTCGGAGCGGTCGAGCTCGCGCTTGAGCTTGCGATACACGTCCTCGAGCTTCCCGCCCTTGAAGCCGGTGGCGGCCTTGAACTGCTCATAGGCGTCGGCGAACTGCTTCTTCGCCGCCTCCTGGTCGTCCCGGCCCTTCTCCACGCGGTCGGTGAGGATGTGGCGCTTCTCCTTGCCGAACGTCTCCATGACGCCGTAGTAGACGGAGCCGCAAGACGAGCAAAGGAGCGCGAGAACGACGACAGCGAGGTGGGGGCGAAGCCGCATCGTGGGGCCTCCTTGGCGGGTGCCGCTCGAGAGCGGGAACAGCGGGATAACAGCCGACCCGTCCCCACGCGGGTGGTGAGGACGGGTCGCACGCTGATGACGATCTTCTGTCGGTGGCCAGGCTCCTACTTGAGGAGCTTGAGCTTGATATCCTTGAACTCGACGAGCATCGGGCCGCCGGCGTGGATCTGGAGTGCGAAGATGCCCTTGAGGCGGCCCTTCCTGAGGTTGGGCTTCTCGGCGTCGGGGTCGTCGAGCTGCTTGTCCACCAGGTCGATGGTCTGCACGCCGTTGAGGAATTGCTGGACGTGGTTGCCCTGGCAGACGATGCGGTAGTGGTTCCAGCCGGCCATCTGGTAGTCCTTGGTGAGCTCCATCTTGTCGCCGAGCTTGGCGACGACCTCCTTCTTGCCGTCCTCGCTGATGACCATCTTGTCGCCGACGTTCACCAGCCAGCCGCGGCCCCCCTCGTGGTAGAGGAAGCCCACCTTGCCCTTCTTGTTCTCGACCTCGGCCTGGTAGCCGCGCACGACCCAGTTCTTGCAGTCGACGCTGCGATACTGGACGCCGGAGTTCCCGTTCCGGATGCGGAATGAGAGCCGCATCTCGAAGTCGCCCAGCATCCCGTCCTTCACCAGGTCGCCGCCGCGCCAGATGCAGAAGGTGTTTCGGCGGCACGGCTTCTCCTTGGTCGACTCGCCGCGGATGCACCCGTCCGTGGCCGACCAGAACGTCGGGTCGCCATCCCAGTTCGTGAGCGTCTTGCCGTCGAAGATGGGCACGAAGCCCTCGTCGTCGGCTGCCAGGGCGCCGGCCGCAAAGACCACCACGGCCAGGCCCACCACAATCGCTGCTGTCGCACGCATGTCCGGCTCCGTTCAGGAAAGGGGAAGAGGGTTCACTTGGCTTCTTTCTTCGGCAGGGCCTTGATCTTGATGTCCTTGAACTCCACCCACATCGGGCCTCCGCCGTGGAGCTGGAGGGCGAGGATGCCCTTGAGGCGGCCCTTCTTGAGGTCGGGCTTGCCCGCGGGGTCCTCGAGCTGGTTGTCCACCAGGTCGATGGTCTGGATGCCGTTGAGATACTGGACGATGTGGTTGCCCTGGCAGATGATGCGGTAGTGATTCCAGTCCTGCTTCTTGTAGCTGGCCCAGGAGGCCTTCTTGGCGTCGGGGAGCGTTCCGACGACCTCCTTCTTGCCGTCCTCGCTGATGACGACCTTCTGGCCGATTCGCACGAGGGAGCCGCGCCCGCGCTCGCCATAGAGGAAGCCCACGGCGGGGCTGTTGCACACCTCGGCCTGGTAGCCGCCGACGACCCACTTCCCGCAGTCGACGCTGCGGTACTGGATGCCGGAGTTGCCGCCGCCGACGCGGAAGCTGATGCGCAGCTCGCAGTCCTCGATGAGGCCGCCGCGCCAGATGCAGAAGGTGTTGCCTCTGCGCTTGCCCTGCTCGCCTCGGATGGCGCCCTCCTTGACGGACCAGAGGTCTGGGTTGCCGTCCCAGCCGGTCATGTCCTTGCCGTTGAAGATCGGCACAAAGCCCTCGGCATCGGGCTCGGCGGCCGCGGCGGGAGCCCCGGCCAGGCCCGAGGCCACAAGGGCCACGGCGAGCGCACAGCACAGCATCGGGCGCATCTTCCACACCTCCAGTAGAGCCACCACAGCGGGCCTCGACCCCGCTCCACGGGGGCGACGGGCCGAGCCCCTCGGTCCCAGCATAGGCAATCGGGGCGGGATGTTCAAGCGCGGCGGCGGGTGAACGGCGTCAGTCGGCCTGGGCGGCCTGCTGGTAGACGGCGAGGGTTTCGCGGGCGGTGCGCTCCCAGGTGAACTCCCTGGCCCGCTCGATACCGCGTGCGCGCAGCTCGCCGTGGAGCCCCTCGTCGGCGAGCAGGCGGAGCATGGCGTCGGCCATGGCCTCGGTGTCGTGGGGGTCGACGAGGAGCGCGGCGTCGCCGGCCACCTCGGGCATGCTCGACCAGTTGGAGGTGACGGCGGGGGTGCCGCAGGCCATGGTCTCGAGCAGTGGGATGCCGAATCCCTCGTAGAGCGTGGGGAAGGCGAAGAGGCGGGCGGCGGAGTAGAGCGGCGCGAGGTCCTGGTCGGGCACGTAGCCGGTGAGCAGCACGCGGCCGGCGAGGCTGAGCTCGGCGATGGGGGCCAGCTCGGCCTCGGCGTTGCGGCCGGGCCGGCCGGCGAGCACGAGCGTGGCCTCGCTCTGCTTGGCCACCCTGGCGAAGGCGCGGAGCATGCCCTGGACGTTCTTGCGCGTGGTGATCGCGCCCACGTAGAGGATGAAGGCGCCCTCGATGCCGTACTTTGCGCGAATCGCCGCCTGCTCCTCGGGCGGGCAGGGGCGGAAGGCGGGCGAGACGCCGAGAGGCACGACACACACGCGAGCGGGGTCGGTGTCCACGTGCTCGATGAGTCCCTGGCGGGTGCTCTCGGAGTCGGCGATGATGCGTGTGGCCCGCTCCGCCAGGTCGCGGTAGCGCCGGCCCTTCTTCCTGCGGAAGCCCTCGCTCGAATAGGCGTCGCTGACGAAGACGGACACGTCGTGGACGGTGACGACGGTCTTGAGGTTGCGGTAGGTGGGCAGGCGCCCGTCGGTGCCGTGGAACACGTCGAGCCGCCGGGGGAAGAAGGGGTTGAGGCGTTCGTGGAAGACCTTGGAGCGGAAGTTGGGGTGGTCGACGCGCAGCAGGTAGCTCCAGCGGCGCAGACGCGAGAGGCGGTGGCAGAGGGTGTAGTGGTTCACCGTGTCGATGGCTGCGAGATGGTCGACGAGGCAGCGGAGGTAGAGCCCGATGCCCGTGCGGCCTTTCTTGGCATACGACGAAACGTCGATCGCGATGTTCATTCTGGTGCGTCCCCAGGCCCCAAAGACACAGCGGCGCTCCTTCCACGGCAGGAAGGCACCGATGAGGAATAAACGTTACGTGTCGCGGGGTGGGGACACCCCGCCCACAAGCAGGCCTTTCTTCTGGCGCTCATCGTTGCGGGCGGGACGTCCCCGTCCCGCGAGAAGATCATCACCTTCCTTGTTCATTTCTTGCCGAAACGTTCGTGGACGCGCGGCATCCACTCGCTGATGGGGATGGTCTGCGGGCACTTCTCCTCGCACTGGCCACAGGCCACGCAGGCGCTCGCGCGGGCCTCCTCGGGCATGCAGGCGTAGAGATTGCGGTTCAGGCCGCTCTGCGAGCCCTCGAACACCTGGGCGTCGTTGTAGAGCTGGAGGTTGAGCGGGATGTCCACCCCGTTCGGGCAGGGCATGCAGTAGCCGCAGCGGGTGCAGGGGATGGGGTAGAGCTTCGCGTGCTGCTCGCGGGCCTGTGCGAAGCGCGCGAGATCGGCCTCGGAGAGGGTGCCGATGCCCGAGCGCTCGGCGCTCGCGACGTTCTGGACCACCTGCTCGATGGTGGTCATGCCGCTGAGGACGGTGGCGATCTGCGGCTTGTTCCAGAGCCACTGGAGCGCCCAGTGGGCGGGGGTGCGGCCGCCGGGCGCGGCGTCCCAGACGGCTCGGATGGGCGCGGGGGGGTCGGCGAGGCAGCCGCCGAGGAGCGGCTCCATGACGACCACGGCGAGGCCGCGCTCGGCGGCGAGCTCCACGCCCCGCGTGCCTCCCTGCACCGTCTCGTTGGCGTAGTTGTACTGCACCTGGCACACGGTCCAGGCGTCGTAGGCGTCAAGGATCTCGGTGAGGAGATCGAAGCTGTCGTGGAAGGAGAAGCCGACGGCGCCCACGCGGTCGCTGCCGCGGATCTTCTCGAGCCAGTCGAGCACGCCGAGGTCGCGCACGGGCGCCCAGAAGCGCTGCTGGAGGTTGTGGAGCAGGTAGAAGTCGACGTGGTCGAGCCCCAGGCGGCCGAGCTGCTCGTCGAGCAGGCGGTCGAAGTCGGCGGGCTCCTTGACCGCCCAGCAGGGGAGCTTCGTGGCCACCTTCACCTTGTCGCGGTAGCCGCCCTGGAGGGCCTTGCCCACGAGGCGCTCGCTGTTGCCGCCGTGGTAGGGGTGGGCGGTGTCCAGGTAGTTCACCCCGTGGTCGATGGCGTAGCGGAGCATCTCGATGGCCAGCGGCTCATCGATGTTCTTGGAGTCCCCGCCCACGATGGGCAGGCGCATGCACCCGAAGCCGAGCGCGGAAACCTGGAAGTCCGTGCGTCCAAACTGCCGATACTGCATAGTCACCTTTCCGTGTCCTGGCTACTTCTGAGTGAATGCCCCGTCGGGGACGTCGCGCGAGATGCTCGCCACCTCGCCCACGTTGGTCGTGTCGCTGTCCTTGAGAACGATGCCGCTCGTTGTCTTGCCCTCCAGGCGCAGGAGGGTATCGACCTTCTTCTTCGGCGAGCAGGCTCGGAGGGTGGCCTTCTGCACGTCGGTCATGCGGATCAGGGGCGCGGCGCCGGGAGAGAACGCCGCGTGGAAGCCGTCGATGGCGAGGCCGCTCACGTCGTCGAACACCAGGGCGTGGCGCAGGTCGGGCGCGGCGATGCGCAGCTCGAGATTCCTGAAGGTCAGGCCCCTGGCGTGCCGGCAGTACAGGCCGTAGGCGGGGAGGGTGCCGAACATGGTGCTCTCGGGGTAGGCTTCGGGGCGCTCGGGGATGGCGCGTCGGGCGTCGTCGCGGGAGCCGCCGCCCTCGAAGCCCAGGCTCACGTTCGCGAGCACCACGTCGTCGATCGGGTGGCCGGGCAGGCCGGCGATGGCGCACCCGATGGCCGACGTGCCGCGGGCTCGGATGTTCGTCAGGCGCACCTTGCGAAGCGTGCCGACGCCCGGCTTCGCTCCCTTGGCGTAGGGGCGCGCGCGGTTGCCCAGGCGGAGGAAGATGGGCACGCTCACGCCCTGGATATCCACGTCGGAGACGGTCACGTTTTCGAGGCGCCCGCCATCGACGATTTCGAGGGCGATGCCGGCCAGGCCCCGCTGGCGGCCGTAGATGCTCTTCGAGTGCTTCGGCGAGAAGACGGTGCACCGCTCGATCGCGATGTCCACGAAGCCGCCGCCCGATTCGGTGCCCATCTTCAGTGCGTTGCAGTGGCTGCTCACCGTGCAGTCGGCGATTCGCACGTCGCGGCAGGGCTCGGGCGAGAGGCTCTTGAGCACGATCCCGTCGTCGTCGGAGTCCACGCGGCAACTCGTCACCGTCACGTCGCGGCAGCTATCGATGTTCATCCCGTCGTTGTTGAACGCGGCGTGGTTGAAGACGGTGAGGTTGCGGAGGGTGAGGTCGCGGCAGCGGCGGTAGTGCTGCATCCAGCAGCCGGCGTCGCGGAGTTGGAGGTCCTCGATGGTCACGTTGCGGCAGTTGGCCAGGTAGATGTTCTTGGGCCGCTTCTGCTTTCGGGTGCGGAATGCGGCACCGCTGCCGTCGATGGTGCCCTTGCCCCGGATGGCCACGTCGCGGAGACGCTCGCCGTGGATGAGGTTTCGGAAGACGGGCTCGCCGTCCGTGGGGCGGCCCTGGGCGTCGAGGGGCGGGCCGTAGTAGTCGGCCCGTTGCGTGCTGCCGAGCAGGGTCGCGCCCTCGTCCACGAGCAGGGCCACCTTGCTGCGGAGGATGAGCGCGCCGGAGAGGAAGGTGCCCGGGGGGATTCGCACCGTGCCGCCGCCCCCGGCCGCGCAGGCGTCGATGGCCTTCTGGATCGCCGCCGTGCACAGCTCCTTGCCGCCGGGCTTCGCGCCGTAGTCCTGGATATCGTGCACCTTCTCGGCCCCCATCATCGAGCTCCCCAGCACGAGACACAGGGCAGCGGAAAGCACGCGTGCCGATGCGTCCATGGCGTCTCCACGTGCGTCATCGCACGATCATGCGGTTGAGCGAGCGGGGCAGGGAGTTGAGCCGCTCGTGGCCGTCGGCGGTCACCAGGATGTCGTCCTCGATGCGCACGCCGCCGATGCCGTCGAAGTAGATGCCTGGCTCGATGGTCATCACCATGTGCTTGCGGAGGCGGTCGGGGCGGCCGGGGGCGGTGCCGGAGCGGAGCGGCTCGTGGACCTCCAGGCCGATGCCGTGGCCGAGCCCGTGGCGGAACGCCTCGCCGTGGCCCGCCCGCACGATCACGCCCCGCGCGATGCGGTCGAGCGACCGCACCTGCACGCCCGGGCGCATCGCATCCACCGCCGCGTCGTGGGCCTCGAGCACGATCGCATACATCTCGCGGAACTTTGCCGGCACGTCGCCCACGAAGACCACACGCGTGATGTCGCTGCGGTAGCCGTCGACCAAGGCCCCCCAGTCGAAGAGCACTGGCTCGCCCCAGCGCACCTTGCGGGTCGTGGGACGATGGTGGCAGCCCGCGCTGTCGGGGCCCGACGCCACGATGATGCCGCCGGGGAAGGCCTGGCTCTCGGCGCCCGCCATGCGCATGCGGTATTCGAGCTCCGCCGCCAGGTCGCGTTCGCTGCGGCCCACGAAGCCCTTCGCCCCACCGGCGAGCAGCTCGCGGAACCCACGCTCTGCGATCCGCACGGCACGCCGCATGTGGCGCAGTTCGCCCGGCTCCTTCACGCTGCGAACCACGGCCACCGCGTCGGCCATCTCGCGAAGGCGCTTCTTGCCGATCGCCCTGCACAGGCCCCGATACTGCCCCAGGGTGGTCTTGCCCTCCTGAAAGCCCACGCTCGCGCAGCCGCGCGCCTCGAGCCGCTCGGCGGCCTCCGCCAGCATGCTCCGCGTGCACACCACGGCCTCGCAGCCTGGGCACTCGCGCGGCACACGGTCGCGGAACATCCGCGAGGTGAAGACCGCGGCCCAGTCGCTCCCGAAGAGCAGGGCGCTCACGCCCTCGGTGGAGCCCGAGAGGTAGCGGATGTCGGCGCCGTTCAGGATTACGGCCGCGTCCGCGCTCGTGGTGCGCTGCACGCGGCGGGCCACGGCCCGCCGCCGGTTCCGATACGTCTGCGCGGCATTCCCGGCTGCTCGTTGCTTCACAGTGTCCTCCATGAGTTCAAGCGTGGTTTCGCGTGGCGGCGGCCGAGTCGCAACGGCCGCCATTCGGGAACCGCGATCAACGGGGCGATCACGCGCTGCCGAGCTGCTCGCGCAGCCACGCGATGCTCGCCGAGAGATTCTCGTCCGTCCCAGCACACTCGACGGACAGCACGCCGTCCCAGTCCGCCTCCTTGAGCAGGCGGATGCACTCCTTGATGTTCTCGGCGTTCACGCCCTGGCCGATGGGCGATTCGCTCATCCCAATGCCCGTCTCCTCGCCCCGCATCGCCGCCGCCAGACTCGCACTCACGTCCTTGATGTGCATGTAGCTCAGCTTCGGGAGGAACCGCTTGAGGAAGTCCACCGGGTTGCCGCCCGCGATGAACGTGTTCCCCGTGTCGAGGTTGAACCGCAGCCACGGCGTGTCGAAGAAGTTCAGCATCCGGTCGAGGAGCTCAGGGTCGTTGGTGTAGGGGCCGTGGGTCTCGATGTTCACCGTCACCTCGTAGTCCTCCGCCCACTCCAGGATCTGGCGGAAGCTCTCGCGGGTGATGGCCATCACCTCGTCGTCCGTGTAGCCCTCGGGCTTGAACTGGCCGTCCGTGGTGTCCACGAAGGGGCAGCCGATGGCCGCGGCGAACTGGATGGCACGCTGGACGTAGCGGACGCCGAAGGTGGCGCCGAGCGGGCCGGTGATCGGGTAGGCCGCGTCGATCTGCGAGGGCTTCAGCCCGTTCGCCTCGAGCATGCGCCGCAGCTTGATCGGGTTGGAATCGAGCGAGACGGCGGGGCTGTAGCCCAGGCCCAGGATGAAGTCCTGCCCGTCGATGACGCCGAACTCGATGTGGTCGAGGCCGAACTTCTTCGCCGCCTCGACGGCCTGCTGGAACGAGCCGCTCAGGCATCGCCAGTTGTCCGTGTGCATGCTCAATTCGATCATCGCTCGTCTCCTGAGTTCCGGGACGCACCGGATGCCACGATCGCTGGTGGGATAGCCTAGCAGGAGCACCAGGCGGGGTCAAGCAGATGGACGGGCGGCGCCCTGCGTGAGACGCAGACATGACGCGAGGCCGGCACGGACGGATCCGTGCCGGCCTCGCGCATGAGTTGCCGATCTCTTCCCGAGGCGCGTCAGCGCTTCCTGCGGCGCCGAGCCACCAGCGCCAGCAGGCCGCCCCCGAGCAGGAGCATCGTCCCCGGCTCGGGCTGCACCTCGACGTGGTTCCACGCGTTCCACACCAGGCCCGTGGTCGGATCCTGGTACTCCTGAGACCACACGCCGTTCTCGTTGAAGCGAATGTACTGGATGGTCGAGAGTTCGAAGCCTGCCCCGTGGGTGAACACGGTCTCATACTTGTAGTTCGACCACAGCGTCACCGGGTTCACCTGCACCGTTGTCCAGGTGCAGAACGGGATCTTCCCCTCGTCGTCGGGGTTCCGATCGGGGTCCCCCACGTGCCAGATCCACTCGCGGTAGTTCCCCTGACCGTCGAACATGTTCACTGAGACAAACATGCACGGCCAGGGAGCGTGGATCGAGAACTCGAGCATGTTGGTCTGATCGAACGGAGGATCCTCATTGTAGATGAAGTCCCACGCCGCAGCCACCCGGTCGCCCGGTTGAGGGTCATCCTGTCCCGTGGCGCCCTGGTCGCCCCACTGCATCACGAGCGCCGGCTCCATGTGCTCGTGGCTGTCCATATGCTCTTCGACATACAGGTGGGGCGTGAAGAACTTCGCCGTCTGGTACTCCTCCGGCCACGCCTGCTCCTCACGCACGAGGAGTTGGAAGTCGTCCGCCAGGACGGGCCTGATGACCCCCGGCGCAGACGGATCCCCCTGGAGTGCGGCACTCCATTCGCGTAGTCCGTGGATACCGAAGACGGGACTTGCCCGGGCCGCTCCCACGCACAAGCACAGGAGCACACACAACACGCCAATCAGCTTCAGTGTCTTGGGCCGCAACATCCTGCCCTCCTCGACACTTGCGCTGGCGCCCACCAGACTCTCTTGGCGAACACCGTGCCTGGGGCTAGGAGCACGGCGTCGGCCCGTGCAGTGGGGTACAGCGCAAACCCCATGCCACGCGCCCGCGCGCGGAGGGCCGACGGCCCAACTCGCCCACCTGACATCCATCCCCTTCCCGACGTTCAGGTTATGCTTTGGCAGCGCGCGATGACCCGCAGTGCATTGTGGCCCAAGCGCGCAACCCACCCACACCCACGTTGACGGATCGCAACATCCCAGCCTCAGCCGCCCCGCGATGCCGACCCAATGCTTTTGAGTCCCTGTACTTACACTCATGTTGACGCATGGCAACGACGGCCGAGCCGCCGTCAACAGGACTCCCCCCACGCCCAAGTCACCTTGCACACCGCGCCGCGGGGGGCTATAGTGAGGTATCGGGGCGGGAGGCAGGGGCTTCGAGGACTCGCCGCGATGATGCGATGGCTCAGCTTGCTGCTCCTGGCCGCGTCCTGCCGCGCGCATGCGGCGGGGGACTGGCTCGAGGCTGCCCACGCACGCCTGGCCTCGCGACGCCCGCTCTCGATCACAGCCGTGGCACTCGACCCTCCCCGCGTCCCGCGATACGCGCGGCTCGAGCTCGCGTTCCAGGTGGGCGGGTCCTACGACAACCCGTTCGACCCCCGCGAGATCGACGTTGCGGCCGAGTTCACCTCCCCATCAGGAGCCACCCTCAACATCCCCGCCTTCTTCTTCCAGGGCTTCGCCAGGGGCGAGGACGGGGCGGCCGAGGCCACGGGCCAGCCGTGCTGGAAGGTGCGCTTCGCCCCCGTGGAGACCGGCCGCCACACCTGCCGCATCCGCGCCCGAGACCACACGGGCGCCCGCGAATCGGCCGAGCGGAGCTTCGAGTGTGTCCCCAGCGACCGCGAGGGCTTCGTTCGCATCCACCCGCGGAACCCCCGCTACCTCGCCCTCGACTCGGGAAAGGTCTACCTGCCGATGGGCATCAACCTGTTCCACTTCACGCGCCTCGGCGAGGGCATCCCGAGAGGCCGCCTGGACACGTGCCTCGCGCAGCTCGCGCACCTGGCCAACCACGGTGGCAACTTCGCCCGCCTCCGCGCCGACTCCTGGTGGCTCGCCCTCGAGATGAGGCCCGACGAGGCCTGCGGATACCTCGGCCTCGGCACCATCCAGCAGCAGACGGCCTGGGAGATCGACCGGATCCTCGACTTCGCCGCCGCACGCCGCATCCGCCTCATGTTCTGCATCGGCAATGCCAACGCCAACGTCAACGCCCCCGCCCAGCCCTGGCGGAAGGCCTACAACCAGTATGCACAGGACAACGGCGGCCCGTGCAAGAGCCCCCGCGCCTTCTGGACCCACCCCGAGGCCCGACGCCTCGTCCGCCAGAAGATCCGCTACGTCGTCGCACGATGGGCCTACAGCCCGCACGTGATGGCCTGGGAGTTCTGGAACGAGGTGTCGCTCCAGCCGTGTCCCGCCCAGCAGGTGGCCGCCTGGCACAGGGAGATGGCCCGCCACTGGCGCGCCCTCGACCCCTACAACCGGCCCATCACCACCAGCCTCATGGGCAGCCCGGGCGGGCAGGCCGCTGCCGTGTGGAAGCTGCCCGAGCTGGACATCGTGCAGGAGCACCTCTACAACCGCCCCGACATCGCGGCCGCCCACAGCGCCGCCGCCCGCGAGGCGGCCCGCCTGTATCGCAAGCCCTTCTTCATCGGCGAGTACGGCGGCTCCTCCCGCTCCGCACTCCTCGCCGCCGACCCCACGGGCGTCCAGCTCCACAACGGCCTCTGGGCACCCGCATTCAGCGGCAGTTGCGGCACCGCCGCATTCTGGTTCATCGCCAACTACGTGGAGCCCCAGGACCTCTACTTCCACTACCGAGCCTTCGCCGACTTCGCCCGCGACATCGCCTGGGAGCGGCGCGCCACCACCTTTCGCATCGCCGAGCCCCACCCCACCGCCGCGCCGCCCGCCGAGCAACGCAAGCCCATCGACCTGCCGCTCCCACGGTCGAGCCGCTGGACCTTCGAGAAGCCACCCGTCACCGAGTTCCTCATCGGCCCCGACGGCTCGACCCCCAACGCCGAGATGATCCGCCCCTATCTCCACTGCCAGAGCGCCAGGAAGGCACCGCCCACCTTTGTGGTCAACCTCGTGAAGCCCGCCCGATTCGAGATCCACGTCACGCGCTCCGTCGGCAACGAATCCCAGAAGCTCCTCGTCCACCTCGACGGCAGGAAAGTCCACGAGACCCCCTTCCCCGCCGGCAAGGGCAAGGGCCTGCGCCGCGGCTACGTGCAGCAATACGACAACTGGCGCTGCGACTACGACCAGCGGATCATCATCCACGTGCCCGCGGGCCAGCACCGCATCCGCCCCGAGGCCGTGGGGAAGGACCGCCTGGAAGTCAGCTACACCGTGCGCGGCTTCCTCGCCACCGAGCCTCGCCGCACCCTCCGCGTCTGGTCGTTCGACGACGCCCGATGCCTCTACTTCTGGGTGCAGAGCAAGGTGAGCACGGTCGGCTCCCTCGAGCGCCGCATCGCCCCGAGCCCCGTTGCCGGCATGGCCACCACCATCGAGGGCCTGCCCGATGGCCGCTACATCGCCCAGTGGTGGGACACCTGGCACGGCAAGTGGCACTCGGAAGCCGCCGTGGACAGCCGCGGCGGGACCCTCGAGCTGGCCATCCCCGAGCTTGTCCACGACCTGGCGTGCCGCATTCGCCGCCAGGACGCCACCCCGCTGCGCCGATGAGGCCGCGGGCGGCCGGCACTGGAGAGGAACCCCGCGCAGCCCCGCCCCCCTGCCCCTTCATCCTTTGCACGCGGACGCAGGACGGCATACAATCGGTGCATGAGCCCTGAGCCTGCGAGCCACACGCTGATCGAGACCCGCAGCCTCACCCGCGACTACCACGTGGGGCCGGCCACCGTGCGCGCACTCGATGCCGTCGACCTGGCGGTCGAGCGCGGCGAGTTCCTCGCCGTCCTCGGCGTGAGCGGCTCGGGCAAGTCCACCCTCCTCCATCTGCTCGGCGGGCTCGATACCCCCACGGGCGGCAGCGTGGCCGTGGACGGCCGCGACCTCGGCTCCTTTTCCCCCTACGAGCGCACTGTCTACCGGCGAACCGTCGTGGGCTTCGTCTTCCAGTCCTACTACCTCGTGCCGAGCATGACCGCGCACGAGAACGTGGCCCTCGCACTGACGTTCCAGGGCACGTTCGGCCCCGAGCGCCAGCGCCGCGCCGCCGAGGCCATCCGCCGCGTGGGACTCGAACACCGCGCCCGACACCGCCCGAGCCAGCTCAGCGGCGGCGAACAGCAGCGGGTGGCACTCGCACGAGCCATCGTCCACGCCCCGCCCCTGCTCCTGGCCGACGAGCCGACGGGGAACCTGGACAGCCATACGGCCCGAGAGGTCATCGACCTCATCCGCCAGATCCACAGCGACCTGGGGACCACCGTGGTGATGGTGACCCACGACGAGGAAATGGCGTCGGGCCTGGCGGATCGCATCGTGCACCTGCGCGACGGCCGCCTGCTCGACGATGGGGAGGCAGCGCCGTGAGGACCTGGCGGATCGTGCTGCTCGCGCTGGGAGGACTTCGCCGAACGCCCCTGCGTGTCGTCCTCACCACCCTCGGCGTCACCATCGCCAGCGGCGCGCTCGTGTGCATGGTCGGCTTCGCCCTGGGCGTCCAGGAGCAGGCCGAAGCCCCGTTCCGAACGCTCGGGCTGATCAACGTGATCCGCGTCTCGCCCCGCGGGGACGCCAAGACGAGCACGGCAGCCCCCCTGGACGACGCGGCACTCGCCCGCATGGGCGCCATCCAGGGCGTCGAGGTGGCCTATCCCGACCTGCGGGCGCGGGGCATCCAGCTTTCGTTCGGCGAGAAGTCGTCCACGGTTGTGGCGATGGGCATCCCGCGCCAGGCCCCCCTCATCGAGACGGCGGGCGACATCATGGTGGCCGGCGACGACTTCAGCCCCGAGCGCAAGCCCGAGGTGATCCTCGCCACACGCGTCGTCCGCGACCTGGGGTTCGCCTCGCCCAAGGCCGCCGTGGGAGCCACCGTGCGCATGCAGGCCGCCGGCCTCTCGCCCGACGACGCTCGCACCTTCACCTTCTCCCGCCAGAACCTCGCCGTGCAGGTCGTCGGCGTCTACGAGTTCCGCGCTATGATGCCAGGGCCGATCAGCCGCGTGGTGCTCCTGCCGGTGGACGTGATGAGCCGGGTGCCCGGCATCCGCTTCGCCCCTGCCATCGACCGGCTTATGGCCGGCGGCACCGCGACGAGCGCCGGCTATTCGCGAGCCATGGTGCGCGTGCGCCACCACGCCGACCTGTTCCGCGTTGAGAAGGCGATCCAGGCGATGGGGTTCAAGACCCGCACCCTGCTCAGCCGGCTCCAGGGGATGCGCACCTTCTTCCTGTTCATCGACATCCTGCTGGCGGCCATCGGCACGGTGGCGCTGGTGGTCGCGGGGCTGGGCATCGTGAACGTGCTGCTGATCTCGGTGCTCGAGCGCACGCAGGAGATCGGCATCTGCAAGGCCATCGGGGCGAGCCGGGGCGACGTCGTCGTGCTGTTCCTCACCGAGGCGGGGATCATCGGGTTCGTGGGGGGACTGTGCGGGCTGCTCCTGGGGCGCGGCATCGCCTGGGTGCTCGAGGCCGCCGCCAACGCCTTCGCCCGCAGCCACGGGGTCACGGCCGAGCTCGAGATCTTCGCGCTCCCGCTCTGGCTGCTCGTCACCTCCGTGATCTTCGCGTGTGTGATCAGCGTGGTGGCAGGCTTCTATCCCGCCGTTCGCGCGTCCCGCGTCGATCCCATCGAGGCGTTGCGGCAGTGAGGCTCCGGCACGCGCACCATTGGCCCTCGCACAGCATCGCGTGAACCAGGAACAGCCGGCAAGGATATGACGACGGGACAGCACGTGCATCTCGTGGGCGTGGCGGGCGTGGGGATGAACCCCCTCGCACAGGCCCTCGTGGCCGCGGGCGCCCAGGTCTCGGGCTCCGACCGCTATCTCGATACGGGCCACGAGTTGGACGTGCTGCCGAAGCTGCGCCGGGTCGGCGTCCGCCTCGTGGCGCAGGACGGCTCGGGGGTCGGCCCGGCCACCGCGGCCGTGGTCGTGAGCACAGCCATCGAGGCGGGCAACCCCGACCTCGAAGCCGCCGCCCGCCACGGCGTGCCCATCGTCCACCGCGCCCAGATGCTCGCCCGTCTCCTCGAGGGCACCGAGTGCATCGCCGTCACAGGCACGAGCGGCAAGACCACCGTCACCGGCATGGTCGGCTACCTGCTCGAACAGCTCGGCGACGACCCCACCGTGGTCAACGGCGGCATCGTGGCCAATTGGGAAACGCCCGACGTCGTGGGCAACGTGCGGGCGGGCAGCTCGAGGCGATGGGTGGTCGAGGCCGACGAGAGCGACCGCTCCCTCCTCCACTTCACCCCCGACTGGGCGATCATCACCAACATCTCCGCCGACCACTTCCCCCTCGACGACACGGTCGCCCTCTTCGAGCAGTTCGCCGCGCGGGTGAAGAAGGGCATCGTGGGGCCGGGGGACGAGCGGGCGCCGTGGCGGACGTTCGAGCCCGTGCTCTCGCCCGACGGCTGCACGTTCGCGTATGCGGGGCAGGAGTTCCGCCTGCCGCTGCTCGGGCGTCACAACGCGGAGAATGCGCTTCAGGCGGTGGTCCTGTGTGAGCGGCTCGGGCACCCGCTCGGGCGCATCGCCAAGGCTCTGGCCACGTTCCGCGGCATCCGGCGGCGGCTCGACGTGGCGGGCCGCGCCGCTGGCGTGACCGTGATCGACGACTACGCCCACAATCCCGCGAAGATCCGCGCCGCCTGGCAGGCCGTGGCCCCGCACTACGCGCGCGTCCTCGTGGCGTGGCGGCCCCACGGCTTCGGGCCCCTCGCCAAGATGTTCACCGACCTCGGGGCGCTCTTCCGGGAGATGGGCGGCACCTGCCCCCACATCGCCATCCTGCCGGTCTACTACGTGGGGGGCACGGCCACGGCCTCGGTCACGGCCGAGGCCCTCGTGGCCGAAGCCGCGCGCGAGGGTGCGCCGGTGGAGCTGGCACCCGACTACGACGCCCTCATCGCGGCCACGGCCGAGCGGGCGCGGCCGGGCGACGTGGTGCTGAGCATGGGGGCGCGGGACCCCGAACTCCCCGCTCTCGCGCGGCGCATCGTCAAGGCCCTTAACGCCCCTTCGTCCGGCTCATAACCCCTTTTCAGATAAAGGCTTCTGAAGACCTGTCGCGGCGATCGCACAGGGGCGCCCCCCGTGTCCGCGCGGCGCCTTGACACAGGTACTGTGCCCACATATACTGTGTATGTGAAGCTGTGTTCCGAGCCTGCGAGCCCGATTGGAGGCCACGCCATGCCCAACGTCACCATCGCCCTCAACGAACATCTCCTCCGCGCAAGCCGTGAGTATGCCCAACGCCACGGCACGTCCCTCAACGCCCTCATCCGCGAACTCCTCGACAAGACCGTGAACCAGACCGACAAGAAGTGGCCGGACGCCTTCTTCAAAGCTCTTGACGAAGCCCACGGCAACTCCCGCGGCTGGAAGTGGAACCGCGATGAAATCTACGAACGGGACGACAAGAAATGAGCAAGGTCTTCGTGGACACCAACCTGATCGTCTACACGATGGACGACCGCGAGCCGGTGAAGCGCGACCAATGCCGCGCCCTGCTCGCCTCGCTCAAGGCCCCCACCGGAGGCGCCCCGCCCGACCCACGCGGTGTCGTCTCCACCCAGGTCCTCCAGGAAACCTATGTCGTAGGCACCCGCAAGCTGGGCGTGGACCCCCTGGCCGTGCGGCGCGTTCTCCAGTCCATCGAGCTCCTCGAAGTGGTCACCATCACCCAGCGGCACGTCCACGAGGCCATCGACAGCTCGATCCTCAACACCATCTCCTTCTGGGATGCCCTTCTCGTCGCTGCCGCAGCCAGTGCCCGATGCGACACCCTCTGGACCGAGGACCTCATCCACGGCCAGACCCTCCTGGGCGTCCGCATCGAGAATCCACTCAAAGAGCCCGGTCCACAGACCGACGCGTCTCCCGGACATGTGTAGTACAGATGGCCCCACCGAGTCCATCTGAGGAGATCGAGGGCGGAGAGGCCCGAACGGGCGAAGAACCTATTGACCGCCCCTGGCCGAGGGTCTACGATGGGGGCGGGTTGTCAGGGCCGGCTGGCCACACACCTCGCCAGGAGGAGCGAAGATGCGACGCATCGCGATGATGGGATTGCTCGCGTGGGTGTTCGGCATTCTGCCCGGCTGTCAGTCGGTGTGGGAGAGGCGGCCCGTGGTTCGCGCCTACATCGTGCATCACGCCGCCGGGGTGTTCAAGAAGCTCGTCCCCGAGTTCGAGCGGGAGACGGGCATCCGCGTGGATGCGACCTACGCGTGCCGGCGCAACATGTACCAGATCCTGAGCACGAACCGCGATGGCGATCTCTATGTGACCAGCAGCCCGGCGAATCTGGAGAAGGCGAAGCAGGACGGGCTGACCGTGGGGCCCGTCGTCACGGTCGGCGAGCTTGTGCCCGTCATCGAGGTGGCGCGCGGCAACCCCAAGCGCATCATGGGCCTGGCCGATCTGGCGAAGCCGGGGGTGCGCCTGTGCCTGGGCAGCGAGAAGGCGTGCATGGGTCGGGTGACGGACAAGATCCTGGCGAAGAACAATCTGGCGGAGAAGATCGCGCCCAATATTCTCTCGCGGATCAAGGGCGAGGTGAACATTGCGAAGAGCGTGGACGGGGAGAAGGTGGACGCGACGATCGTGTGGCTCTCGACGATCTACGACGTGGGCGACCCTCTCACCGGTGCGGTGCCGATCCCTGCGGAGCAGAACGTGATCGATCCCATCGGGGCGGTGGTGCTGAACACGGGGAAGCACGCGGCGGGGGCGCAACGCCTGCTCGGCTTCATCGGCAGCCCGAAGGCTCAGAAGATCCTGGCCGAGGGGGGCCTCAAGCGCGGGCTGTGAGAGCGGCGCTGGGCGCCGCCTCAGCGCATCTCCTGGCCGCCGTCGACGAGGAGCGAGACGCCGGTGATGTAGGACGCCTGGTCGGAGGCGAGGAAGGCCACGGCGTTCGCCACGTCCTGCGGCGTGCACGATCGCTTGAGGGGCACCTTGGAGTCGTAGAAGGCCCGCACCTCGCCGGGCTTGACGCCGAGCTTCTTGGCCTGCTTCTTGATGAATGCCTTGTTCCAGATGCCGCTTCCCTCGAAGACGTTTCCTGGCAGGACGGAGCAGCAGCGGATGCCGTCGTCGGCGTACTCGCGCGCCCACGACTGCGCCATGCCGATGACGCCGAACTTGGTGGCGCAGTAGTGGGAGAGGCCGGCGGAGCCGTGCACTCCGCTCTTCGAGCTGATGTTGATGATCGCGCCGCCGTGGCCCTGCTTGACGAGCTGCTCGATGACCGCCTTGGCGCACAGCATGGCGCCCTTGAGGTTGACGGCGATCATGGGCTCCCACTTCTCGTCCGTCATCTCGAGGAGCTTCACGGGGTAGGACAGGCCGGCGTTGTTGACCAGGATGTCCACGCGGCCGAACTTCGCGACGGCCCGCTCGACCATGCGGTCGACCTGTGCGCGCTTGGAGATGTCGACCTTGCAGGCGAGGGCGCCGACGCTGAATTCGCTCTCGATTTCGGCTGCCGTCTGCTTCGCGGCCGCGATGTTGACGTCCACGATGACCAGGTTCGCGCCGGATGCGGCGAGTGTGCGTGCGATGACGCGTCCGATGCCGCCGCCGCTGCCCGTGACGATTGCCGTGCGATCATCGAAACGGATATCCACAGTTCGGTCCTTTCCAAAGGCGTGACGAAGGCCCGCGGGATCGGGGCTGAGAGGGACGATCGGAAGGCGCGATCATACCAGTGCCTGGAGGCTGGATCAAGCGGCGGCTGGCCGCCGGGTGGGCTACTTCTTGGCGGGCGGCGGCGCGGGGACGCCTCCTCCAGGGACCTGTTCATCGGGCCCGGCGGGCTTGGCCGGCGGCTTGGGCTTCGCGGGAGGGACGGGCCTGGCGGGGCCGAGCTTCTTCGGGGCGACCGGCTTTGCAGGTCCGAGCTTCTTTGGGGTGGCGGGCCTGGCGGGTGTGGCTGCGGGGCGACGCGCCGGTGCAGGCCGGCGGGTGGCGGGCGCGGGGCGAGGTGTTGCGGGTGCGGGCCGGGGGGTTGCGGGTGCGGCGGCGGGAGGGCGGCGGGCGGGCGGGGCCGGCGGCTTGGGGATGGGCTTGGGGGCCAGGGCGCTCGGCAGGTCGAGCATGGTGCGGGAGAGGATGTTGACGCGCTCGGCGTGCAGGTTGTGGTCTTCGGCGGTTTTCTTGTCGTTCTCGAAGCGCTGGCGGGCGGTCGCGTTGTCGCGGCGGACGTTGGCGAGGTCTTGCTGGTACTTCCTGCGGAGCTGAGCGTTGCGGTCGCGCAGGGTGGTGAGGGCTTCTTCGTTGGCGCGCTTGCGGGCTTCCTCGGCGGCGAGCCATTCGCCCAGGCGCTTGTCGTTTTCGCTGGCTGCCCTGGCGTGGCGCTCGGCGAACTCGCGGTAGGTGCGGTTGCGTGCGGCTGGGGTGGAGAAGGTGAATGGCCAGGAGCGTGCGTTGGGCAGGAGGGACCAGGGGTGCTCGGTGTCCAGGGAGCCGAAGGTCAGGCGGCTTTCGGGCCTGCCGGGGCTCACTTGGCGGCAGTAGGTCTGGCGGTCGTCGGGCACGAGTCGCCAGGCGTAGTTGAGCGGCAGGAGCACGGGGGTGGCCACGGTGCCGACGAAGGGGGTGCGATCGATGGTCGAGTAGGTGGCGTCGAGGAGGTCGAAGATGGTGAGGGTGCCGAGGGAGGCCTGGAGGATGTAGTTGGCCGAGCTGCTGTAGTGGCGTCGTGCGGAGGTGACGAGTGGGAAGAAGGTGGGGAATTCGTCGCGTGCCTGGAGTTGGCCGTAGGTGAGGGTGCGGCTGGAGGTCACTTCGTCCATGAATCGCTCGCGTGTGCCCAGGCGGCACAGGTGTGCGAAGCCGGCGTAGCGGTATACGGCGGAGGTGGCGGCGCCGAGGAGTGGCACGCGGTCGGCGACGTGGAATGCGGCGTCGAGTGCGTCGCGGGGCAGGCCGATGGGCACGTAGAGTGCGGCCCCGAGGGGATTGAAGAGGCGTGGCGGGGTGGGGAGCTCGGGCAGGGGGTCGAGCTCGGGCTGTGGGATGGGCGGCTTGAGCGGGCGCTCGATGTCCTCGAGCGTGAGGGCTTCGGGCTCTGGGGGCTCCTCGCGGGGAACGGGGGGCTGGGGAAGGGCGCGAGGCCCGATCTTGAGGAAGGCATTGGCGCCCTTGAACTTGCCGGCCCAGGCTTCCGAGCTGTCTGCGAGGCTGACGATGCGCATGGAGAGTTCGAGGGAGTCGTCGTCGCCGCCCCGCAGGTCGCCGAACAGGTAGCCGTCGAGTGCGAAGGCCTGTGCGAGGGTCTTCTTGCCTTCGGCGGCGGCGGCCTCACTGTCGGCGGTCCAGGTGGCCACGAGGCGCTGGATGTGGGTGGGGTCGATGTAGGCGTAGTTGGGGGTGGCGGCGATGGCGACGAGCAGCTCGTCCTGGAAGGCCTTGAGGTCGAAGGGCAGGTTGTCGGGGTTCGCGATGCCGATGCCTGCGGAGCCGTCCTTGCTGGGGGTGGAGAGTGTGATGACCTTGACTCGTGGGGGCTCGGCGGGGGGTGCGGCGCCGGCGGCGGGCTCGGGGTCTTTGAGAGGGTCGGTCCTGGCGATGCTGGCGGCGATGGCGGCGGCGACCTGGCGGTAGCGGGTGGTGCCGCTCACGGGCTTGGCTTTCTCGAGGATGGCTTTGACAACGGGCGGGTTGCTGCCCTCGATGACGCCGGCCCATGCGATGGTGGCGGTGCGGGCGTCGGTGAGCTTGGCCAGGAGCACGCAGTGGGCATCGAGGTCCTCGAGCTCGGGATGTGCGCAGGCGGCGTCGAGCACCTCGACGGAGAGGAAGGCGTCGATGCCTGCGGCGGCGAAGGCCTTCATGGCGGCAGGGTCGGCCAGGTGTGCAAGGCTGATCTGGCGCTCGCGGAGGATCTGGCGGAATCGCTCGCGGTTGAAGTACTGGAACCGCGGGGACTGGATGAGGCGGATTTCGAGGTCGTCGCGGAAGGCGCGGCGGACGGGCTCGGTGAGCTTCTCGTCGAGCCACTGCCACACGGCGATGCCGTGGATGTTCTGCTCGGGTGCGTCGGGGTCGATGGGCACGCCATGCTCGAGTCGGGAGACGAGCTGGGCGATGGCGTGGTCGGCTGCGGCGCCGGCGCGTGCGGGAGTGGGGGCCGCGAGGGCGGCTAGAGCGAGGACGAGGAAGCCGGGGGGGAGTCGTCTCATGGGGTCGCATCCTCCTGCGCGATCTCGGGGTCTGGCGGCGCGACGAGGTGCCGCACGAGGGTCACGGCGTTGCCCTTGTCGTTGTAGTCCACGCGGTCGGTGCACCGGACGATCATGAGGATTCCGAGGCCGCCCTGGCCTCCCTGGCGGGAGCGGTCGCGAGCGGCCTGGGCGGCATCGGCGGTGGCGCCCTGGTGCAGGTAGCTCTGGGGGGCGAAGCCGTCGCCCTGGTCGCGGACCTCGATGGCGATGCTCTCGGGCGTGTGCCTGTATTCGACGCGGACGCACTTGGTGCGGTCGTAGCGGTTGCCGTGCTGCACGGCGTTGGTGGCGGCCTCGCGGTAGGCGGTGAGCAGGGAGGTCCGGGCCTCCTCGTCGAGGCCGCTGGCGCGGAAGAGCTCGGCGATGAGGTCGACGGAACGGTCGAGGTCGGCCTGGTGGCTGGGGAAGATGAGGCGGGCGATGGCCTCGCGGGTTCGTGGGCGTGCGGCCAGGCGCTCGGCGGCCTCGAGGAGCTGGCGCACCTCGAAGGGCTCGGTGAGCTCGAGGTCGGCCTGCACGCGCAGCTCGGTGGGGCGCAGCGGTGCGCGCCCATGGGGGAAGAGCGCGATGACGGGGATGCCGTTCGTTGCCGGCTCGACCTTGGCCTGGCGAACAGTCTCTTGTGCCTCTGGGAGTGCGGCATCGAGGATCAGGAGCGCGGCGCCCGGCTCGCGGAGGGTTTCGAGCGCACGGAGCGGGGCCTCGCGCAGCTGCACGTCGTGGCCCGTTGCGAGAAAGTGCGCGCGCACGACCGGGGCGAAGCGGCCCCTGGGCGGGAGTGCGAGCACGATGTGGTTGCGGCCGCCCGTGCTGGCTGGGGGTGTCTCGTGGGTGGCAGCGACCATGTCTCGGCGGCTCCGTGGCGGGGATGGCTTCAGTGGTGGCCGAGGCGCTCGGCGCGGACCGGCCCCTTTGTGGCGTGGAGGCGCTCCCAGCGCGCCTCGGGCCCGCGCAGCGCGTCGTCGTAGTCCTGTTCGGTGATGGGCGTGGCGACGAGGGCCTGTGCGACGGCCGCGCCCTGGAAGAGGCGGCGCAGGACGATCCGCACGTGGTGCGCGGGGCAGCGCAGGACCTTGACCCGCAGGCCCGTGGCCTTGCGGATGGCCAGGATACCCTTGGGATTCGGCTCGCCGGCGAACGCTACGCACAGGAGGTCGCCGATGCGGGCGATGGGCACCATCTTGTACTTGAGCGCGACCTCGCGCGGGACCGAGCGGGCCACCGCCACGGGCACCCTGCACTGCTTGAGGTCCACCTGGGGCATCCGGTAGCCCGCGGCCAGCAGCTCGAGGAGCTCGGCTTCGCCAGGCGCGGACACGCTGGCGAGCAGGCGGCCCAGGTAGGTGTCCGTGGCGCCGCTCACGGCGATCTGCTGGCGGAGGAACTCGCTGGTGATCGGGCCCTCGGCGAGCAGGCAGCGCCCGATGTTGGGGTCGGCGGGGGGCTTCGGGGCCTCGCGGCGGGGGGCAGGTGCGGCCTTGGGTGCCTGGGCCTCGAGCTCCTTGAGGATATCGTCTGCGGTGCGCGTGGGCCTGGCCGCCTGTGGCGCCGGCGGCTCGATCGGGTGGGGAAGCTCGGCCTGGGCCGGGCCGTGGGTCGGCTGTGGCCTGTGGGCGGCTTTTCGCTTGCGTCGGAAGGGCCACATGGGCGTGGCTCCGGGGGTCGGGGGTCGGCTAGTCGGGGCGGCTGGCCTGTCCCACGATGGACTTGAGGCGCTGGACGATCTTCTTGTAGGCTTCCAGTTCGGCTTCGAGCTCGGTGCAGCGGCGGACCGCGTCGTCGCGCTGGCGCTCGAGGGTGGCGATGATAGCGGCCGCGTCCTGGGGGTCGCCCTCGGGGGTCGTGGCCTCGAGCTCCGTGTCGAGCCCGTGCTCGTCGGGAGCGGCGGGGAGGTCGTCGAGAAGCTGGAGATTTTCCCACAGGTCGCCGCCAGCGGGCTCGCGCTCGACGATGGGCTGCTGGGGGGCCGGCTCGCGGGTCTCCTCGTCGGCCGCCTCGGCGTCGGGTGGCTCGTCGACGTGTTCGAGGGCTCGGCGGGCCTGGGCCTCCAGGGCGTCGTCGATCCCTGCGGCGAGCATGGCGGCGCGCTCGAGGAGGGAGCGTGCGGCGGGGGCATCTCCGACGGCGCGATGGGTTCTGGCCATCGCGATCACGTCGGCCACTTCGCCGCGGAGGTTGCCGATCGAGCGGTCGATCTCGAGGGCCTCTTCGAGCACGGCCAGGGCCTCGCGCCCCTGGTGGAGCTTGTGGTGCATGGCGGCGAGGGTGCGGCGATGGGCGGCCTCTGCCTCGCGGTCGGCCACGGTGCGGTCGAGCTCGATGGCCTGCTGGTAGCAGGAGACGGCCTTGGCCATGTCCCCGAGCTCTTCGAAGATGAGGCCGAGGTTGCACAGGTCGGCGATTTCGGCGAGGGTCGAGCCCGTGCGGTTGTCGAGCCGCCAGGCTTCCTGGTAGCACGTGCGCGCGGCCTCCAGGTCGCCCTGCTTGCGTTGGATGGCCGCCAGGTTGGCGAGCTGGTTGGCCACCCCCACGTCGTTGCTCAGCTTGCGGTGGAGCTCGAGGGCGCGCTGGTGGTGCTGGAGGGCCTCGCCGTAGCGTTCGAGGCGCTGGCACAGGATGCCCAGGTTGTTCAGGTCGGCGGCGAGTGCCGGCTCGTTGCCGACCGCCTCGTCGAGGACGACGGCCCGCTCGAGGTGCTCGCAGGCCTCGTCGAGCTGCCCGATGTCCTGGAGCACCGAAGCGATGTTGGCCAGTTGCGCCGCGGTCCCCGAGTCGTCGCTCTGCTCCTCGTAGATGCCCAGGGCATCGCGGTGGCAGCGGAGCGCGTCGTCGCTCTGGCCGAGCTGCTGGTAGACACGCCCGAGGTTGGCCACGCACACGGGCCGGTTCACGGTGCCCTCGCCGAGCTCGTCGCAGCATTCGAGGAGGTAGCGGTATTCGTCCGCCAGGTGGTGGAACAGGCGCAGGTCGTGTTTGGTGCGGTAGGTCTTCGCGAAGTCCTGGATGAACTGGCGCCGGCTGCCGGCGAGGCGGATGTGGCAGGCGTGGGCGCTGAGCGCCACCACGTTGGCCGGCTCGTTCTGTGCCAGGGCGAGGAAGTAGGCGGCGGCCTTGGCATGGAGGTCGTCGGAGTCGGGCAGGGGCTCGGCTTGGATGAGGTCGACGATCATTTCGTGGAAGAGCAGGGCCTCGGGTCCGCGGGCCGAGCGCTGGATGATCACAATGTTGCGGATGCCATCGCTGTTGAGGAGCTTTCGCAGGTCGGCATCGGAGAAGCCGCGGAGAGCCTTGAGGGAGGGGACGTCGACTCCCGAGGGCACGCGGGCAATGCAGTCTGCGAGGCGGCTCTGGTCGTCGTTGAGGCCGTCGAGGAGGCGTCGGCACAGGTTCGGCAGGTCGGCGGGGAGGGCCTCGAGGGCGGCGGGGGTGGGGCTGGAGACGAGCTTCGCCGCCAGGTCGGTGGGCATCGGGCGTCCCTTGTAGCGGGTCAGCAGGGCGCGCACGAACTGCGGGTCGGCGGCCCGGTTGCGCTGATGGAACCGCACGAGGCGCGCCACGTCGATCTCGGTCAGGGCCGGGAGATCGGTCACCACGGTCGCGTTGTCGAGCTGGGCGAGGCCTGGGGGCACGCTCGGGACGGCCGCCACGAGCTTGACTTTGCCGGGCAGGCGCCGGGCGAGGAATTCGAGGGGGAAGGCATCCTCGTCGTCGAGCCGGCCGAGGTCGAGGAAGAGCACGAGGCGGGCCTCGTCGGCCAGGTGGGCGGAGGCGACGGAGAAGAGGCTCAGGAGCTTCTCGCTCGGCGACCGGGCGTCGGCCTGCATCAGGTTGCCCACGAACTCGTCGGGGTTCGCCAGGAGCGGAGTCGACGGGCCATGGTCGCCCTCGCCGGCATGGGCGTCGGCCACGCCGGCGATGATGGCGTAGAGGCGGAGGTCGGGGTCGGGCAGATGGCTCAGGTTGTTGAGCAGCACGAAGTGGGTGCGTGGCGCATCGGCCTCGCCGCGCAGGCGGCGCAGGAGGAGCGACTTTCCGGAGCCTTCCGGCCCCGCGACCACGAGGACCTCGCCTTGAGGTCGCGCGAGAAGGCTCCGAAAGGCATTGATCTCGGCCTCGCGGCCGACGAATGTGAATCCGGCCAACGACTCAGCTCCAGAGCGCCCGGCAGGAATGTGCGTGAGACGACAAGTGTAGAAACTACTGGATTATATAGCCACTCCGGAGGGTTTGCAAACGCTTTTGCCCCGTGCGCGAAGGGGTGCGCCAGCCCCTGGGCAGCGTGCGCGCAGCCGCGGCCAGCCGCCTGGGGAGCCATTGCCTGCGGCCTCCCGCAGTCAGTGGCGCCACTCGCGCCAGAGGCCCCGGCCCTCCGCCCGGGCTTCGCGCTCGAGTCGCATCAGTTCGGCCTTGCGCCCCTCGTGGAAGGGGTAGCGGGTGAGCGCCGCCGCGTAGCCCGCCCGCACGATCTCGGTGTTCGCCAGCACATCGGCCCCGTCCTCGCCCGTCACCCACACGAAGGCCAGGAGGCGGCCATAGCGGTCGCAGTGGCCGCTGGCAGCGTTGGCGGGGTCGTACTCGAGGCGGCAGCGCTTGCCTTCGCACAGCGCCCGCGTGAAGTCGCCCGCCTGGCGGCCCAGCCGCAGGATGGTCTGCTTGTCCTGGCGGGTGCGTCGGGCGTCGCGGTCGAGTTTGTCGCAGGGATGGGCCTCCGGCGTGTCGATGCCGATCAGGCGGACGCGCCAGGTGCGGCCGCCGGCGCGCACCCGCAACGTATCCCCGTCCACCGCCACGGCCACCGTGCCCACGGCTGGAAGGCCGGGCGCGGCCCTCTGGCTGACGAGCACCCCGGCCACCAGCAGAACCAACAGCACCACTGCCACGGGGCCACGGGCACGCGGCAGCGGGAAGCCGACCGTGAATCGCCGAGCCATAGGCCCTCCGCGGTCCTGAGGACGTGGGGCCGCCCGTCAGACCTCCCAGCCCGAGCGGTACTCGCGGCGCACGTAGCGGTTGATCTCCGGCACGTTCGTGCAGGCCATCTTCTCGACGTCCCACTCGAGCTTCCTGCCCACGCCGGCGAACATGGCCAGATGCCCCGTGAGGATGAACGCGGTGAGGGGGCCGGAGGCGTCCGCGAAGTTCGAGCAGGGGGGGGTGCCGTGCTTGCAGGCGTGGAAGAGGTCCTCGATTGGCCCGCCGTGGGCGCGCGGCAGGGTCTTGGCTGGCGGGGTGAAGGCCTTGTGCTTCTCCTCGGGGATGATCCGTGCGTCGCTGCCGATGAGGCCCTTATCGCCCACGAAGAGCGTGAACTCGCCGAACTTGCGCTTGTGCTTCTGCTCGGCCTCGAGCATCACCGCTGGCTTGAGCCGGCCGTGGTCGTAGGCGAAGACCTTCACGGCAGGCATGTCCCCGCGTGCGGGGAACTCCCAGCACAGCACGTTGTCCTGCTGGAACTTCTCCTCGCTCCCGTTCTTCTGGGAGAGGCATTCGATGGTGAACGTCTTGGCCTCGGCGAGCCGGAGCGCCCAGAACAGGCCGTCCATGTGGTGGCAGGCCATATCGCCGAGCGTGCCGGTGCCGAACTGCCGCCAGGACCGCCAACTGAAGGGATGGAGGCCGTCGTGGTAGTCGCGGGAGGGGGCGGGGCCGAGCCACTCGTCCCAGTGGAGCCACTCGGGCACAGGCTTGCTCGCCGGCCGCCCGCCGCTGCCCCCGAAGTTGCGTCCCAGAACCGTGTGGGTTTCGGTCACGTTGCCCACGGCCCCGGCCCAGATGCACTCGCAGAGCCGGCGGACGCCTTCGCCGCAGTGGCCCTGGTTGCCCATCTGGGTGGGCACCTTGTGCTTGCGGGCCGCCTTCGCCAGCTCGTAGCACTCGCGGATGTCGTGGGCGAGCGGCTTCTGCGCGAAGGCCGCCTTGCCGAGCTGGATCGCGCGGATGGCCGCAGGGGCGTGGTGGTGGTCGGGCGTGGCCACGAGCACCGCGTCCAGATCCTTGTGGCACGCGTCGAGCATCTTGCGATAGTCGGAGTAGACCTTCGGCTTCGGCCCCTTGTCCTTCGCCGCGATGTCCTTCATCACCCTGGCGACGGCCCGGTCATCGATGTCCACGAGGGCGACGAGGCGTTCACGGCGGGCGCAGCCCACGCTGTAGCCGCCCATGCCGCCCGCACCGACCACGGCCACGCCCAGCTTCGGCTTCGGCGCGTCTGCGGCCATCACGTAGGGGCCGCGCGCGAGTCCGGCCGCGGCAGCCGTCGCGGCCAGCGCCAGGTTCTTTTCGAGGAACTCACGTCGCGTGTGGCGAGTCGCCATGCCTCGGTCTCCTCTTGCTCTCTTGGTCCTGGGACTCCACCGTGGGCAGCGCGGCGCACACACCAGCCCGACGCCTCACGCGGCCCCACGGGGCAAGTCCCCGGAGAATGCCAGGGTACACACCGGGGCGGTTGCTGGCAAGTGGCTCTCGGGCTCGCCAGACGTGAAGAGTCCGAGGGCAGGGCGCGGCCGGAGGCGGGGCGGCGGGCGCGCTTCGGGCTTGCAATTCCAGCCCGCGATGGTCTAGTATGTGGAGGGCTTGGCGCCTCAGGCCGTACGGACCGCTGAACAGCTCAGATTGGGAGCGCGTGCATGGCTGGGCCAGAAGTCAGCGCGGAAAGGCTGCGGGAGCAGACCGAGGCAATCACCACTCAGCTCAAGCGGGTCATCGTCGGGCAGGACGAGGCGATCCGCCAGGTGCTCACGGCGTTCTTCGCCGGCGGCCACTGCATGATCACCGGCGTGCCGGGGGTCGCGAAGACCCTCCTCATCGCCTCCCTCTCCCGCCTCATGAAGCTCTCGTTCAAGCGCATCCAGTTCACCCCCGACCTCATGCCGTCGGACATCACGGGCACGGAGATCCTGGAGGAGGACATCTCGACGGGGCGTCGGGAACTGAAGTTCGTCCGCGGACCGGTGTTCGCCAACATCGTGATGGCCGACGAGATCAACCGCACGCCGCCGAAGACCCAGGCCGCACTGCTCGAGACGATGCAGGAGCGGCAGGTGACCATCGGCAGCACGACGTATCCGCTCGAGCAGCCCACGTTCGTGCTGGCCACGCAGATCCCCTTCGAGCAGGAGGGCACCTACCCCCTGCCCGAAGCCCAGCAGGACCGCTTCATGTTCAGCGTGCTCATGGACTACCTGGACCAGGGCGACGAGGTGGCGGTCATCAAGACGTCGACGAGCACCTCCGAGGTCGAGCTCGAGCCGACCACCTCGAAGGAGGAGCTTCTCGCCTTCCAGGACCTGATCCTGACGGTCGAGGTCCCCGAGGATCTC